>Ga0114972_10002652_pt1 | contig 13473 bp, 14 predicted proteins | sample M_140807_EF_Meta_FD_87354 | JGI IMG/M metagenome (GOLD analysis project Ga0114972, IMG submission 87354) | Freshwater microbial communities from Lake Montjoie, Canada to study carbon cycling - M_140807_EF_MetaG | ecosystem: Environmental > Aquatic > Freshwater > Lake | place: Lake Montjoie... | reverse complement strand
GGAAGATACAAAGGACAGACCAGCGGTCCTGCGCGTAGAGCTTGTCCTGCTGTTCGGCCAGCAGGGCGGTGCCCTGTTGCAACATGTCACGGGCTTCCCGTTTTTCGAGATCGAGGCCGCCGGTATCCCCGGGGTCGTGATCCCGCAATCGGAAAGCCTTGCCATCGGTGATTCGAACATCCTCCAGGATGCGGCGGGCCTTCTTCAGACCAGGCATCTTGGACTTCGCTGGGGCTGCGTCACTCGCCGACATGCGCGGGTTTCCCTTCATCGGGCAGGGGTGCCCGGAGCATCCACAAAACGCTCAGCGCCTGCAGTGCGAGCGTGAGTCCGAGCGCCCAGCCATAGCCGACCGAATTCCAGCCGCCGGCCGCGGTCCGCGGGAGCAGGTCCAGTATCCAGCCGATCACGATCTGCAGCACGAACACTGTCGCCAGCATGGTGAAGTTGATCGCGGTGGTGACCCGGCCGGTCAACTTCGTCGGGAAGCGATGGGAGAGCAGGGCATAGGCGACCGGACCGCAGGAGCCCGCATAGGCGAACACGAACCAGAGCAGGCAGAGCGCCCAGAGGTCGCCCGGCGCGAGAATCAGCAGCACCTGGGACACGGCCATCAGTCCCATGCCAACGAAAGGCACGAGCATCGGCGCGATCCCGCGCGGTTGTAGCCAGGAGGCGAGCTGGCCGCCGAGCAACTGGCCAAGCATGACCCCGAGCGAGAAGAAGAGCAGGACAAAGGCGCGGTCTTGCCCGCCCAGCCCGGCGACATCGCGCAACCAGGGGCCGGCCCAGAGGCCCTGATAGGCAAAGACCAGGCTGGAGAGCAGGGCGACGGCAGGCGCATAGCGCAGGAAGACCGGGTGGCGGAAAATTCGCCCGAATTCCGCGATTTCCTGGCTGAGTGGCTGGCGCGGCGGCGGCGGCGGCCCCGGCGCTTGCCGCGGGACCGAGAACCAAATCCAGGCCGCCACCATCACCGCCAGTGCGGCCAGCAACAGGAAGGCGCCCCGCCAGCCGATCATCGGCAGGATCGCCTGCAAGGGGGCCGAGGCGGCCAGGCTGCCAGCGGCCCCAATGAAGACCCCGGCGCCGGTCGTCGCGGCCAGACGATGGCGGGGGAACCATAGCGCGTTGGCCTTCATCAGCCCGATCAGGGCCCCGGCAATGCCGAGGCCGGTCACGAAGCGACCAACCCCGAGCTGCAGCGGGTCCGCTGCCGTCGCGCAGATCAGGAAGCCGAGCGCGGCGACCAAGGCGAGGCCGATTTGCACCCGACGCGGACCATAGAGGTCGATCGCCAGCCCGACCGGCAACTGCGCCAAGGCGTAGGCGGCGAAGAACAAGGCGCCGAGGCCGCCCAACTCGCTTGCGGATAGGCCGAAACTGGTCGCCACCGCTGGCCCCGCAGTCGCCACGACCATTCGCGCGGCCTGGTTGAGAAAGGCCATGCCGGCGAAAGGCAGCGAGACCCGCAGGAAAACCGCGGCGGCCATCAGCCCGGCAACCGCAATCGCACGCTGAGCGGACAATGATCCGAAAGGCGGCCGCGGAACCGTCGGTCGCGTTCGGCATAGACCAGGACACGGAGGCTGTTGGGGGCCAGCCAATCGCGCGCCGGCCCGCCCAGAAAGATATGGTCGATGAAGCGTTTCGGGCTGCGCGGTCCGGACCAGCAGGGATTGCCGAAGCCTGCGGTCCCGCGGGTCATCACGCCGCCTTCGCCGAGGATGGCCTCAAAGCGATCCTCGGGGCTGGCGAAGGTCCGGTTGAAGTCGCCCAGGATGGCGAAGGCGACGCCCTCTTTCTGCCGTTCGGCTGCCCAGGCAGCGAGGACATGCGCCTGTTGTGCCAGCGCACCACATTCGATGATGACGGCATCCAGGGGTTCATCCCGGCAACCGCCCTTGAGATGAATCGACAGCAGGCGCAGGCGGGTGCCACCAGCCTCGACAGTGATATCGGTGCCGCGGCGGAGGGAAAAGCGTGCGCCCGGATAGAGATCGAGTGCGGTCAGGTCGGGGTGGCGGATGACCTTCAGGTCCCGCCGTACGGCAAAGCCGGTGCGCTGGACGTCACGCTCCTCGGCAAAAATCAGCTGGAACTCGGCCGGATCGAAGACCTTGGCGGCGGCTTCCGGCCCGTCGATCTCCTGGAGTGCCACGACATCGGCATCGAGCTTGCGGGCATAATCGGCGAGGAGCGCGAAGTCTTCGGGCTGGCGTGGCGGCACGTCTGGCGGCACGGCCGGATCGCCTGCGGCGCGGAGTGTCAGCCAGGCGATGTTCCAGGTGGCAAGCTTCAGCTCCGACCCCAGGGCGGGCAGGGCCGTCAGCAACAGCGCAAGGAGCAACACGCAAGGGCGCATGCCGCCAGAGTGATCCGCCTCGGCGATGCTGGCCAGGGGGTGACCAGAGGGATAGCCTCGGCGTATGCGCCTGCCGTCCCTCCTGCTTGTCGCCCTGCTCGCCGCGCCGGTATCGGCGGCGCCCGCGCGCAAGGCGCCGCCAACCTTGCCCATCCGCGGCTCGGCAGCGGAGACCATTGCCAGCCTGCCGCCCGAACTCGCCGGCTGGCGGCGGGGGGAGACGACGGACTTCAGCGCCAGGGCTGGCGGACCCGCGCTGGGCCTTGCCGTGGAATACCGCCCGCCGGGCGGACCCGGCATTGCCACCGTCTATGCCTATGACCGCGGCGTGCCGCCGCAGCGGGATGGCTTGGTTGCGCCCGTGCTGGAGGCCGAGGTGGCGGCGGCGCGGCGCGAACTTGGCAGCCTTGGGACCTACCGCGGCTACCAGGTGCTTGGGATTGGCGATGGGCCGGTGATCGCCGGGGCGGATGGCCGGCCGGCCCTGCGCTGCGATGCGGCGCTTCTGGCCTTCGCCAGTGGACCGCAGGCGGATGCCTTCACCTGTCTCGGCGTGCATCGCGGCCGTTTTCTGAAGCTGCGGCTGACCCTACCTGCCGCCAAGCCGGGGTTCAGCGAGGCGGTGCTGGGCGGCTTTGCGGCGGCGCTGCTGGCGGCGGCGCGGTAGGGCGCCAACCGTCTATATCGCTTCCAGCACCACCACGGGAATCTCGCGCTCGGTTTTCTGTTGATAGTCCGCATAGGGCGGCCAGAAGCCCAGCGCCTGCTCCCAGAGGCGTGCCCGCTCGGCGCCGGCCGCGATCCGCGCGCGGGCCTTCAAGTGGCGGGTGCCGACCTGGACCTCGACCTCCGGATTGGCCAACAGGTTCTTGTACCAGCCCGGATGCTCCGGCGCGCCGCCCTTGGAGGCCACGACGAAATAGCCACCCGCCATGTCCCCATAAAACAGCGGGAAAATGTAGCGCTCGCCCGATTTCCGTCCGGTGGTGACGAGCAGCAATGAAGGGACGGTCAGTTCTGGCCGGTCCTTCTGCTGAATACGGTAGAGGTGCCCATCGGTGCCACCGCTCGCCAGATAGCGCTTGGTATGTTCGACCATCCAGTCGGGCAGGTTCGGGGCGAGCTTTGCGTCTTGCATGGGGGTGCTCCGGTCAGGGGGAAGATCGGCGCCGCACGGCGCCGAAAGTCTGGGAAGTCGGCGGGACCGGCAGGGGGCGATGCCGGTAGACCGCGATCGTCGATCAGGATTTCGCCTTGCCGGCGATGATCGCCCCACTCAACGTCTCCGGATTGCGCTCCCACCACCGCCCGGCATCGACCCAGGTGAGGAAATCCAGCACGGCGCGGTTGAACGCGTCCGGGTCCTCGATGTTCATGGTGTGGCCGCAGCGCGGCATGACGAGCAGTGCCGAGGTACTGATGACGCGCTTGAGATAGAGGCTCGGCTCCAGCGTGGGGTCGTCTTCGTCCCCGGCGATGATGAGGGTCGGCAGCTTCATCTTGCGAAAGCCGGCCTCCAGGTCAAAGAGGCTCGGCCGTTCCCGCTGCACGCCCCGCATGGTGAGCGCCGCGCCCGCCGTGTCGTGTTCGCAAAGTTGGCTCAGGAACTCCGCATAGCCGCGCGCGTCCTTCTCCTCGAAGACCAGACGGGTCGGGCCGCGGCCGTAGACCTTGCCCATATTCGCCATGCCTTCCGCGGCGATGCGCGCGGCGGTCGCGTCGATTTCGGCGCGGAACTGGTCGCGTTTGCCCGGCTGGGCGCCGTAGCCGACACCGGCGGCGGTCAGGCTGCGAGCCAGATGCGGATGCCGCAGGCCGAGATGCAGCGCGGCGAAAGCCCCCATCGACAGGCCGACCACATGAGCCGGCGCCAGGTCCAACGCCTTGATCACCGCGGCGATATCGTCGGTGGCACGGTCCTGGGAGTATTTCGCCTGCTCTGTCGGCACCTGGGAGGGCGGATAGCCGCGCGCGTTGAAGGCGATGCAACGATAGCGCCGGGCGAGGAAGCGTAGCTGCGGCTCCCAGCTGCGGGCATCGCCCGCATATTCGTGCACGAAGACGATCGGCGTGCCGCTACCAGCCTCCTCATAGAAGAGTTCGACCCCATCATCGGTCGTGATCATCGGCATGCCGTTCCCCCTCTCGATGCACAGTTCCACGCTATGACGCGCGCCGCCTGCTGAATACCCCTGGAAAGAGGACCCAGCTTGTCCTATTTGCCATGAGGAAAGGGATCGATCGTGCTCAGGCTCTCTCGAATGACCGATTATGCTGTGGTGGCGATGGCAGGCCTTGCCCGTGAGGGCGCCGTTCCCTGCGGCCAGGTGCAAACCGCCCCGGGCCTCGCGGCCGCCACCGGAATCGCTGAGCCGACGGTCGCCAAGGTCTTGAAGGCCCTGGGCCAAGCCGGTCTGGTCGAGAGTGAGCGTGGCGCCCGCGGGGGCTATCGCTTGGCCCGGCCGCTATCCCAGGTGCCGCTTACCGAGGTCATCGTGGCGATGGACGGTCCAATCGCTCTGACCGCGTGCGTCGATGGCGGCATCGGGGGCGGTTGCGAGGCCGAAAGCCATTGTGCAATGCGTGGCCGCTGGGACCCGGTGAATGCGGCGATCCGCCAAGCCCTTGCCGCGGTCAGCCTCGCTGATCTTGCCGGTCCCGTCGCCCGCCCTATCCCGATCATCGCTGCTGCCGAATAGGACGTTACATGCCCGCTGTTACCGAGACCGTTGAGACCGTCCAGGCCGCGACCGAAGGCGCCTATAAATGGGGTTTCGAGACCGATATCGAAATGGAGTTCGCCCCCAAAGGGCTGAACGAAGATATCGTCCGGTTCATTTCAGCCAAGAAAAACGAACCCGCCTGGCTGCTGGAGTGGCGCCTGAAGGCCTTCGCGATCTGGCAGAAGATGGCCGAGCCGCTCTGGGCGGCGGTATCCTACCCGCCGATCGACTACCAGGACGCGTATTATTACGCCGCGCCGAAGCAGACGACGAAGCCCAAATCGCTCGATGAGGTCGATCCGGAGCTGCTCAAGACCTACGCCAAGCTCGGTATTCCGTTGAAAGAGCAGGCCATCCTGGCTGGTGTCGAAGGCGCGGGCGATACCCCGGCCGATGGTGGCCGCATGCCCATCGCCGTCGATGCGGTATTCGATAGCGTCTCGGTCGCTACCTCCTATAAGGACAGGCTGGCAAAAGAGGGGATCATCTTCTGCGCCATCTCCGAGGCGGTGCACGAGCATCCCGAATTGGTGCGCCAATACCTCGGCACCGTGGTGCCGCAGGGGGATAATTTCTACGCGGCCCTGAATAGCGCGGTCTTCACCGATGGCAGCTTCGTCTACATCCCGAAGGGCGTGCGTTGCCCGATGGAGCTGTCCACTTATTTCCGCATCAATGCGAAAAGCACCGGCCAGTTCGAACGCACGCTGATCATTGCCGATGAGGGCAGCACGGTTTCGTACCTCGAGGGCTGTACCGCGCCGATGCGGGACGAAAACCAGCTGCATGCGGCGGTGGTCGAACTCGTGGCCCTCGACGATGCCAGCATTAAGTACAGTACGGTGCAGAACTGGTACCCGGGAGATGCCGAGGGGCGTGGCGGCATCTTCAACTTCGTCACCAAGCGGGCACAGTGTCGCGGCCGCCGCAGCAAGGTGAGCTGGACGCAGGTCGAGACCGGCTCCGCCATCACCTGGAAATATCCGTCTTGCGTGCTGCTGGGTGATGACAGCGTTGGCGAGTTCTATTCGGTGGCGATCACCAATAATCGTCAGCAGGCCGATACCGGCACCAAGATGATCCATGTCGGGAAGCGCACCCGCTCGACCATCATCTCCAAGGGCATCTCGGCGGGGCGCGGGCAGAACACCTATCGCGGCCTGGTGCGGGTAGCGCCGACCGCGAGCGCGGCCCGCAACTTCACGCAGTGCGATTCACTCCTGATCGGCGACCAATGCGGCGCTCATACCGTTCCCTATATCGAGAACCGTTGCATGTCGGCCCGGACCGAGCATGAGGCGACCACCAGCCGCATCGCCGAGGATCAGCTCTTTTACTGCCGCCAACGGGGTCTATCGGAAGAGGACGCGGTCGGGCTGATCGTCAACGGCTTCTGCCGCGAGGTGCTGAAGGAGTTGCCCATGGAGTTCGCCGTGGAGGCGCAGAAGCTGTTGCAGATTTCCCTGGAAGGGTCAGTGGGTTGAGCATGTTGAAGATCGAAGGGCTGACCGCCGAGGTCGAGGGCAAGCTGATCCTCCGCGGGATTGATCTCGACCTGCCGCCGGGCGAGGTGCATGCGATCATGGGCCCGAACGGCGCTGGGAAATCGACCCTCGCCTACCTCCTCGCGGGGCGGGAGGATTACGCCGTGACCGGCGGTACCGTCCGCTTTGCCGGGCAGGACCTGCTGGCCCTGGCACCAGAGGCGCGTGCCGCGGCTGGGCTGTTCCTGGCGTTCCAGCATCCGGTGGAGCTGCCCGGCGTCGGCAATGCGCTGTTCCTGCGTACGGCCTTGAATGCGATCCGTCGTGCCCGTGGTGAGGACGAGCTGGATGCCATGCAGTTCCTGAAGCTGGTGCGAGAGCGGATGCGATCCCTGGCGATGCCTGAGGATATGCTGAAGCGCTCGGCCAATGTCGGCTTCTCCGGTGGTGAGAAGAAGCGCAACGAGGTCCTGCAGATGGCCCTGATGCGCCCGAAACTGGCGATCCTGGACGAGACCGATAGCGGCCTCGACATCGATGCGCTGCGGATCGTCGCCGAGGGCGTCAATGCGCTGCGTGGGCCGGATTTCTCCGCCCTTGTGATCACCCATCACCAGCGCCTGCTCGACTATCTCGTGCCGGATCGCGTGCATGTGCTGATCGGCGGGCGGATCGTGCAGTCCGGCGGGCCCGAGTTGGCGCGCAAGCTGGAGGCCGAGGGCTATGGCTTCCTGCAGGCGGCGGCATGAGCAAGCTCACGCCAGGCGGCGCCGAGGCCTTGCTGCGCCGTTATGAGGGTCTCTCGTCGCGTCTGCCAGGTGCCCGGCTACCCTGGCTGGCATCCCTGCGTGCCGCGGCGGCCGCGGCATTCCGTGCCCAGGGTCTGCCGAGCCGGCGCGCAGAAGCCTGGCGCTACACCGATCTCCGCCCGATCGCCGAGGTGGAGTTCGCCGAGCCGCTGCTGAGCGTGACCGCCGCACTGCCCCTGCCGGCGCAGCGGCTGCCGCGCCGCGCAATTTTTGTCGATGGTCGTTTCCGTGAGGGCCTCAGCGAACTTGGCGATAACGCTGTCGCCCTGGGGAGCCTGGCCGCCGACCTGCCTGCCGCCGAGGGGCGGCTCGGACGCCTCGCCCGGCCGGAGGAGCATCCGCTGGCGGCGCTGAACACGGCGCTTTTTGAAGACGGGCTTACTGTGACCGTCCCGGCCGGTATCGATGCCGGCGGCCTGGAACTCTCGCATTTCGTCCTCGCGGCTGAACGGCCGCTGGCCTGTCATCCGCGTCATCTCATCCGGCTGGAGGCAGGCGCGCGGTTATTGCTGCTGGAGAGTGCGCAGGGCGATGTGGCCACGCGGTACCTCCACAATCCGGTCTTCGAGATCGAGATCGCCGAGGGGGCCAGCCTTGTGCATGTTCGACTGTCACAGGAAGGCGAGGCGGGCTTCCAACTCGGGACCATCTACGCCCGTATCGAGGCGGGCGGCACCTACGATAATTTCACCCTGAATGCCGGCGGCCGGCTGGTGCGTAACGAAATCCACACCGTGCTCGCGGGCCCAGAAGCGGCGTGCCACATGAACGGCGCCCAATTGCTGCGCGATGGCCAGCATGCCGATACCACGACGGTGCTCGATCATGCAGCGCCGGATTGCCGCAGCCGGCAGACCTATAAGACCGTGCTCTCCGGGCGCTCCCGTGGGGTGTTCCAGGGGCGTATCCATGTCCATCAGGTCGCACAGCGGACCGATGGTTATCAGATGAACCAGGCTCTGCTGCTGAGCCCCGAGGCAGAAATCGACAGCAAGCCGCAGCTGGAAATCTACGCCGATGACGTGAAGTGCAGTCATGGCGCGACCGTGGGCGCACTGGATGCCGATCAACTTTTTTACCTGCGGGCCCGGGGTATCCCTGAGCCGGCGGCGCGAACCATGTTGATAGACGCCTTCCTGCAAGACGTTGTCGATACCATCGCCGAGGGACCGGCGCGGGACGCGGTGGCGACGGCCATCGCAGATTGGTGGCGGGGGCAGGCATGAACCTCGATCTCTCCCGTATCCGCGCCGATTTCCCGATCCTATCGCAGAAAATCCGCGGCAAGGACCTGGTCTTTCTCGATAGCGGCGCCTCGGCGCAGAAGCCCCGGGTTGTGATCGATGCCATGATTCGCTGCATGGAGCAGCGCTACGCCAATGTGCATCGCGGCGCCTATTGGCTGAGCGAAGCGGCGACCGAGGACTACGAAGCGGCGCGCGGCGCTGTCGCGGGCTTCCTCAATGCCAGCGACCCGCGCGAGGTGATCTTCACCAAGAACAGCACTGAAGCGTTCAATCTCGTTGCCCATAGTTGGGGGCGCGGGGTGTTGCGACCCGGCCAGGCGGTGCTGATTAGCGAGCTTGAGCACCACGCGAATATCATTCCCTGGCAAATGCTGCGCGACGCGCATGGCATCGAACTTCGGGTGGCGCGCGCGACCGATACCGGAGAGCTCGATATCGAGGACGTCGCCGCCAAGCTTGCCGACGGCAAGGTCGGGCTGGTGGCGATCACCCATATGTCGAACGTCCTCGGCACCGTCACGCCGGCCGAACGGCTGGTTGCGATGGCGCATGCCGCCGGGGCTCGCATCCTGTTCGACGGCTCGCAGGCAGCGGTGCACCGGCGCGTCGATATGCAGGCGCTGGGCGCCGATTTCTACGCCTTCACCGGCCATAAGCTGTATGGTCCAACTGGTATCGGCGTGCTTTGGGCGCGGCTGGAGCACCAGGAGAGGATGCCGCCCTTCCTCGGCGGTGGCGACATGATCTCCTCGGTGACCTTTGAGCGCAGCGAATGGGCGCCGCCGCCGGCGAAGTTCGAGGCCGGCACGCCGGCGATCGTCGAGGCGGTGGGTCTGCATGCGGCCATTGATTACGTCTCCGCGCTCGGCATGGCGGCGATCGAGACGCATGAGCGGGACCTGGTCGATCATGCGATGCGGCGCCTGACGGATATCGAAGGACTGTCCCTGCTGGGTCGGGCGCAGGATCGCGGCGGGGTCTTCGCCTTTACGCTCGATAATGCGCATGCCCATGACCTGGCTACGTTGCTGGACCGCGCCGGTATCGCGGTGCGCGCCGGCCGGCACTGCGCCGAGCCGCTGCACACCCGCTTCGGTGTCGAGGGTGGGACAGTGCGGGCCAGCTTTGGGCTTTACACGACCCAAGGCGAGATCGATTTTCTGGCCGAGGCCTTGGTCAAGGCGCGGGAATTCTTCGCATGAGAGAGGCGTTGCCCGATGTTCGATGATCTGCGCGACCTCTACCAGGAAGTGATCCTCGATCACGGACGCAAGCCGCGGAATTTTCGTCGTCTTGACGATCCGGACCGGACGGCGCGCGGCGATAATCCGATGTGCGGCGACCGTATCGAGTTGTTCCTCAAGCTTGGTGCCGATGGCGGTATCGCCGACGTCGCCTTCCAGGGCCGCGGTTGTGCTATTTCCACCGCCTCCGCCTCCCTTCTGACGGAGCTGGTCAAAGGCAAGACCGCGGCGCAGGCCCATGCCCTGGCCGATGGCTTTCGTCAGTTGGCGATGACCGGCACCTGCCCCGCCTGCGAGGCAGCATTGGCGGACGATATGGAACGGCTCCAGCCGCTTTCGGGCGTGCACGAATTCCCGAGCCGCGTGAAATGCGCGACGCTTGCCTGGCACACGCTGAACGCGGCGCTCGACGGCAGCAAGGAGACTAGCAGTGAGTGAGGACGCCACCACACCGCAGGAGGCCGCTCCCACCCATGGGGCCTGGACTCCGAGCGGCGAGACCCCGCCTCCGGCCCCGCGCGTGACGGAGGAGGCGGTGATCAACATGGTGAAGACCGTGTTCGATCCGGAAATCCCGGTCGATGTCTATGAACTTGGCCTGATCTACGCCATCGAGATCGCTGATGACGGCAAGGTCAAAGTGGAGATGACGCTGACCACGCCCTCCTGCCCATCCGCGCAGGAATTGCCCGGACAGGTCGAGGAAAGCGTGCGGTTGATCCCGGGTGTCACAGACGTCCTGGTCGAGGTCGTCTGGGATCCGCCGTGGCACCAGGGCCGCATGAGCGAGGATGCCCGCCTCGCGCTCAACATGTACTGACGAGAGCGCCATGAACACCACCAGCACAACGACCACCCGCCCCCGCCGTCCCTTGCCGCCCTTAATGCAGGTGACCGAGGTCGCCGCCGAACGACTGCGCGACCTTTATGCCAAGGGCGAAGCCGGTCGCTTGCTGCGCATCAGCGTCAAGACCAAGGGGTGTTCCGGCCTTTCCTACGATCTGTCCTGGGTGCCGGGGCCCCAGCCGGGCGATGAGCAGGTCGCGGATAAGGGCGTGACCGTGCTGATCGATAGCAAGGCAAGCCTGTTCCTGATCGGGACGGTCATGGATTACGAGGTGAAGGCATTCTCGGCAGGGTTCACCTTCGTCAATCCGAACGAGAAGGGGCGCTGCGGCTGCGGGGAGAGTTTCCACGTCTGATCGGCTTCAGCACGCCCGCGTCATCCAGGCTGCGCCCGCCCCGTAGGTCGCCAGCGCTGCCCCTGCCTCGCACCGCGCCAGCTTAAAGCCCAGCCGTTCCCAGCGGGCGGCGTGGTCATCGATGGCGACCAGGCTTGCCGTTCGAAAACCCGCCGCTTCGGCGGCCGTCAGCACGGCGCCCAGACCTGCCGCACCATGCCCGGCCCCGCGCTCTGCCATGGCCACGACGATATCGTGCAAGTGCCAGCACTCTGGCGCGACCGGCAATGCCCCAAGGAGGGTGTCGAGCGCCGGCGGCCCCGTCAGTCGCCAAGGGTGGGAGATCGCATAGCCGGCGACGGGTGTCCCGAGGACGAAGCACCCGGCGGCCGCAAGGGACAGCCGCTCGGCGAAGATCCGGGCATCCTCGGGATGGTGCAGGTGCACGGCAGTGCTCAGCGCCACAACTGCCGAAAGGTCTGCCGGCTGCATCGCCCGCCATTGCATGCGGCTTGATAGCGGATTGACCAGGGACCGGCCAGGGACAGCAGGACTCGATCGGTGATCGGGATATGATTGCGACGTCGAGGCGAGATCGCCCGGCTTTGCCACGCCGGAGCGGTCAAGCCGCTTCCAGCTTCTCCTGCAGCTCAAGCCACTCGGCCTCCAGCCGCGGCAGGCGATGGCCGATTTCGCCGCGGCGGGCGGTCGCGCGGGCGATGAGGTCGGTTTTGTTGCTCGCATAGAGGCGCGGATCAGCGAGCGCGCTGTCGATGGTCTTCGCCTCGGCTTCAAGCTTGGCGATCTCGGCCTCCAGCTTGCGCAGCCGCTCGCGCAGCGGGGCGAGCGAGGCGCGGCTCTCGGCGCGGTCGCGCCGTTCGCTGGGCTTGGCCGTGGGCGCCGCCGTCTCCCGTGGCCGGCGGCCGCCAAGCAAGGCGCGGTATTCGTCGAGGTCGCCGTCATAGGCCGTGACCTTGCCCTCGCCGACCAGCCAGAGCCGATCGGCGACGAGCTCGACCAGATGCGGGTCGTGGCTGATCAGCACGACAGCCCCCTGGTAGTCAGCCAGCGCCTTGGCCAGCGCGTCGCGCGCATCGATGTCGAGATGGTTGGTCGGCTCATCGAGAATCAGCAACTGCGGTGCCTCACGCGTACATAGGGCGAGCAGCAGCCGGGCCTTCTCGCCACCCGAGCAGGCGGTGAGCAAGGTCTCAGCCCGTTCCGCATCCAGGCCAAACCGCGCGAGTTGGGCGCGGCAATCCGCGACCTTGGCACGGGGCATGGCGGCCTGCATGTGGGATAGCGGCGTGCCGGCCATGTCGAGTTCCTCCGCCTGATGCTGGGCGAAGTAACCGATCTTGAGTTTCGGCGTGCGGAACTCCCGACCCGTTTGCAGGGCCAGACGCCCGGCAAAAAACTTTGCCAGCGTTGACTTCCCGTTGCCATTGGCGCCGAGGAGGGCGATGCGATCATCCTGGTCCAGCCGCAGGTCGAGCCCGCGCAGCACCACCCGCTGATCGTAGCCGAGCACACCGTCGCTGACCGAAAGGATCGGCGGGGAAAGCGCTATCGGTGTGGGAAAGACGAAGCGGGAGGCGGTATCCTCGACCACGGCGGCGAGCGGCGGCAGGCGGGCGAGGGCCTTGAGCCGCGACTGCGCCTGGCGTGCCTTGGTGGCCTTGGCGCGGAAACGGTCAACGAACGCCTGGATGCGGTCGCGCTCAGCCGCGACCTTCTCGTTCTGCGCCGTCTGCTGCGCCTGCCGTTCGGCGCGGATGCGGACGAAATCGCCGAACGCGCCCGGGTATAGCGTGAGCTTGCCGCGATCCAGATGCGCAATGGCATCGACACAGCGTTCCAGCAGTCCGCGATCATGGCTCACGATGATGGCAGCGCCGCCGAAGCGCTGTAGCCAACCCTCCAGCCACATGGTTGCTTCGAGGTCGAGGTGGTTGGTCGGTTCGTCCAGCAGCAGCAGATCGGGCGCCATGAACAGCACGTGCGCCAGGGCCACGCGCATCCGCCAGCCACCGGAGAACTCCTGCGTCGGCCGAGCCTGAGCGGCCGCGTCGAAGCCGAGGCCAGCGAGGATCGTGGCCGCTCTGGCCGGGGCGCTATCGGCCTGGATGGCGCGAAGCCGGTCGTGGATTTCCGCTGCCCGGTGCGCTGCCGGCTCGCCAGCCGCCTCGGCCAGCAGTGCCGCGCGCTCGGTGTCCGCGGCCAGCACGCATTCCAGCAGGCTTGCCTCGCCCGCCGGCGCTTCCTGTGCGACATGGCCAAGCCGGGCGCGAGCGGCGAGTCTGATCTCGCCGCCATCGGCTTGGATTTCGCCGAGGATCGTCCGCAGCAGAGCTGCTTTGCCGGCACCGTTGCGGCTGATCAGTCCGACCTTCCGTCCCGGATCAACGGCGAGGCTGGCG
>Ga0114972_10002645_pt1 | contig 13489 bp, 11 predicted proteins | sample M_140807_EF_Meta_FD_87354 | JGI IMG/M metagenome (GOLD analysis project Ga0114972, IMG submission 87354) | Freshwater microbial communities from Lake Montjoie, Canada to study carbon cycling - M_140807_EF_MetaG | ecosystem: Environmental > Aquatic > Freshwater > Lake | place: Lake Montjoie... | reverse complement strand
TGTGAAGGACGGGGGGGCCTGCACCAGGGAGGACCTCGGGACCGGCACGGAGAGCTGCTCAAATGTATGGGTCTTTGCAGGCACGCCGGCCCTCGCCCCCATGTCCGAGCCCCAGGTCGTCGCAAGCCGTTACGCCTCGCTGCCCACCCCCAGTTCCCCGACCCCGGACCGGCGGCGCCTTTGGAGGGCGGCGATTAAGTGGCCGATGTACGCGGTGGCGGTGATGCCGGTGCTGCTGGCGGCCGGCTGGCGCTGGGGACGTGGCCTGCCGGTGCGAGCCGACCAATTGCTGCTGTTTCTGCTGGCTGCCGTGCTGCTGCTGGCCTGGGAGAACCTCGCCAACGATGTGTTCGACGCCGACACCGGCGTGGATACCGGCGGCAAGCCCCATTCGGTGGTGAACCTCACCGGCCGCCGCGACCGGGTGGCGGCTCTGGCCAATGGGGCCCTGGTGGTGGGGCTCGGCCTGATGGTCTTGGTGGCGCTGCGCAGCAGCCCGGTGGTGCTGGCCCTGGTGCTGGCCTGCTGCGGTCTCGGCTACGTGTACCAGGGTCCGCCCTTCCGGCTAGGCTACCGGGGCCTGGGGGAACCGCTCTGCTGGCTGGCCTTCGGGCCCTGCGCCACGGCCGCCGCCCTGCTCGCCCTGGCCCCCGCTGCCGCCGCCGGCAGCAGCACCCCGGTGCCCTGGAGCCAGTCCCTCGCCCTGGGCAGCGGCCCGGCCCTGGCCACCACCCTGGTGCTGTTCTGCTCCCACTTCCACCAGGTGGCTGGGGATGCCGCCCACGGCAAGCGTTCACCTGTGGTGCGACTCGGCACCGCCACCGCCGCCGGCCTGGTGCCCTGGTTCATCGCCGCCAGCTTCGCCCTGCAGTGGGCACCGGTGCTGCTCGGCCAATGGCCCCTCACGGCCCTGTTGGGGGTGGTGGGTCTGCCGCCGGCCCGCTCCCTGATCCAGCTGCTCCGCGACCACCACGACCAGCCCGAGCGGATCGGCGGCAGCAAGTTCCTTGCTCTGCGCTTCCAGGCCCTCAGCGGCCTGGGTCTGGCCGCCGGGCTGGCGCTAGCTCCCCTGCTGGGGTTCGCCGGGGTCCGGTGAGCCCACCGCTGACCCCACCGCTGACTCTGGAGTGGCGACCCTTTCGTTTCGCGCTGCCGCGGGCGTTGGTCACCGCCCAGGGGGCGTTGCAGGAGCGTGCCGGCTGGTTGCTGCGGCTGCAGGCCAGCGATGGCCGGCTGGGCTGGGGGGAGGCGGCGCCGCTGGAGCTTGGCGTGGGCCTGCGGGGAGGCGCACCGGGCGCCTGTGCCGACGCCCTTGAGGCCTGCAGGGCAACGATCGCGAAGCTGGGAGCCAGCCTGAGCGGGCAGCAGCTGGAGGAGGCGTTGCCAACCCTGCCCGGGTCCCTCGCTTTTGCCATCGGTGCTGCCCTGGCGGAGCTGGAGGGTTGGGCTGGTGAGGCCGCGAGAGGCGGTTTGGCCGAGCTCGAGGATTCGGCTGGTGAGCCGCCGGGAGGCGCTTTGGCGGCTGGCTGGCTGGCGGAAGGCTGGTTGGCGCCGCCGCCTTCGGCCTGGCTGCTGCCGGCGGGGGCGGCGGTGCTGCCAGCCCTGGAGGAAGCCCTGGCCAGCAACGCCCAGACACTGAAGTGGAAGGTCGCCGCCGGTGACGATGCCTTGGAGCGACAGCTGCTTGAGGTAGTACTGGAGCGCCTTCCCGAGGGTGCCCGGCTCCGGCTCGATGCCAACGGGGGCTGGGATCGTGCCACCGCCGTCGCCTGGGCCGAACGGCTGGCGGGGGAGCCGCGGCTGGAATGGCTGGAGCAGCCCCTGGCCGACGACGACCTCGAAGGGCTGGAGGCGTTGGTGGCTCGGCTGCCGGTGGCGCTGGATGAATCCCTGCGGCGCCACCCCTGGCTGCGGCAACGCTGGAGCGGCTGGCAGGTGCGGCGGCCCGCGCTGGAGGGCGATCCCCGGCCGCTGCTCGCGGCTTTGGCCGCCGGCAGAGCCGGCTGGATGGTGAGCACCGCCTTTGAAACCGGTGTGGGGCGGCGGCTGGTGGAGCACTCCGCCGCCCTTCAGTGGCGCGGTCCCACCCCCACAGCCCCCGGCCTGGCGCCGCAGTGGCGGCCTACCGGCCCCCTGTTCGACGCCGATCCCGCCGTTGCCTGGGCGTCTCTGGAGGCGGAGGGTCCGTGAATCAGGCCGATGATCGTTGGCCCAAGGGGCCGGCGCGCTCCCTGGCGCTCCCTGCTGAGGCCGTGGCCGCCGACCCCGCGAGTGCGGCGGCGCTGCTGGAGCAGGCCCTGGACGATGGCGCCGTGATCGCCCTGCCGGCACCCGGCGAGCAGGCGGCCGTGGCAGAGGCCCTCTCCCGGCAGGCGCCGCCGGGCCCGGCTGTGGTGCTCGGCAGCGGTGGCAGTGCCGGAGGCCGCCGCTGGGTGCAGCTGGGGGTTGCCGGCCTGGAGGCCGCCGCCGATGGGCTGGGGCAGTGGCTGCTGGAGCAGGGCCTCGATCCGGCAACCTGCCTCTGGCTCGATCCCTTGCCCCTTCACCACGTGAGCGGCCTGATGCCCTGGCTGCGGGCGCGCCGGCTGGGGGGGCGGCTGCGTTGGCTGGCCCCAGCCTTGCTGCGGGATCCCGTTGCCTTGGCGGCAGCCTGCCCCTTGCCGGCCGATCAGCCGGCGCTGCTGTCGCTGGTGCCCACCCAGCTGCGGCGACTGCTGGAGCACCGCGCCGGGGAGGACTGGCTGAGGGGCTGCCGGGTCATCTGGGTGGGCGGCGCCGCCCTGCCGGAGGATCTGGCCGAATGCTGCCGGCGGCTGGAGCTGCCCCTCTCCCCCTGCTACGGCAGCAGCGAGACCGGCGCCATGGTCACGGCGCTGGCGCCGCAGCGCTTTCTGGCGGGGGAGAGCGGCTGCGGTGCGGCCCTGCCCCACGCCCAGCTGCGGATCGATCCGGCCAGCGGAGCCGTGCAGGTGCGGGCCGCCAGCCTGGCGCTGGGGGAGCATGCCGCTGGCCGCTTCCAGCCGCTGCCCCTGGATGAGGGCTGGTGGAGCAGCGGCGACCTCGGCCGCTGGGGCAAGGCCGGGGGCCTGGAGCTGCTTGGCCGGTGCGATGGCGCCATCAACAGCGGCGGCGAGACCGTGTTTCCCGAGCAGGTGGAGCTTCGGCTCCTGGCGGCGGCCCGGGAGGCGGGACTGCCGCTGCGCCACCTGTTGCTGCTGGCGGAGCCCGATCCGCTCTGGGGGGAGCGCTTGGTGGCGCTGGTGCGGGCGGAACGTTCCGCCCCGTCGGTCGTTGGCGGCTCCGATGTCTCCGTTGGCGCCCCAGTTGGCACCACGAATAGCGCCCTTGATGACGCCTCTGATGACGCCTCTGATGGCGCCCCAATTGGCCCCCCCGAGAGCCCCGATGCCGCCTTAATCTCCCCCCTAGCTGCGCTCGCCGCCGCGCTGCCTTCCAGCCAGCGGCCGAAGCGCTGGCTGGCCTGTCCCGAGCTGGCTCCCTCGCTCCTGGGCAAATGGCAACGCGGGCGCTGGCGGGACTGGCTGCAGCAGAGGCAGGAGGGAAGCTGAGGCTTGCCTTGCGGGTGCGGTTCCGGGCCGGCCTGGGGATTCAGTTGGTGGTGCCCACCCCAGATTTTCAAACCCCTCCATCCAGCCCTGACTGGCCAGCAACCCATCGCTGAACTCCCGCAGGGCGCCATCCCCGCCGCGGCGGCGCAGGATCCAGTCGGGCTGGCGGCGCCAGCTCGTGGCGCAGCTCTTCGAGCCCCGCGCGTTTGTTGCCCACCCCCACCCGGCGGTGGTGGATGTCGAGATGACGAGTTCGTTCCTCGCTGGCGCCGCCCCGGCCACCGCTGCGCAGGGCCACCGTGATGCCGGCCTGCTGCAACGTGCGCACGGCCAGCCCAGCGCGCCCATCGAAGCGCTTCAACCCCTTCCCTTGCTCGTCGCAAGACAAGCCGCCATCGGTGAGCACGTCATCCACATCGCAGACCACCAGGTGTCAGATGTCAATCAGGATGATGGGCGGCGTCAATCTGATTGACCGGTGTGCGGGCTTGGCTTTAGCCCTACGACCGGCCTGAAATGCAGGTTGAAACTCGATCGTGCCCATGCCTGTCGCGGCCAGAGCGGGATCCGACGCAGTACAGGGGGAAAGCCGGCGGGATCAAAGGCTGCCCCCGGCAACGCCACCAGCGATCGCCTCCCGCAGGCTGAGCAGTTGCCGCAACAGGGCCTCCAGCCGATGCAAAGGCCCCATGCTGGGGCCGTCGCTGAGGGCCTGGTCGGGGTCGGGGTGCACCTCCAGGAACAGCCCGACCACCCCCACCGCCACGGCCGCCTGGGCCAGGGGGGCCACGAACTCCCGCTGGCCGCCGAGGGGTGGTTCAGCCTGCGGGCATTATGGCGCCACCAGCGGGAGGCGGCCCAAGGCTTGTGGGGGCAGCGGTGGCTACAATGTGATCACGCCTGTCTGGGGTCGCCATGGTTCGGGGGAAGCTGGTCAAAATTGGAAACTCCCGGGGCATCCGTCTCGCGAAGCCATTACTGGAGGTTGCGGGACTTGGGGATGAGGTCGAAATCGAGGCCGCGCCTGGCGTGCTGACGATCAGGCCCTCGTCCCATCCAAGGGCAGGCTGGGCGGAAGCGGCAGCAGTATGCGATCGAGAAGGTCTGCTCGTTGAAATGAGCAGCACCCGTTTTGACGACGAAGAGTGGTCATGGTAATTGAAGAAGCTGTCTCAAGGGGTGATATCTATCTTGTTTCGCTTAATCCCACGCGAGGATCAGAAAGCAGGAAAACGAGACCCTGCGTTGTCGTCTCCCCAGATGAATTGAATGCCCATCTCGGCACGTTGATCGTTGCGCCACTGACAACGGGTGGTTATCCCTATCCTTTCCGCGTAAGTTGCCAATTTGATGATAAGGATGTTCACGTGGTTGCTGATCAACTCAGGGCTGTTGATCGAGATCGGCTGATTAAGAGACTGGGCATTTTGGACGAAGACATGCTTATCGAGCTGCTCAGGATTTTGCAGGCCATGTTTGCTGTGTAGCGGCCGGGCTACGGCATAGAGGAACCGATAACAAGCCCCTCGAGTTGCCGGGCCATGGCCACCTGTTCGAAACCACCAGCACCCCATCACCAGCTTCTCCCTGCCGCAATGGCCCGCGCAGCAACACATCCGCGCGGTAGGCGTAGATGCCCACATGCCCCCAGAAGCTGGTGTGGCCACACCATTCGGCCGGATCCACATCGCGCACGTGGGGCAGGGCAGAGCGGGAAAAAGAAAGGCCACGGCCATCGGCCGCCAGCAGCACCCTCACCACATTGGGATTGTGCAGCTTCTCAGCTGTCCGGCGACGATTAGATAGGCGGCCGCCTACGTAGTTGACACTGGGCATCAGGAGTACAGCCATGGCCGGGACATCACCTGGATAATGCGGGCAAAGAAGGCACCGGCGCACATCCGCGAGAGCTGGGTTGGCACCAGCTGGATTGTGGAGATGACCGCTACCGGCACCAGAGACGGCAGACTGTTTCAGGCCACCCACCTGTTTCTCACCAGCCTGCGCACCACCCCAGAGGCCCTGCTGAAACTGGTGCGCGACCGCTGGAGTATTGAGTGCTGGCACTGGATCCGTGACAGCCAGATCCACGAGGACACCCACCGCTACCGGGGCAATGGCGCTGGTGCGTTGGCCAGCCTGCGATCGGCAGCACTCCACCTGTTGCGTCTGGCTGGTTTTCAGTCAATTCGCGTTGGGATGCAGGCGGTGATGCACGACATCACGGCCTGCTGGCGATGGCGATGCGTCAGCCAAAGCCCAAGACGTGCTGAAACTTTTAATCAGCCCTGAGGCGGCGTGGGCCGTCGTGGCCTGCAGACAATGTTCCAGCACATGGCCGAGCATCGGTTAACCACCGATTTCAGCGGCTAACTTTCGGGGCAAACGGCTGGACCCCAGCCGGGCTGGGATGGCGAGAATCACTGTGAAGGCCTGGTTGATTGAATTTTTGGAAATAGGTTGGGAGAGCATAGAGATTCAAGGCCTTCTCGTTAAAATTATAAGCACCTATCGGCGCTGGCGGAGGCAGTTCGCGGATGTTTGGATATTCCGCGCATCCCCTTTACAGAACTCAGATTCGTTTCATGGTATGATAATTTGTCAAATCTGACCGGATAAAGGTTGCTGGATGCCCCTATGGGTTCATAGCGCTGGGGGGCTGACTACAGCTTAAGGGGGGTGTGTGGCCCAGCCGCCATGGGCTTGCCTACAGCTGGCTTCATTCCAGTCTGATCAGCTGAGGCATTGACCACCTTTACGTGCTTTTACCGTTTGAAACGGTCATGCCATGCTAAAATCAAAATTAAACAGAGTTTTTAATCTCTGAACCACAAATTGCATGCATGGAAACGGCCAATCATCCAAACCTCACAATTGCCTCAATAAATTCTGCTCTGTTGCGCCGACAATACCAAGAAGCAAATGAGTTAGCCATAGCTTATTTGCGTGAGCGCAGCCCATTGCCTAAAAGCATTCTCTCCGCCATCAAGGCTGCTGAGCAAGCATCAGCACTATATCTTTCAGAGGAGAGTAATAAGGGTTTTGACGCCTATACTTATGGATTGGCCCTTGAATCGCTTAAAGGCAATGTAGCCCAGCATTGCTCAAAAGTTGTAAGATTGGCTAGTCAATACGTGAGGCTTCACTTCCAGTCATACGTGGCTGGAATGATTGCTAACCATATAGAAGCACAACCAGCCTATGAACCATATTTGACGTATCACACTTCATTGAAATTGACTATCGGTGATCAAAAGGTTTTCTTGCCACAAATATCCGACCCAATAATCAGCATAATACTCCCGGTTTACAAAGTTGAAACAGCATTCTTGTCAAGCACAATCCTATCAGTAATTCGACAAACGTTCTCAAAATGGGAGCTCTGCATATATTTCAGCGATCTTGAAAATGAAGCCAACCGAATTATACTAGAATGTTTTGCAAAACTGGATCCACGAATCATCCTTAAGATAGGCCACGCAAATCATGGGATTTCAGGAAACTCGAATATCTGTTTAGAAATGGCTAGGGGAGACTACATTGCATTGCTAGATCACGATGACGATCTAACTACAGACGCACTTCAAAAGTGTGTAGAGATCATCAGAGTTCATCCGGATGCTGTATTTATCTACACAGACAAGGACTCTATGCTGGAGGATGGGAAATCTCTGGTTAACCCACTTCTTAAGCCAGATTGGAGCCCTGAAACCCTATACTCAGCAAATTATCTTACGCATTTCAATGTAATCAGGCGCTCAGCAGTTGTTGCTGTTGGCGGCTTTGACCCATCGACTGATGGAGCTCAAGATTGGGACTTATTCCTAAAAGTTACTGAAAAAACGAACTCTATCTATTCTGCTAAAAGCATATGCTATCATTGGAGAATACATGCAAATTCAACGTCTACTGGGCTAGAAGCCAAGCCATATGCTCACCAAGGACAAATCAACGCTATACAAAATCATTTGAATAGGACCGTAGTAGCTGGAACTACAGTACAACCCAATCAGCATGGCGGATTCCAGGTTACGTTTGATCGAGAAATGCTTTATACAAAAACTATCAATTGTCTTCTATATGGAGACGCCCAAAACTGCGAGATACTTGCCAGCCAGCTAAGTGCCGATCATAAGTCAGGCATTCCACTAAACATCTCAATTGCACATGTTGGTAGCGAATGCAGCATTGCTTCACATGTGTTAGAATTCAGTGAAATAGGCAATGATAAAAGCTGTGACACTATTGTAATCATAAACTCAGCGATCTCAGGCGTTTCAATAGAGAGAATTCAAGAAGTTTCCCAGTGGCCATTGATGCACCCAGAGATAGCATTCTGCGCAGGGATCCTAATTGATTCAAATGGCTGCATAAGTGAGGCCGGCCTTGCATATGATTCGGAAAATAAGAAATACTTTTCCCCATTTCAAGGCTGCAAGGTTACAGACTATGGGATTTTTGGATCACCTTTGTGGTATAGAAACTATCAGTCAGCCGATTTTGGTTTTGTAGCAATAAATACCAATTCCCTAGCTAAATTAATTGAATCAGGGATAGATGTTCCTGTTTTATTGGCATCTGAAAGGCCCCTTGCAGAGCTATTGAGAGCGGTATGTGGACTGGGTTATAGAGGCATGGTCAATCCTCACTCCATTCTACAGAACAAGTCTAATGGGGAACAGTCTAATATGGTAACAGAATTCTTGCATCATGGCTCCTTCTCTAGTGAGAATTGCGACCCCTACTTTCATCCTGCATTAACCGCAAGTCCCCCGTCACTAAAAGAAATTATTAAGCCTTCGTTCGAGGATAAACATACAATCGACACTAGACTACCGTCCATAGCGCCACTTCAGGGATACTTTTTCGACGCAATTTCTTTGGCTCATGCAATTGACATAACTCCTCAGCAAATAGCCTCAAACAGACAGCGACCAGAGCTTTTGGACCCAAATATCAATCAGAGAACCGCAGTATGGTTTCTTCCAGATTTTAACTCTGCCTTTTACGGTGGGGTAATGACTATATTGAGATTAGCCGAGCATATGTCTACTAGCGATAAAATTCATAATACATTTGCTATTTGTGGAGATGTTGATCTTTCCCAAAAGCAGGATCAGGTCTTAGCGGCTTTCCCAACTTTGATCAATTCAGATTTTATTAAGCTCAGTGGTCCAGACTTCATGAATTTAATACCTGTTTCCGACTATGGAATCGCGACGCTCTGGACCACCGCATATATACTGGCAGCCACAGAGCGTTGCCATTGCAAGTATTATATGATTCAAGACTACGAACCATTTTTCTATCCTGCAGGGAGCACATTCGCTCAGGCTGAGTTGTCCTATAAGTTTGGATTCTACGGAATTGCAAACACAGAGTCATTAGCGCGCATATATGAGCAAGACTATGGTGGTAAGGCAATTTGTTTGACACCAGCTGTAGACACATCTATTTTCTATCCAACAACTAATCTTAAGAAGATTATTCCGATGAAGATTTTTTACTATGCCCGCCCTAATACACCACGCAACTGCTTCGAGCTTGCATCGGCTGCCTTTAAATTGCTCAAGAATAAGTATGGGGATCTAATCGAAATTGTATGTGCCGGCGCCGGATGGAACCCTTCAATTTATGATCTCGATAACAGTGTAACAATGCTTGGAATGCTGCCCTATGAGCAAACAGCCGACTTGTACCGATCTTGTCATCTAGGAATTAGCATGATGATGACCAAGCATCCTTCCTATCTGCCACTTGAGATGATGGCATGTGGAACTATTGTACTTGCCAACGATAATGAGGCCAACAAATGGTTGCTAAAAGATAACATCAACTGCCTGCTATTCTTGCCCACACGATCGTGTTTATTCGAGCGAGTTTCTTATGCCATTGATAATTATGATTCCCTGAAGCACATAAGGGAAAATGCAATTTCGACTATTGCTGACCATCATTCGTCATGGGGAAATGCGATGAGATCTGCCTCAGAGTTTATTCACAGCGCGGGATTGAATGTAAATAATTCGGGATCTTAAGAGTTCCTGATCTTGCGAAGTCCTGATGGGGGAAGGTGGTTGGTGACATACATCGATGTAAAGATCCCAAGCAATTACCAACAACCAAACCAGCCTTGTTCTTCATCAGGTGCCCCCCGATCTGATGCATGAGCTACGCCCCATTGGCATCTACCCCGACATTCTGCTTGTTTTCCTGGACAGTAAGTCAAAATCTCACGTGCGTCGTGTAGGATGGTAGTATAATAAGATCGTTTTGACCATTAGCTCTTGATTATGAGCGCATCTGATCCCAACTTTTGCGGGCATTCTGAACTTTTTATTGCAGAAGCTACCGCTCCTTCAAAAAAAGCCGGAACATATTTTCTTTGCTCTAAATCATATCACAATGTCGCTTGCAAGAAAAGGGGGAATCTTTACAGTGAGCAGGTTTTGGAAAGCCATGGCTTTGCCTTGTCAGATTTTCAGCATTTATATTGGAGTGATCAAGAGTTGGATGAATATAATTATCAAGGCTACCTCCCCATGGGGTCGAACTGTTCGGATCGCTTTCGAAATTCTGACGACCCAGTGTTATTCAGATTGTGGCTAGGTAGTCTTCTTAAGGGAATGGGATTGGAGTTTGGTCCCGGTGCGAATCCATTCCCGGTTGCTATGTCGTCTTTCTCCATTTATGCGGATAGATTTTCGATGGAGAGCCTATCAAAGCATGCTTACCCCGGCCAAGAAGCTAACTGCTTTGTTGCTCCTCATGTCATTGCCGATATGTCTGATTTGAGCGCATTTGGCTCCAACAGCTTTGACTTTATTGTTGCGAGTCATGTCATCGAGCACCTTAGTGACCCTATCAACGCAATCGTAGAGTCGCACAGAGTCCTAAAAAAGGGTGGCCGGCTGTTGCTCGCAGTCCCGAGCAAAGATAGAACATTTGACAAGAGTAGGCCCTGTACACCTTTGGAACACCTTGTCGATGACTACGAACGATATGATCGTGCCCGTGATCTTTCGCACTATAGGGAATGGTTCTCACTCGTCCAGCCTTCTAATACCAATGATGAAAAGATGATTATTGAGGCCTGGGAGTGCAATGCTGACATACATTATCATGCCTGGACTGTTGAGACATTTCTCCAGCTAATGAATCACGTCAACGTTTCGTATGCTCAATTCTCACATTCTGAGGTTTTTCCTGAGGTGAGCCGAGATTCAATTGAATTTTATGCTTGCTTTCTTAAGTAAGTATCTGGGCATCGCCCCTTGAGGTCTAGCATATTAGGATCCTTCTTGATTTAATCGCTTTGCTTCGTTGCATAGCATAGTTTGATTTAGTGCGACACCCTTCGCGGATAGTTTCCAAGTCCAACCGCTATTGCTACAAGCTTTCATCGAATCGAGTTCGTAACTGGTTAGTGCATTAGACTATTGCCACATGCAAGGATCTGATCTTGTAGATTATCTGCGCTTGAGAGTGTGATGATGGCCTACACTTGCCTCTCAATTAAGGGAAGTTCACCCTTAGGGTATTGGCTAGATGTAATGTCTCCTAGTTTGACATCCCAACATAGAGCCGTATGTTTGATTTTTCGAAAAACCACAACTGAGGAAAGGTATCCAACATACTGCTCGCAGGTATCAACAGCGGCATGGCCGTGCTTGGCCACAAGAAAAGCCGGCTCTGTCATTTTAGCTTCAATAATTTCAAAACCTGTAGCTGTGTTCAGGATTGATTGCCAGGCGCGATCAGAATATCGCCAGAAATCCCAAGGCTCATCATGTATGGGATAGCTTTGATGAGTAACAAAGAAACCAACAGCTCCAACTTTCATCACTTTGTTGAGTTCGACAGCAAGCTTCCAGGGCATAAGTATATGCTCCAGTACCGCAAACGAACCGATTGCGTCAAAGTGGTCCGGCGGAAAGTAGGAAGAAAGCTCGTGAGCATCGCCAACCACGTCAACATTTTCACCCTCCAGTACATCAAAGCCTACGTACTCCCATCCAACGGGAGTGAGGAGTTCTCTCCGAGATATGCCTGATCGGGCGCGCGAACCTATCTCCAGAAATCGTCCGCTTTTGAGCTTTCTCAAGCTTTCAAGAACGGGGTGAAGAGTCCTCCAGAAGGACTCTTCACCCAGAACATTCATGGTGGCATCATCGAGGATCTGCTCATCTCCGTTATCAAAATTGAACTTTAGCTTAGGTGGGAATAGCTCTGATCGGTACTTTTCTTCAAATGGAAAGGCATTGGCGAACCAGCCATCCTCAGCTTTTGGCCTCTCAATCTTTTCCCAGTAACCCCCTCCAATGTATAGTGAGATTTGAGTTGGCTGGCTTTCCAGCGAGGTAATCCAGCCTCGTATGAATACATGATTAAGGAATACACTGTAAATCTGCAGCCGAACTTCTGACATCTTGGGCAGACTTTTATTCTATGGTTCGATTTTACAGCTGGAATGATCAATTCATCCTGCATCCCCGCCTTATTGATGAATCTTAACCCAAAATGTCCGGCGCGCACGGCCGTAATTCATCAAGCAATCTGGACATTTCTCGATCATCAGCTAAGTTAGTAAGGATAGCGTTGTAGGCTTTCTCCGCAATTGCTGGCAACTTGATAATGCGGCTTTTATTGATTGCAGTCAAAGCGTCGTCTGCTATCAGCGCTTGTTGCCGTTTTAGACCCTTGTCAATAAAAGAAGTTGCTTCACTGAGGCTGTCATTTCTGTGGCTTTTAGTGTATTTCGCGAATACTTCTTTTCCTTCTGGATCCTCGATCGGCCTCACGAGGTTTATGCATTCCTCTAGTGCGTTATCAGGGTTCTCAAGAAGGGCATCAAAGCTAATGAATTTTCTCCTGTATCCCCGTGTCGCTAGTTCGGACATGAATATTGATTTGATCCATAGGCGTAAGGCCGTTTCAAGTTCTGTTCCCTGTGCTTGCAGAAGAGAATTGCAGACCTCGATGGGATTTCTGACTGGGATGATAAAGCTAGTGTCAATTAGTCTTGATTCAAGCCAGGGTTCAAGGCCCAATATCAATTCGCAAAATCTTGGGTCTTTGATCGTCGGTAGTTCCGCCCCTCCAAAGGTCTTTGAAATAATCTTAATCAGTGAAGATCGCCATTCTCTTGTCCTGATGCTCTCCCTCCATCCTGCTGGCAGAGGCAATGAAGAGCTCCAGTGGCTTTCCATTTGCTGAAGAAAGTCTTCGTTGAGTTTGTTGATGCTTACAGACTCCCAAAAGCCTTTCGCATTCACTATGTTCGCTTCTATCTGATCTGTCGGTGCGGTGAATCCCGCTTGCGCCAGCATGCCAGTGATTGCAGAGGTACCGCTACGGTGCATGCCAAGAATAAAAACCAACTGAGAAGCGATCTTATGCTTTTTCCTTGCCTGTTGCAGCTCGGCTTGGCTAGCCAAACTATTGACGAAGCAGCGTGCTCTTGTTGGAATATCACGTTGTTTCAAATTCGTTGTTATGCCGAGGTGGGCTAAGCCTTTCTGCAGATAGATGATTGCTTGACAGCACTCTTCATGGGCCTGCTGAAAATCTTTGTTGATAATATGTTTGTAGCCATAAAGAATGCAGGCTCTGTAAGGTGCTAAATTACAAGCTGTAATGACGTCTCCGTTGGCCACTTCGGTGAGATGATGGCTGGCATCCGTCGTCTTGATTAGGCAGCAAGCTCCGCGAACGCCCTCTCGGGCTAAACTGGTACGCATGTACCAGTCCTGATTCCATGCCCATGAACCGGATCCAGTTCCAGCCTGGAATGTCAATGTCGCAGTTCCTTGAGCTGTACGGCACCGAGGAGCAATGCGAGGCAGCCCTAGAGCAAACCCGCTGGCCAAATGGATTCCGCTGCCCCCGATGTGGAGAACAAGAGCATGGTCTTGTGTATG
>Ga0114972_10002641_pt1 | contig 13501 bp, 12 predicted proteins | sample M_140807_EF_Meta_FD_87354 | JGI IMG/M metagenome (GOLD analysis project Ga0114972, IMG submission 87354) | Freshwater microbial communities from Lake Montjoie, Canada to study carbon cycling - M_140807_EF_MetaG | ecosystem: Environmental > Aquatic > Freshwater > Lake | place: Lake Montjoie... | reverse complement strand
TTGAGTCGGCCGGAGTCGAACCACTTGCTGACGGTTCTCGGGGCCACCTTGCAGATCTTCGCGACCTGTCCTGTGGTGAACACCTTCATATTTTTGGTCTCCGTTACCTTCCAATTGTGAGTCGAGTCAGAGCCGCCGAAAACGGCGATCTCGTGACAGTAGTTGCCCTTGTCGAAGTTACCGCACCACCGATTGCCAATTGGCGATTACCAAATGACGAGCGGATGCGTGCAAGCACCAACAACTGGGTCTGGGCACAAACAACTTGAACGGATACTTCCGCACTCGGTGATCAGCTCCTTCTTCACACCGAGAACTTCCATTCCTAACCTGCCGGTTCCTGCTTGCAGCGGATTGACTGGCTCGTCGAATTGCGAACTACCGCACCCCTACGAAGCAGCACCTTCCACGAACCAGGTCGCCAAAAACAGGAAACCATCAGAACAGTAGATATGGGTAGACCATAGGCCGGGCAGTCGCATCTCGAGCCGTCTTAACGACTCTCCACGAGACCACCATTATCCGTGACGAGAGACCACGGATTGCTAGCGAAGTTCCCCCCTCACTATTATCCCTCTGGCTTGCTCCTAACCGAACTCAACCTTGCGGCATCGTCCGGCGCAGATCAGGCCGTCCTGCACCTAGTTTCGATTCAAACCGGGTGATTACTTTAGAAAGAATCTTCGGTTGGACTCTTACTGTTCGTTTTTTGGACATCCCCGTGGTAAGCGAATCAGAGTTCCAACATTCTGGAGGTTTCTTCAAGGAATTCCTTCACAACAGTCCTGAGCAAATCCGATCTTCGGCCCCGAATTTTTTCACTCGAACTCAGAAACCAGTATTTTGATTGGCCTCATCGCACCCGGAATGGCCGGCTATCTCTTTAGCACCCGTAGCATCAGCCATGTCCCCAACAGGAACAAAGAAAGGTTCCCTAGCCACAGGGACGCAGCCGGCCATGCACCGTCCTTGGCCCGATCCAACGCCAGACCAAAGATGGGGTAGTAGATCAACAGGATTGGGACAAAGCAAAGTCCAAACGTCCAAGCATAGTCTGCGCTACGGATGAGAATCGACATCGGTACGCCCATCCAAACAAAGAACAGACAGCTAAATCCCAATGCCCAGCGCCTCGCTGGTTCAAGCTTCAGTCGCGTCAGTCGCTTTTGATTCTCCGCCACCTGAGCCTGAAGAAGTTGTATTTTTCCATCATTTAGCTGAGAAAATCGACCCGTTGCCAACCCAACAGCAACGTGAACCGCCATCGACTCCCGGCGGCGATCGTTGGCGGCGGTTTGATCTGCCGATTCCTTCGCGATTTCATTCATCGCGTATTGCGATGGGCTGATCGACTTGCCTCCGCTCCGAGATGCCTGGGTCAACGGCATCGCAATCCGCTCAGAACCCGGAAGCCGAAAGCGTGTCGATTGATCGTTGTTGATCTCGCCATACGAGTTCACCAATTCGATGACCAACCGGTCGTTCTCAGCGTCGATGGAGATCTGCGCTTTCTCCGCATTAATCGTCATCGGCTTCCCTGTGCTCTCGTTGAACAAGAAGATCGTTGGCTGGATCAACCACCGATTCTCGACGTCTTGAACATGGATCGTAAAGCCCTTGTCCGTCTCATACGAGCGACGCGTTCGAAGACGATTGTAGAGGACCTCCTCAAGCGACCTCAGAATCACTCGCTCCATTCCGGGCTTGCCCCACGAAACCGCCATGTCATTGATCCACACCGCCGGTATGCTGAGCAACAATCCCAATAGAACCATCGGCCGGATCACTTTCAACGGCGAAATACCAGCACTCTTGAGAGCAACGATTTCATTGTCCGCGGAAATCCGTCCGAAAACACAGCAGACGGAAAATAAAAGGGTCGCAGGCAACGAAAACTGGAGGGCGATCAAGCATATGAAGGGGAGCAATTTGATAACGGCCAACCAACCGATCCCTTCCATGATCAATTGCTGACCCACCAAACCCAGCGAAATCACCAGCGTCAATGCAAACGCGGTGAGACTGAAAAGCTTCAGGACATCCCACAGGATGTAACGGTTAAACTTGCCGGGAATCATGGAACCGGGAGTCTACCCCAAAGAACCCATTAAAAACAACACCGGCATGATTCAACAACTTGACCGCGATGCGTAGCTAGCACTCATGGATCTTCTATCCGCGTGTGGCGATTCCTATCCTGAGGAACGGCATAATCTAGAGAGGCTATTCCCACGACATTGACGGATATAACGACTTTTACGGCTCTCGACCTCAAATGAGATGCAGCTTCCAGACGATAGCCCAAGAGAGCCAATGGGCTTTCGCAATCCACGTTAGATAGCACGCGTTGCATGTTTAACGCTTCTTGGGATCCCATCAGCTCCGTCGATCCAATCCACCGTTGGATCCGTTACCGACACGCTATCCTCTGAGAAGAACCGATCGCAGGAGTGACACTCGACCACTTACGCGCTAGGCATCGACCATCAGGCATGCACCGTATGCCTTGGCTGTTGCACCTGTGCCTTCCATCAGGCACGGAGGGTGCCGCCGCGCACATTTTCCGCGCCGCGCATGATTTCCGCGCTGAGCGTATCCTCAGGGCTTCGGTCTTTCTCAGCATTGCGTTCGTGTGCGTCCTCGCCTCGCTCTCCCACGCCCAAGATCCCCAGCCATCGGATTTGCTTCGGGAAACGGTACCAGCACCCCCAATCGAACTTCTACCTGGAAACTCAGGTTCAAACGGAGGAGGCCGTTGGAACGAGGAAATGGAATCGCTTCGCGAAAGGATCCAAGCCCTCGAAGAATCGGTAAAAAGTGCCCAATCAGCATCCCAGGCAATTGTTCCTGGAACAGGCAAAACCGATTCGTCGAAAAGCGATCCATCCACTCCGAAACCCAAGGACAACTCAAGCACCAAGGATAAATCGAGTGATAGCAATACTGGAAAGTCCGGCGACTGGGTGGACGTCTCGAGCGAAAAATGGACCGTCAAAACAGGTGGCCACGTTCAACTCGACTATGTCACCTGGGCCAATGCCCCGCCGGTGATCCCCGACACCTTCAATTACTTCAACTTTCGCCGACTGCGGTTGACCGCCGACGGCACCGGATACGGTGTCTACGATTTTCGATTGCAAATGACCCTCGAGCCGGAAGCGATCACGGATAACCCTGCGTTGAGCGTCCTGACTCCGCAAGTAAAAGACGCCTACTTTTCTTTGAACGAAATCCCGTACTTGGGGCGGTTCCGCATCGGGAACTTTTTCGTGCCGTTCAGCCTGGAACAAGTCACCAACGATACGAACAACGCATTCCTCGAACGTTCTATCCCCACCCAAACGGTGTTCGCTGCAGATCGTGAAGTTGGAGTCGCACTCTACAATTGCACCCCGGAACAAAACGTAACATGGACGACAGGTTTTTTCCTGGACAGTATCAGCGAAGGGCTTAAAAAACGGCTCGACGACAACCAAGGTTACCGCATCAGCGGCCGAGGAACCTGGCTTCCCTACTACGATGAGCCCAGCAACGGCAGATACCTTGTCTATACTGGGCTAGGTGTCCTAAGCACCAACGATCAAGACAACATCGTTCGATTTCGGACGCGTCCACAGGTCTCGGAAGGCCCGCGACTCATCGACACAGGCATTCTCCTCGCAGATACATTCACCACCGGCAATTTTGAGACGGCGATTGTCTGGGGGCGTTTCTCAGTTCAGTCGGAGGCATTTCTTTGCAATATCCACATGCTGGACAACACCACAAGCACAGCGAATGGTGCGTACCTGTATACCAGCTGGTTCGTAACGGGCGAGAACCGAGTGTTCGAACGGTTCGGACAACACGGGGCCCAGTTTTTTCGCAATGCTCCCTACTCGAACTTTGCTGTGACCCGAGGTGGTATCAGCCCGGGAGCTCTCGAATTGAAAGCCCGGTGGTCCCACCTGGACTTCAACAACGTGCAAAAAGGCCAATACAACGACCTTACCGTCGGATTCAATTGGTATTGGAGCGACCGTACGCGAATCATGTTCGACTGGATACATCCAGTCACCAGCGAAACGACGATTTACGGAGCAACAACCTCGGACCTGCTCGGTATGCGATTCGACTTCAATTGGTAAAAAACAAATTGCAACTCTCCCACGAATTGATTCCAGCACTTGCGTACTGATCATCGGAAATGCGAACATTTCAAAAATGTCGGAAACTGAAATCATGAATAGACTTCGACGTGCATATTCACGGTTCGAAATGAGCGAAATGTTTGGACGAGTCATGGCCGGGATCATTATTCCAACCATGGCGCTATCACTCGCGATACCAACCCACATGGTGTTCGCGGGCGAGGGTTGCGATCGATGCGGTTGTAAATCCAATTGCCGCTGGGTATGCAAACTCCTCCGTGAAGAAAAAAAGATCACCTACACGTGCTGGGGGATCGCGGAAGACAAATTCTGCGTCGGCTCTCCCAGCAAGATCCAGTGCCGGGAACGAGAACTAATTTGCGAAGAGTGTTCCACCACTTCGGAAACAGAACACGACTCCAAAAAGAAAGACTCCAAAAAGAAAGACCCCGAAAAGAAAGCCCCCGAAAAGAAAGACAGCAACAAATCGGTAGCGACAGGGCCATCGATCTGGGCATGGAAGACGTGGTGTCCTGGCGATTCGGCACAGGTTTTCACCAAGAAGAAATTGATGAAGAAAACCGAAACCAAAACCGTACCGAGCTTCAAATGGGTCGTCGAGGATCTTTGTGCGGAATGCCGCAAGGGCAATCAACAGCCATCGAATGATGCTCAGAAAGCCCAGTGAACGCAGGATGGTAGCAACTCACGGTAAACGTCTACATTTCGACACTACATTACAACGTTCCTAGGCGTCTTCCAGTCACTTTTACGCAGCTTTTTACTCGAAGTAATCACGTGAACACCAACCCAATCCCATTGAATCGACCTTGGATCGAACATCTATTTGCTCCTTATGTCGGGCAAATCGGCGACGACTACCTTGGCTATCGCAACCATGTGTACCGTACCGTAACCTATGCGATGCACTTCTTGGGAGAATCAAGTGACGCTGAAAGAACGGTAGAAACCGCGATGGTGTACCACGATATCGGCCTCTGGTCCGATCGCAAACTGGCATATCTCGAGCCATCGGAGTCCCTCTGCCTCGCAGACAACGCGAAAAATGGGTGGGGACTCAATCCAGAATTGCTTCGAGGCATCATCCATTGGCATCACAAAATCACACCCTATCGAGGGCCGCACCGTGAGATTATTGAAGCATGTCGCAAAGCGGACTGGATCGATGCGACGAAAGGGTGGTTCCGGAAAGGGATGCCCCGGAATGTCATCACCAGTGTGGAAGCGGCTTTTCCAAACCACGGATTCCACGAATCGCTGATGCGGTTGGCACGCGATATCGGTGGCTCAACCATCGTCGGTGGCTTTCAGGTCGCTAGGGGAATCCTTAAGTTTTGAAGCCTTCTCGATCCGGTGATTGACACCGAACAGGACTCACAACCATCAGGAACTACTTCCTAAGTTTTCGAAGGCTCTTCCGTTTCGCAGAATGGAAAGCTCGCAGCATGTCGTTGGCATCTTGATAACGACGGCTCGGACGACTCTCCAGAGACTTCTTGAGCCATGCTATCAATTCAGGATGTGCCTTGCGACGCAGATTGGCATACCCTCTCTGTGGCCATTCAAACGGCCATTCCGGTAGCACGCCAGCCAACATCCGATAACTCATCAACCCTAAAGAAAACACGTCGGACTTGGCACTAGGTCGCCCCATGGCTTGCTCAGGCGCCATGTACCCGATCGTCCCTGATCCCGATGCCACCATCGTGCGAATGATGGTGCGTTGGGCGACCTTGGCAATCCCAAAATCGGTCAACTGCAATCGACCATCCGAGTGCAATATCATATTCTCGGGCTTGATATCGCAATGGATAATCCGATTCCGGTGCGCGTAAGCAACCGCACACGTCATCTGTTCGATATAGTCCAACGCGGTTCTAAAGGAAACTCGCTTCTTCAGTCGATCGGCCAACGATTTCTCACCCAAACGGCTTGCGATCACAAACCTGCCGTCGATAAAACTGGCGTCTTTAAGAGGCAGAATATTGGGGTGATCGAGCTTGGCTACGACGCGGGCTTCACGTTGAAAAGTGTCGAGCATGCTCGCCGTCACATTGAATTGGTGCGGCATCTTTAGAGCGACATGGACGCCCTCGATGCTATCCCATGCCTGATACACGTTCGCAAATCCACCTTGGGCAATCCGCCGCTCGATGCGGTATTTTCCAAGTCGCTGCCTCACGCGTAATACGTTGGAGTCGCTCAGGCTTACTGCCATGGCACTGTAACTCTGCGCGATCATAAGAATGAGCTATCGATGTTGCGAGAAGCGAACGGCAGATGAGTACTCGGTGTGCACCGCCTGGCGCAGATAACATTTACGGTTCAATCTGCTCCTAACACCTTTGCGGTATCGGCGCGCAACAATCGTAGCCTTGGCAATAATCTTCTCGACCCTTCTATTTTCACACGTTCCCCTAAAAACACCTCTGCTTTTAAATCGCCTGAAACCTCGCTTGGGCTCGCTGTGCTCTGCTAGCATTTTCAGCGCGATCCTCGCATACCTTACTTGCGTTAAAACTGGACTTCCGTCGATACATTCGTTCAGGTCCCAATGCCCCGTGATCCGATGACAAGTATGTCAGCGGTGTGGCGACACGGAAGTCCAACCACCGAGGGCCAATGACGTCGGTCGCAAGTCGAATTTCCACGCAGGGATGTGTGGGTCGACAGTGGTGGCGCGACGTTTGATCGATCCACGAAGGTGCACGGGGGACGCAAGGACGCGACCCCCATGCACCTTCTTTGGTTGAATCCATGGGTCGGTTTGTTTGGATCTTTTTCAACCGGGAGATAACCGTCATGGCTGGGGTGAGTTGGATTCAACGTCTCTATTGGCGTTATCTCTCGAAGCCCGTCGCCCATCGAGCGTTATACCTCCACGCGATGGACACACCCATCGGATCTATTCTCGAACTCGGGATGGGGTCTGGGGAAAGAATCCGAACTGTATTGGGATTGTGCCGAACTCCCGAGGCTACAACCCAGCTGCGCTATGCCGCTGTGGATCCATTCGAGTCCGCAGGTACTGATGTACCACACATCAGTTTGAAAGGTGCGCATCGCTTGCTGAACGAGTTCGGGGTCAAGGCTCATTTGATCCCAGGCGAGCCAGCATCCGGGGTAATGCGTGTGGCACATACAGTGCTACCCAGCGACCTGATCATCATCGACGGCTTTTGGAACGAAGCGTCCGAAAACGGAGGAACCGTTGCTAAATGGCTACCTAGGCTATGCCATAGCAAGTCGGCCATCTTTGCTTCGACGGCCAAGGGAGGCAACTTGGTTCGCGTCCCGACACCGAGCACGGCATCCGAACAAAACAACGCGACCAAGGCAGCCTAGGGTTTTCTCGAGACAGCCTTGGTTTTCTCGAGACAGCCTTGGTTTTCTCAAAGCAGCCTTGGTTTTCTCAAAGCAGGTGGAGTTCTCAAGTATCGACGCCGCTATCGGCTGGCGCTGCTTTTTTCGCAGGTTTGTCTTCCACTTCTTTCTTTTCCCGCCAAGGCTTGTTCTCGCGATAGCCTTTTAGTTCCTGCTCAAGCTGTTCAACTTGTTCGTTTTCTTCCTTGCGGCCCAATTCAACGGCTTTCTCGGACCATTCGATGGCTTTGTCGAATTGTTGCAATTCCGCATAGGCAGCCGCGAGTGTGCTCAGGATGTGGGGTTTGGCATACTGCGTCAGTTCACATGCCTTGAGAGCCAACTCTAGTGCACGTTTGCCATTGCGAACGTTATCCTCGGGACTAGTCGAAAGAACCCACGATAGGTTGTTCATGATTCCCGGCACATCATCTTCGTCTGAGGGGATATTATCGATGGCGGATTCATAATCTGCGATGGCATCGATGTGCCTTCCGAGCGAAAGCAAGATATCTCCGCGGAGCCTCAGCGATTGCCAATCTTTTGCATCCGCTTTAAGCAAGCGGTCTGCAATCCGAAGTGCCTTTTTGGGACGATCATCCATTTGGTAAAAAGACCCCAATTGCAGCAGAAGCATTCGGTTGTCTGGATTGAGTTGCACAAGCCTTTCTAAATCCGTGATGGCATCGGCGAATCGTTTCTCCTGGATCGCAATGTCCATCCGGAGCAGCGCCAATTCGGGGAGATCCGGCCTTACCGATTCCAGTGTTTCTAAATCCTTTTTGGCTTGCTCCAAGTCCTTCGTCGACAGAGCCGCTTTTGCTCGCGTTAACACAGCATCGAGATTGCCCGCGTCCAGTTCGAGCGCTTTGGTGCAATCGGCGATCGCCGATGCCAGAAGTGGCTTGTCATTTTTGGGAGCACCCTCTGCAAAATTCACCGAGCCACGCAAACTGTACAAAACGCTTCGATCGGGGAACTCCTCGATTTTCTTAGTCAAAAACGCACGTGCTTTCTCGAGTTCCTCCGACTGGATGTACAGCAGCGCCATGCGACGAATGGCGTACTCATTCGATGGCGACGACTCCATGAATTTCTGAACGATCGCTTCCGCTTCTTCGTTGCGGCCCAAGTTGATCAAGGCTTCAACGCACTGTTGAACGGCCCGTTCATTCTGTGGGCTGACTTCGATAGCCTTCATGAGGTCCTTGAGACGCAGATCCGCGTCCTGCCTCAGCACGGATTTCATCACCAAGACATCGGACAATTTGTTTTTTGATTCCACTTCCTCGCCTTGGTTTTTCATCGCCTCCCCCAAAGCGACTTCGGCAGCGTCCAGGGATTCAATCCCCTTTGCAATTTCCTGGCGAACGATGTGGATACGAGCTTTTAGGATCAGTGCGTCGGGGAACGATGGATCTACGTCTACGGCAATCTTGAGATCCTCCATGGCTTCGTTCGCAATTTTCGCCATGCGATTGTTCGGGACTCGACCGCCTGAAGCCTCTTCAATGGTGGATTGCGCTCGCTGGAATGCAGTCGTCGCGAGCATCTTTTTCGCAGCCGCTACATCGAACTCGTCCAATCCCTGCTTCAATGCCGACTGACACAACTCGATCACCTTCGCGAGCGACTCACGAGAACTCTCGGTCACACGAATGCGGCTAGCTTTCTCGAAATCCTCGGTTCCCGGGAACTCGTCATCGCCGGCTTTGGCAGGACTATCCTTGGGCTCCGCGACCGCCGCAGGCTTTTCGTCCTGCGCTACCAATTGCTCCAAATTCGAAATCGCGCCAATGCAAAAGGGGACTACAATGGAGCATCGTGAAAAAAAGCATCGTGAAAAATAGCATCGCAGCATTGGTTTGACTCGTCGAACACAAGTTAAAAAAATCGTCCCCGAACGTCATCATTGTAGCGGTATATCCATATCGCGTGTACGGCGGGCACGTCAGGATCCTTTAGACTAGCAACGCATGAGCAAACGCGAAAAGCCCCCATTTCAGTTGATGCATCTCGAGCCGTCCGACGACGGTTCCGTCCTCGAACGCGCCTTGAAAAAACGCTTGACCGAATGGAGTTGGGGTGAGATTCGCGACGCGATCCGGCGCCGCCGAGTTCAGGTGAACGGGAACTTGTGCATGGATTTGCAACGAAAAGTGAACGCTCGGGACGTGATCAAGCTTTGGAACGAATCCCTTCCAAAACCGGTCGAACCCTCCGATATTCGGATCGTCCATGTGGATGATTTCTTGGTAGTCGTCGAAAAACCGGCTGGAATCACGAGCGTCCGGCACTTCGAGGAACGTAACCTTTCGCGAAAACGAAGGCAGTTGCAACCCACGTTCGAGGAACTGATCCCCGATGCGTTGATGCATCATTTTCAGTCCCAACGCAGCAGAGATTCCAGCAGGGGAGATTCCAGCGAAGGCAATCACCGGCAGGAAGCCTTCCGTGAACGGCCCCAACGGGCTCGGGATCCTCGCTCCCATCGGACCGATGCGCAGAAGAGCTTGGAGGCTTTGCGCAAGCGTTACTCGGTCATCGCCGTCCACCGTTTGGACCGCGACACGAGCGGCTTGATGATTTTTGCCAGAACGCAGAGCATTGCCCAATCTCTCGGTAAAGCCTTCAAAAACCATCGTATTGTTCGCAAATACCACGCAGTCGTCCACGGCCATCCGGCAGAACAAACCTTCGACTCCATCTTGGTTCGGGATCGGGGCGACGGCCACCGGGGGAGCAAACCTACCGATCGGGGTGATGATCCTACCGAACAACGGGCCATCACTCACATTCGCCCCATCGAAAAGATCGGCGAGTACTCCCTCATCGAATGCCAACTGGAAACCGGACGAACTCACCAGATCCGAATCCATTTATCGGAAGCTGGACACCTGCTCTGCGGAGATGCGATCTACTGCCGAAATCGCGAGGGAATAACGACACCGGACAAGAGCAATGCGCCCAGGCAAGCACTTCACAGCGCGACACTTGCCTTCGATCATCCGATCACCAGTGCTAAGCTCAGTTTCAAGATGCCTTGGCCCGCAGACCTCCACCGATGGTTGACCCAACTGCGGGCAGAATCCCAGTGATGGACTCGGAATGGGTTTCCGATAGCTTATTCGGTTTCCGGGGGCATAGATTCCAACAGGTCTTTTCGTCGCTCGCGCGTTCGCATTTCGGATTGCTCTGTTCTCCACTGAGCGATACGACCGTGATCTCCACTGGTCAGAACCTCCGGCACCTTGAGCCCCCGAAACTCAACAGGTCGCGTGTATTGTGGAAACTCCAACAACCTGTTTCCACGAGAAAAAGAATCATCCCAACTGCTTTGTTCATCCCCCAGGACACCGGGAATCATCCTGATGGTCGAATCGACCACCACCATCGCCGCGACTTCGCCCCCATTGAGTACGAAATCTCCAATGCTGAGCTCGAGCGGGTTCAAGAGTTCAATCACCCGATGATCAAACCCCTCATAACGCCCGCACAGCAGAATCAATCGACCGAGTGGAGCCAGCTGCTCGACGCGGGGCTGGCCGAGCCGCTCACCTTGAGGGGTTAAAAGAATCACTGTCGCCGGGCGTGGATCCATCGCAACCACCGCTTCGACACATCGCATCACGGGCTCGACGCGGATCAACATGCCCGGGCCACCACCGTAGGGACGATCGTCCACTTTGTGATGCTTCAAGTCCACCGACCAATCTCTGAGATTGTGGACGTGGATCTCCACCAACCCCTTTTCGATCGCTTTCGCGAGGAGACTCTGCGTCAGATATCCCGAGAAGATTTCCGGGAACAATGTCACGATGTCGAAGCGAAGAGCGGGGACGACCAGATCAGGCGTGCTTTGACTATCCATAAAGCCGCCTCACAATTGTTGTTTCCAAGAACAAAATTGTTTCCAAGAACAGCAGACGTACCAATAAGAATGGCGGGAGCATTCGCTTCCGCCAGACTTGTAAGGCTTTAGAAAACCGGAGACGCTTCGATTACGAAGCTGCCTCGGCTGGTTGAGCGGGGGCGCGTCCCAATCGTCCAAGGGCTTCTTGTTGCTTGGCAATGTGAGTGCCATTGGTGCCATACTTTTTGATGAGCACATGGACGTTTTCACTCGGCTGGGCGCCAACGCTGAGCCAGTAGTCAATTCGATCCCCTTTGAGGATCGCGCGAGCATCGGTCTCTCGGCACATTGGGTCGTAATGGCCCAATTCTTCGAGAACGCGGCCATCGCGAGGGCTGCGCTGATCGATTGCACACAAACGATAAAAAGGACGATTCTTACGTCCCAGTCGCTTCATTCGGATACGTACCGCCACAGATCATTCTCCAACAATTTAACGGGGTTCAAGGGCCAAGATGATAACGTTCGGAACGTTGGCTGGGGAGTCTCATTTTCGAAAAATGTGGCTCACTACCCTCGTTTCTTTTTTCTCAAGAGCTTTTCCCGCTCCTTGAGCAGCTTTTCCCGCTCCTTGGGGGTCAACCGTTTTCCTGTATTTCCTTTGATTTTCATCCCTCCAAGCGGATTGAAAGGATCATTTGCCACCATTCCCTGCATCTGCTGAAGCATTTTCATTTTGTCGCTGGTGGAACCAGCAGTCGCCATCTGCAGCATCGGCCCGATCATATCAAATTGTTTGATGAGGTCGGAAACCTGATTGGGCTGAACACCGCACCCAGCGGCAATACGGTTGCGCCGCGAGGTATCGATCAACTTGGGATTCCGCCGTTCGTTGGGGGTCATCGAATCGACGATTCCGGTCAAACGGCTCATTTCCTTCTCATTGTCGGCATTCCCCATGATTTTCGAGAGTTCTCCCATGCCAGGCATGAGGGACATCATCTTCGTCATGAGCCCAGGTTTTCGGAGCTTTTGCATCATGTCTCGGAAATCGCCCAAGGTGAAAACACCCTTGGACATCCGTTCTTCGATGGCTTTCCTCTCCCGTTCATCGATCATTCGGTGGGCTTCGCGTGCCACTTCGACAATGTCACCCATGGAGAGGATACGGCTCGCCATCCCTTCCGGTCGGAACGGTTCGAGGGCGTCCAGGTGCTCACCGGTACCGATAAATTTGATCGGAACCGACGTGACTGCTTTGACACTCAGCAGGGCGCCACCTCGGGCGTCTCCATCGAGTTTGGTCATAATAACGCCGTCGAGGCTCAGCGCTTCGTTGAACGCCTTGGCACTATTCACCGCGTCCTGACCAGTCATCCCGTCCACGACCAGCAACACCTGATTGGGGTTGATTTGCCGATCGATTTGCTTGAGTTGCTCCATCAATTCCGTGTCGATGGCGAGCCGCCCCGCGGTGTCCAAGATGACGACATCGGCATGAGCAGCCTTGGCAACTGCGATCCCTTCACGGCAAACCGAAACAGGGTCCGTGGCTCCCTCCTTGCTAAATACGCCAACACCGAGCTGTTTGCCTAACACATGAAGCTGCTCGATAGCTGCGGGACGTTGCAGGTCAGCTGCGATTAGGAACGGTTTGAGTTTCTGCTCTTTGATTACAACGGCTAATTTTCCGCACGTTGTGGTTTTCCCAGCTCCTTGGAGGCCGCACATCATGATCGTGGTCATTTCCCCACGACGTAGCGCCAACGCGTTGTCGACCGGACCGAGGAGATTGACGAGTTCCTCGAAGACAATCTTGATGAACTCTTCGTGCGGGCGGAGGGAGAGAAGGACGCGTCGGCCTTCCGCAGCTTCGGAAACGTCCGCTACGAATTTGCGAACGACATCGATGTTGACGTCCGCCTCGACGAGGGATCGCTCGACCATAGCGATGCCGTCCCGCATGTTGGCTTCGGTGAGCTTTCCCTTCCCTTGAAGGGACTTGAATGCAGAAAGTAGGCCGTCTTGAAGGGACTGAAACATGGCTCAGGTCGAGAAATAAGGAAATTTTGGGCCGTTTACAACGCCGCGGTGGGGCGTTACGAAGAATCTATCGTCGCCGAGGCCAGGGGAG
>Ga0114972_10002640_pt1 | contig 13503 bp, 15 predicted proteins | sample M_140807_EF_Meta_FD_87354 | JGI IMG/M metagenome (GOLD analysis project Ga0114972, IMG submission 87354) | Freshwater microbial communities from Lake Montjoie, Canada to study carbon cycling - M_140807_EF_MetaG | ecosystem: Environmental > Aquatic > Freshwater > Lake | place: Lake Montjoie... | reverse complement strand
CCGGAAAGCTCTAAACCCAAACGCTACTGAAGGTGGGGGGACGTCGGAGGGAGTCTATGTCGCGCATGACTCCATGGGCTGCCCGCGTTACATCGGCAGAGGAAGAATTTTTGGGCGACTTAAAGCGCGCAAGAAGGCTCATCCCTTGGAGCTGGAATATTTTTCCTTCTACGTGGTGTCGGAAAAAAAGCACGAGCGCGAGGTAGAAACCTTGTTGATTCGTGCCGCTGGGTTTCTGCTGGAATTCAACACCCGCAAGAAACGCGTTGGTCTGGAGTCCGGAAACGTTCGCGACTATGAGGCTGGCACAGTCTTTTACGAACGACAGCGCCGCAAGGGTGTGGTGAAGCGCAAGCGGCTTGGCTAGCCTCCCAATGCCCGGGCCGGGCATTGAGAGTGCAAGCACAGACTTGCTACAGCTGAATCAGGCCTCGGACTTGGGCCAGACGAAATCAGGACGCAGGCTGCTGTAGACCGGACGGCCGTCGCTGGGCGAAGCGTAGCCCTTGGACTCGTCCCAGAAGGCGTGATAGCTGGCCTTGGGGAAGGCGGCAGTGTCGTAGCCCATGACGTTGGGAACGGCCACGCGGATGCGCTTTTGCTTGTCGTCCAGCATCAGCACGGCCCCGCAGTCGCCGCACAGGCAGATTTCCAGAGGACCGTTCGGGTTCTCCTTGTTGAAGGGAACGCGCGTGATCTTTTCCGGGTGGTCGACCTTCACGTCGCCGTAGTTGAAGAAGGCCACTTGGGTCGTGTGTTGCCCGGTCACCGTCTTGCAGACGTTGCAGTGGCACTCGTGGTTGTCGATCGGCTCTGCCGCGACGGTAACGTGAACGTGATTGCAGCCGCCAGTGTAGTTGCTCATTCGAATCTCTCCCCTTCGATTAAGTTATGTAAGACGCATTCGCCTAGTCAGATTGACACAGTGCGAACGTCTGTCGTGTAGCTTTCTGAGTCTCCCCGATAAACTCGCCGGCCGTCAAATTGAGGGCGGCTGACCTGGGGCGGTCTCGCCACTGGATAGCGCCAGCCGGGGTGGTATGCGGCGTAAGCAGACTGGCTTGAACGCCTTGCTCGCTCCCTACCCTTATGCCGTTCTTGAGTCACCTCAACATGATCAGAGCTGCCCTGAAGTCGGCTCATCACCACCGCAATAGTCTGTCACCCGCAAATGCACCAGCAAGCGTAGTGATGCCAATTGACAGCGAGTACCAAAGCGCCACAAACAGTGCGCTGTCATCGGGGCAGTGCAGTGCATAGATAAAGGCGGCGAGGCTGCCCGATAGTGCGCCGGCCAACGCACCAGCAAGCACCGGTTGGGTAGTTGCACCTTGTCGCAGTGACGTTAGCAGCATGGCCAACGGAGCGGCGGCCAGCAGAGGGATGCAGGTCACGCAAAAGTTCGGATAACGCCCAACCATGCCTGACAGCCAATAGCTAGGTGGACTGGTCAGAAGCTGGAACACCACTCCACAACCCAGCACCAGCGCGGGCGGTGCGAACCAGCGCAGCAACTTGGCAAGACGTGTCTCTGGCCTCAATGCCAAGACAACGAGCGGCAACAGTGCCCCGAACATTGAAGCCGAGAAAACAAACTTGAACACCACATGCGGGTCGGCTAAGGCCTCGCGGAAATCTGCCCGAACACCCAGGAACGTGAAAAAGATGACCAACGAGACGATGAGGCCCAGAGCCACACGCCCACCCAACTTACGGCCTGACGGCGGCGGAAGGACCTCTGTGTCTACGACCAAAGCATTGATGAAGTCGTCGGTCTTCATGCATCTAATCTCCGATACGCCTCGGCCAAGGCCTTGAGCGCCCGGTGCAGCGCGACACGCACCGCACCCTCACTCATGTTTAACAAGCTGGCCACCTCGCGGATCGATACGCCCTTAATAGACACGGACCGCACGATGGCCCGCTGCGTTTCGTTGACGCAATCGAGCAGGCGGCTCATCTCGTGCTCGGGGAGAGCGACCTCCTCGGTCTCGGGCGTAGCCAGGTCAAAGTTCTCATCGAGTTCAATTTCCTTGCGCCGGCCATATTTGCGGGCCAGATCGATCAACTTGTAGCGGGTAATTGCGGCTATCCAAGGTCCAATCGGCTGGTCTTCGCGCCACGTATGGCGCTTTAAATGAATGGCCAGCAGCGTCTCTTGCACGGCATCTTCCAAATCTGCAGCCGGTGTTCCGATGCGACGAATGCCTCTGCGTGCCATACCACGCACCAGCGGCGCCAGCCGCAAGAGAAACTCGCGATAGGCCGCCGCGTCGCCAGCATTCGCAGCTAGCAGCAACGCGCCTAACGCCTCAGTCTGCGTATCGAAATCAGCCTTCAACTGAGCTTCTTCGTCCTGATCGTGGACTTGTTACAAAAAATTGTGGAAATAAATTTATCGTTTAGAAATGTAACACACGGCTACAACGCGGCGAAAGACAGGGTACGGGCCACTTGCGGACCTGTTAACCCTCTAGGAGATTATCTCATGACTCGTACTTCATCATTGGTTATCGCTGCGTCATTCGCGACTGTTCTGGGCGCCTTTGCGCTGCCTGCTGCTGCCGCTGACATGGCTTTTGCCGCCAAGGCTGGTGAAAAGATTGAAATGGCGAAGTCGGGCACTGAAAAGTGCTTTGGCGTTGCCCTCAAGGGTGAAAATAACTGCGCTGCTGGTGCGGGCACCACTTGCGCCGGTACCGCCAAGAAGGATTATCAGGGTAATGCCTGGCGTTTGGTTCCGGCTGGTACCTGCGTGGGCATGAAAACCCCGAAGGGCCACGGCTCGCTGACCGAAATCAAGGCCTGATCAACAGCCGGTTTTGATCAAAACACAGGCGCGCAGATTATTTGCGCGCCTGCTTACTAATAACTAGATGCCCTTATCATGACTGCCAGTCACCTTCCTCCGACAGTTGGTGTGGGCTTCAAGCCCCAGCACTATACATCTATTACCGAATCTGCAGGGCCGGTGGGCTTTATCGAGGTTCATGCCGAAAACTACATGGGCGCAGGGGGCCTGCCGCACGCCATGCTGACGCGCCTGCGCGCCGACCATGCCTTGTCTGTGCATGGCGTGGGGCTGTCGATCGGTGGCGCCCAACCCTTGGACAGCGCGCATTTGCAGCGCTTAAAGCAGCTCTGCGACAGCTATCAGCCGCACAGCGTCTCTGAGCACCTCGCTTGGTCCACTCACGAGGGCGCGTTCTTTAACGATCTGTTGCCCCTGCCATACACGGAGCAAACGCTAGAGAGCGTCTGCCGTCATGTCGACGAGGTGCAGTCGGTATTGGGTCGCCAACTGCTGCTGGAAAACCCGTCGACCTATATGTGTCTGCAGCAGAGCACCATTACCGAGACCGACTTTCTAAGAGCCGTCGCTACGCTCACGGGCTGCGGACTGCTGCTCGATATCAATAATTTATATGTTTCGTCGGTCAATCTGGGACTGAGCCCGAATATTTATTTGAATGAATTTTCGCTGGAGCACGTCCGGCAAATTCATCTAGCCGGCCATAACCGAGAAACCGATGACCAGGGCGCACTGCTGCTCATCGATGCCCACGGCTCGCCTGTGGTCGAGCCGGTCTGGATGCTCTATTCCCAAGCCATCGCTAAGCTCGGGCCGGTGGCCACGCTGATTGAATGGGATAATGATGTTCCCGAGTGGCGGGTATTGCGCAGTGAGGCCGAGTGCGCGGCCATGGTTTTAGATCAATATCACTCCAGCAGCGCGGCCTAAACCGTTATGCACTACGATTTTCAAAATACGTTTGCACAAGGTTTGCTGGCGCCCACACCGCTGACCGATTCAAAACGTTTTGCGGTTCACCGAAATAATTTTTATGTGGGTCTGGTTGAGGCGCTGCGCGCACGTTTCCCGGCTGTGCAAGACGCTGTCGGCAGTCAATTCTTTGCGGCGCTGGCGCGCGATTATGCGGCGGACCATCCGCCTGACTCGCCACTGATGATGAACTATGGTGAAAGCTTTCCGGACTATATCGAGGCCTTCCCGCCGCTGTCCGATTACCCCTGGATGGGCGACATGGCTCGCGTCGAGTGCGCTATGACCCACAGCTACCATGCGCCTGATGCCACGCCGCTGTTGCCCACAGCGTTTAGCAGCCTGGCAGCGGACGACTTGGGGCAGCTGCGATTGACCTTGCACCCTGCCGTCCGCTTGGTGCCCTCCCGCTTTCCCGTTGTCTCGCTCTGGAAGCGGAACACTGTGCAGGCATCGCAAATCGAGCTCAATGCTGCCCTTGCGCAGACGGCGCTCATCTGCCGCCCGCACTATGACGTGACGGTCAAGGCCCTGAACACGGCGGGCGGCGTGTTCCTGCGCGCCCTGCAAGGCGGGCGCACCTTGGCCGATTCACTAGATCAGGCCGCAGCCGTCGATCCCGCGTTTGATGTCACGTCCCATCTGCATACCCTCATTGCCGACGGGCTTGTGACCCACTTTGCCCTGCACCCGGCCACAGAGAGTCCGTCATGAATACCTTTGCCAACAAGCCCGCACAGTTGCTCTACAACTTATTTGATCGTCTCGAGCAGCTTCCACATTCGTTCATTGCACTGTTGGCGCGAGTCTCGATCGGTGCGGTGTTCTGGATGTCGGGGCAGACCAAGGTGTCCGGCTTTCATTTGGCCGAGGGTACGGTCGATCTGTTCCGTGATGAATACCACCTGCCGTTCATCGACCCAACTGTTGCAGCTGTGTTAGCTGCAGTCAGTGAACACCTGTTCTCGGCCTTGCTCATCATGGGCTTCGCCAGTCGCTTGTCGGCCATGGCGCTCTTGGGTATGACGCTAGTCATCGAGATCTTTGTCTATCCCGATGCTTGGGCCACGCACGGCACCTGGGCCATCTGCTTCCTGATCATCATCACCAAAGGTCCAGGGTTGTTTTCACTCGATGCACTCTTTTTCAGAAGGCACTGAATAATTCGATCCGCACCGTTCAGCTTCTGTATAGGAAGCAGGGTCTATAACGGTATCCAAGGCAGGGGCAACAGCTGGCGATGGATGCCCATGGTCCGCGCATCCCCATCGGGGGAGGTGCCTGGAGCGGCAAGAATTTCTTCAAGGCCGCCCGTGCCGGTGGCCTGTATGCCAGACGTCTGGCGCGTCTCATCGTGCAACTGGGTCATGCAGCAAAAGTCACCGCGACCACAGGTTGCCGCCCCGGTGATCGCGCACCGACCTTATTCAATGCCAGCCGTGTCACCTTGCGTGTGCCAGACCGGCCAATGCACTTGCACGTCCCCCGAACGTCGATGCACAGTGCAGCAAGGACATAACAACAACAGGGGACCTGGCCATGACCGCAAAGCCTAGCAAGCACGCCCACTCGCCCGACCGGCGGAATTTTCTCGGCACCACCTTGGCGGGCGCGGGCCTTGCCATGGCCACACTGCCGCTGTCGGCGCTGGCACAAGAGCGTCGACTGACCACAGTGGGAGGCGTCGCGCGCACCACGGCCGGTCGCGTTCGCGGTCTGCTTAAAGATGGCGTGCAGCAGTTCTGGTGCGTGCCCTATGGCGCGCCCACCGGCGGCGCCAATCGCTTCCGCGCGCCGCAAAAGCCTGCGCCTTGGTCCGGTGTGCACGATCACTTCGAAATCACTTTCGCTGCGCCCATGGAGCCGGGTGCCGTTGAGCCGTCCCCCGTGGTCACGGCACTCAATCGTCTGACGCCGTCGAGCGAAGACTGCCTCACAGTCAACGTGTTCACACCTGGGCTCGACAAGAAGTCGCGCCCCGTCATGGTGTGGATGCACGGCGGCGGATTCTCGGCCGGGTCGGGCAACTACCTGCTGTATGACGGCACCAACCTCGCCAAGAAAGAAGACGTCGTGGTCGTGTCGGTCAACCATCGCCTCAACCTGTTTGGCTTTTTACACTTGGCGGATATCGGCGGTGCCGCATGGGCCGGGGCTACCAATGCCGGTATTCAAGATTTGACCGCAGCGCTGCAGTGGGTGCGCGACAACATCGAAAACTTTGGCGGTGACCCCTCGCGCGTCACCATCTTCGGTCAGTCCGGTGGTGGCGGCAAAACCACCACGGTCATGGCCATGCCTTCTGCTCAGGGCTTGTTCCATCGCGCCATTGCGCAAAGCGGTTCAGCGTTTCGCGGTCAGTCGGCCGATGAAGCCAGTGAAGTGGCCGAGCGTTTTCTCGCCAAGCTCGGACTCAACAAAAACCAACTCGACAAGCTCGCGCAACTCGATATGCGTCAGCTGCAAGCGGCTTACTACAGCACGCCCGCCATTCCGCGTCTGGGCGGCGGGCCGGTCATCGACGGCCACATCCTGCCGCGTCATCAGTGGGACCCGACTGCGCCTTCATGGTCATCCAAGGTGCCGCTGCTGGCCGGCTCTGTCGAAAACGAAAACGGCTGGCTCGGACCTCCGCCCTATGAACTGGCCGATGACGAACTGCTGAACCGGTTCACAACCCGTTTGGCCAACAAAGACGCCGCGGAAGGGCAGAAGTTGCTGGCGCTGTACAAGCGGCTGCATCCGACCACGCGCAATCAGATGTTGTGGCTGATGGCCGAGTCCGATGATCAGCGTCGCGCCAGCGCGCAATCGTTGTGCCGCCTGAAACATGAACAAGGCACCGCAGCCAGCTATCTGTATTTCTTTGACTGGCAGTCACCGGTGCACGATGACCGCATGGGCTCTTATCACACGCTCGACATTCCGTTCGTGCTCTACAACCTGGACATCGGCGCATCGATGACCGGCTCGGCGCAGTCGCGCTATCAGCTGGGACATGTGATGAGCGCCGCTTGGGCAGCGTTCGCACGCACCGGCAACCCCAACCATGCGGATATGCCGCATTGGCCTGCGTTCGACCCGGCCACGCATCCGACCATGATGTTCGGCTCGTCTGTGCGTGTGGCCAACGACCCCAATCGCGAAGAGCGATTGGCGCTGGCCGCACTGCGGAGCAAGCGTGCGTAAATTGGCCCTGCTGCCGGCCATGGCTTTGTTGCTGTGGCCGGTGTTCTCGAAGGGGGCAGCGCAGTTCTGCGACCGCTCCGAGTCACGCCTCACGCCATCACCCGATGGCGCGTGGGTGGCTAAGGTTCAAGAAGAGGTTTGTACAACGGCCACCGGTGCTGCCGCCGGCATCACCGTCATTATCGAGGCCGGCAACGACGAACAACGCAGCAAGCGCGTGTTCATCATGCCGGTACCGCGTTCGCGTGATGACTGGCCGCGCGTTCGTTGGACATCGCCCACGACTGTTGAGCTGCGCGTGGCGAACCTGTCCGAGGCCTCACCGCCTGACCCGCAGTTCGAGGGCGTGAACATCGTGCTGGCCTACTGCAACGACAACCCGCAGCAGCGGGCGCAACTGGCGACCTATAAGGCAGCCGTCAAACAATGGCAGAAAGACGTCGGTGCCTGGGTCAAGCTGCGTAAAGAAGATGCTGCTGCAGCCGGTACCATGCCTGTAAAGCCGGTCGAGCCGGTGTTGTCAGCCGGGCGCTGCCTGGACTGACCGGCTCGCTCAATCAAAACATCGGGGGAACCATGAAACGAACGACCTTGGCCGTGGCCTTGCTGGCAAGCCTGCTGTGCTCTGCGACCGCCTCAGCACAAAGCTGTAGCCGCAGCTGCTTGCAGCAACATCTCGACAGCTATCTGGCGGCTGTTGCTGCGCACAAGCCCGAGGCGGCCAAGCTATGGGTGGGCTTTCGCCAGACCGAGAACTCTGTCGTGGTGCCCGAAGGGCAGGGCGTGTGGCAGAACGTCACAGGTCTGGGCTCAATACAGCGTCGCTATTTCGATGCTGCGCAGAGTCAGGCCGGCTACTACGGCACGGTGATGATGGGCGATGAAGAAGCCGTAGTTGCCCTGCGCCTCAAGGTGCAATGGAATCAAACCACCGAGGCCGAATGGTTCATCGCCCGCAAGAGCGATCCGGGGCTGACCGGTGAGCCCGGCAAGACCCCGTTTAATATCGATACGCTGAAAGCGACGCTGCCTGCACAGCGCGTCGTGCCCCGATCAGAGCGTATGCAACATGAGGCGTTGCAGGCCGTGGTCAATAGCTATTTTGACGGCATCACCAGTCGTAACAGCTACATCGTCAAGGGCCACCCGGGCTGCTCGCGCTATGAGAACGGCTTTCCGACTTTCAATACGCCGATGACTCCTGCCATGGACCTGGGCAACAACGGCAAGACCGACTGCCGCACGCAGGGTGACTTCGGGGTGGCCATTGTGGCTGGCCGCAACTTCTATGTGATCGACGATGAAGCGCAAGTGGTGATGGCGGCCGGGCTGTTCCGGCGCGATGCCAGGAACCCCAAGCGTCGCAATCACTTCACCGAAGTGTTTCACATCGATCACGGCAAAATCCGCGACATTCATGCGGCGTTTTATTACGTGCCTGAAGACCGGCCTGTGCCCAACTGGCCGCCCTATGACGGCCTGTTCCCGCTGCCGGCGGCGTATCGCTGAGTCTTAAGTCCGGGCGCTGAGCGCAGCGTGCAAAGACGCTGCACTCAGCGTCCAGCCAAAGAAAGATTCGACGTTGAAGATGGTGGCCGCTTGTGCTTCCGGCGGCCCGGCCTGCATGACCCCGTCGGTGACCAGCAGCGGCCAATACTCTTGAAAGTACGCGTCGCGCAGCGTGCTCTCGACGCAGACATTGGTCGCTATGCCCACGAAGAACAGGTATTGAATACCACGCACCCGGAGCGAGGCATCAAGCGTGGTACCGGCAAAGCCGCTGTAGCGCGTTTTGAGTACCACCAGGTCACCGGGGTGGGGCGCAAGTTCGTCGACGATCTGAAAGTCCCATGTGCCTTCAACCAACAGCTGGCCGCGCAACTCAGGGCGCGCTCGCATCAGGCACAGCGCGGTCTCTTTGCGCGGGTTGGGTGAGCGCTCGCCACCACCGTTACTCAGGTCGGGCTTATAGCCCGTCTGCAGGTACACCACCGGCACGCCGCAGGCACGCGCGGCAGGCAACAAGCCTGCAATGGATTGCGTCACTGCAGCAGCACCACTGATGTCGACACCGGCCAAGTCCAGCAGCCCACCGGCGCTGGCAAAGGCGTTTTGCATGTCGACCACCACGATGGCCGCACGCGCGAGATCAATCTCTAAGGGTTCAGGGCGGGTCGGCAATGTGATCATGGGCAAGTCCTAAACAATCGACACACCGAGTTCACGCGCCCGGGCAACAAGGCCCGGCCAAGCGTTGCGCACGAACAGCGTGGGGTCGCCCCAACGCGCGTCGTAATCTTTGGTGGGTGCCGCATCGACCATGTCTTGTGCGCTCATGCCCAGCGATAGCAGCTTGGCCAGCCGTGCTTGCACAGTGGTCAGCATGTCGGCTTGAGCCTGCAGGTCGGCGCGAGACAGCAGCGCACCACTGCCCGGCACATAGCGGGTTTGTTCATTGCCCAGTTGCAGCAGGGCCTTTGTGGCGTCGACCAACCCGCCGCTGTAGCCGCCGGTCGAATAGTCGATGATCGGATAACGGTCGCGCGACAACACATCGCCGGCGACGATGACGTTGGCTTTGCGCAAGTGCACATAGAGATCGCCGTCGGTGTGCGCCTGCGGCAAGTAACCGTAGTCAACTTGCTCACCGCCGAACTGCAGCGTCTCGTTGGTATAGAAGGTCTTATTGGGCCGTGCCTGCGCCGGCAGCCGTGGATACACCCGCTGCTGCCACTTGACGTTGGCATCAGTGCTCAGCCACAGCCGTGTGTTTTCATGCGCGATGATGCGCGTGCCGCTCGCACCCAATGCTTTGTTGGACCCGGTTTGGTCCCAGTGCCAGTGCGTATTGAACAGCGTATGCACGCTCTGCTTGCCGGTCAGCTTGCGCACCGTCTGCAGCACACCCGCTGAATGCTCAGGTGAGCCGCCGTCGATCAGCAGCACACCTTCTGTGGTGTCGAGCACAACCACATGACCGCCGCAGCCACTGATCTGTGTCAGTCCGGCTGCCAGTGTGGTGACTTGCAGCTCTGGCGCAGCCGCGCGCGCCCATGGAGCGCAGATCGCAGCTGCAGCGGGCAGCACGCAAGAGATGAACTGACGTCGCTGCATGTCAGTTGTTCTGACCGACGATGCTATTACCGGCCATCAGGCTGCGCAGCAACGCTTCGGTTTCCGGACGGGGCGGCAATGACCCGCGCCCTGACCCGCTCGAAGAACCCTTGGCAACGTCGGCAGGGGTGCGACCCTGGGCATCTTTAGCAATCAGGTCGGCTTGGTTGGCCACCAGCGTGCGCACCAGCGTGTTGTAGCCCCAGCTGGCTGCGCCGTGTAGCGCAGTCTGGCCGGCTCGATCACGGGCATTGATGTTGGCCCCTGCCGCCAGCAGCAAACGCACGGCTTCATCGGCTTGCGCCTCTGTCTTATAGCGGCCACGCGTATCGAGGTTGGTAGAGCCGTTGCCGGCTGCGGCCATCAGGGGTGTGATGCCTGTGGCGGTGGGCAGGTCGGCGCGCGCACCGCTTGCCAGCAGCAGCTTGATCGCTTGGATGTCGCCGGCTTTGGCGGCGCGCAGCAAGGGCGTCGTGCCTATCGACAGCATGTTATCTGCACCCCGGTCATCGCGTAGTGAGCGATAGGGCGGAAACAGCTTCAGCTGCGGGTTGGGGTTGGCACCAGCCTTGAGCAACTGGGCAATCAGCTCGATGCCCGTGGTGCGATCGGCTGACGGCCGATCGGCGCGTCCGCCGGTCGGCAACGTGTTCATATCTACTGCGGCGTACAGCGCAGTACGACCCCAGGTGTCCCACTTGTCCACGTCAGCGCGCTGCGCAATGAGCAGGGAGGCCGTATCGAAACTGAAATTGAGTGTGGCCAGCAGCAGCGGGCTGACGCCCTCAGGATCGGTCAGGTTGATATCAGCACCGTTGCTCAACAGCAGTCGCGCGCATTCAGTGCAGCCGCGACGTGCCGCATAGAGCAGGGGCGTGAAGCCGCCCGACGGACGCGCCTGCATACGGGGCTCGGCAGTGACCTGACGTTCAAACTGGTTGATGTTGGACTGCTCGTTGACCCGTGCGCCATGAGCCAGCAGCAGCTTGACCATGGCCGGTTGGGCTTCGGCCGCAGCCCACATCAACGCGGTCTGGCCGCGCCATTGTTCGCGAGCATTTACGTCAGCGCCGCGTGCGATCAACAGGGCAGCGGCTTCGACATTGCTGGAGCGCGACAGGATCATCAGCGCCGTTTGACCATCGGCATTACGCGACTCGGCGTTGGCGCCGGCGGCCAGCAGTTTACGCAGTACGGTGCTGTTACCGATGATGGCTGCTTCGGTCAGAGGCGTGGCCTGATAGTCGTTGCTGGCATTGACGTCGGCACCGGCAGCGATCAGCTTTTCAACAGTGGGCACATCGTCGTTGTAGACAGCCCAGTGCAGGGCACTGGTGCCGTCCGGGGAACGCTGATTGACATCGACCTTGGGCTTGGCGGCCAGCAAGGTCCCGATCGCAGCAGTGTCCTTGTCGCGTACGGCAGATACCAAAGGCACAGGCGCCTGCACCGGGACAGTGACCACTGCGGCCTGGCTGTCTGCAGCGTTAGCGCTGCCCCAAGCCCAAGCCGAGGTCACGGTCAGAGTCGTTATCAGCAGGCGTAGCGTCAGGCGTGTGTGATTGGCGTTCATGGCTTACAGCTCTGCGATGGCGCCGGTGCTGTCACCGACCGATTCGATGGGCACATCGGCGCGCTGCAACATCGTCAGCAGCACATTGGCCAGCGGCGTGCGCTCTTTGAAGTTGATGTGCTGTCCGCCGCGCAACTTGCCGCAGCCGCCACCGATGACTGCCGTGGGCAGCGGGTACTGGTTATGCGCATTGCTATTGCTCATGTTGCTGCCGTACAGCAGCAATGAGTGGTCGAGCATGCTGCCGTCACCATCGGGCATGTTGGCCAGCGTATCGAGGAAGCCTGCAAACACCTGCGTGTGATAACGCTGGATCTTAGACAAGCGCTCTTTCTTGTCCGCGTCGTTGGCGTGGTGTGAGATGGCGTGGAAGGCATCAGACACGCCGATGTGATTGTAAGTTTGCTCGCTGACCTCTGGCGCGATCATGAAGCTTTGGACACGCGTCAGATTGCCCTGATAGGCCAGCGCGATGAGGCTGAACATCAGCTTCAGGTGCTCATCGAAGTTGTCTGACGTCGCACCCGGCGCTTGCGGTAGCTGCAAGCGCGACAGGTCGCCGCGCTCGGCGTTCTGCACACGGCGCTCGATCTCGCGCACGCTGTCCAAGTAGTCGCTGAGTGTTCGGCGGTCCTGCGCCCCCAGTTGCCGGTCCAGTGAGCTGATCTCACCCGACAGCATGTCCAGCAGACTGCTGGTCTGTCGCGCAAGAAAGCGCCGTTCGTCCAGCGAATCGCCTTGACCGAACAGCCGCATGAACAATTGCCGCGGATTGCTTTCTACCGGCAGCGGCGTAGTCGGTGTGCGGAACGACAGCGTGCCCGAATAGCTGCAGCCATAACCGCGCTCGCAGGCACTGCCGACGCCGTGGCCTTGGGCCGTGGCAGTCTCGAGTGAGGGCCAGGGTGTGTCCTGGCCGATGTGTTGGGCTGCGATCTGGTCAACCGATGCAGCCATGTGCGGCTCAAGCCCCTCACGCGGATGCACGCAGGTGAGCCAGGTGGCCGGCACCAAAGCATGCACCGCGCGGCTCTCACCCGGCTTGTTGCCGAGGTTGCTGACGATGCTGAGATGTTTGCGATGCGCCGCCAGCGGATCGAGGATGGGCATCAGTTCAAAGTCGCGGCCCACCGTCTTGGGTGTCCACTTTTCCATGACGGCGCCATGCGGAAAATAGAAGAAGCCCATGCGCGGTTTGGGTGCTGCCGCCGTGTTGGCCAGCGCCGTGGCGGCCGGAATCATCGCATCGAGTAAGGGCAATGCGACAGTGACGCCCAGGCCGCGCAGTAAAGTCCGGCGTGACAGGTGCTTTTTGGTGACGAACATGGCTTTACCTCCGATCCTTGGCATCCAGTTGTGCAGTGCGGGTGGTCTCTGTCGCAGCGGGTAACAGATTCATGCGGAAAGCATCGCTGCGCGCAATGCCAGTGACTATTGCGGCAAGCCGGTAATCGCTTTTGGCTGCCTCGCGAACAATGTGGCGGACAGCGGGCATGTCTTGAGCCCGCAGCGGCCGGCCCAGCGCAAACACCATCAGTTTTTCGGTCAGCGTCTGCACAAATTGATCTGGGCGCTCCAGCAACGCTGCATTGAGCTGCGCCGGATTGCTGATCGGTTGGCCGCTGGCCAAGGTGCCGCTGGCATCGATGCGTAAGCCGGCATCCAGGTCTTTATCGCGCCAGACACCCGCCACGTCGTAGTTCTCGAGCGCAAAGCCCAGCGGGTCAATGACACCGTGGCAGGCATTGCAGGATTTGGCAGCGCGGTGTACTTCCAGACGTTCGCGTACGGTGCTTGCAGGTTGGCCGGCGGCAACTTCAAGGATGGCCTCAACACCTGGCGG
>Ga0114972_10002635_pt1 | contig 13515 bp, 9 predicted proteins | sample M_140807_EF_Meta_FD_87354 | JGI IMG/M metagenome (GOLD analysis project Ga0114972, IMG submission 87354) | Freshwater microbial communities from Lake Montjoie, Canada to study carbon cycling - M_140807_EF_MetaG | ecosystem: Environmental > Aquatic > Freshwater > Lake | place: Lake Montjoie... | reverse complement strand
TCGCGCTTTTTTGGTCGCGACATGTTTCACCGCGCCGCTGTGATTCTCCCACCCCAATTTGTGACCGAGCCGCCGGCTCGGTTTCCGCTGGTGGTGCGGATCGGCGGGTTTGGCTCAAGGTTTACGAGCGCAATAAGCTCGGGACATCCCAACTCCCCATTTCAGCGGGCGATGGCCAAGCCGGACGCGGTGCCGATGGTCATGATTCATCTGGACGGCGCGGGCCCCTGGGGCGATCCGTACCATGTCAACTCGGCCAACAACGGCCCAATGGGAGACGCGCTGACCACCGAGCTCATTCCCGAAATCGAAAAGCGTTTCCGCTCTGGGGGCAAACCCGCGTGGCGCTTCACCGAAGGGCACAGCACAGGCGGCTGGGTCTCTTTGGCGCTTCAGGTGTTTCATCCCGAATTTTTCGGAGGGTGCTGGTCGCACTGTCCCGATCCGGTCGATTTCCGCGATTTTGAAGTGCTCAACATCTACACCGAGCCCAACGCCTACATCAACCGCTTTGGCTTCGAACGACCCGCCATGCGTACCACCAAAGGGGACATCCAATACACCCTGCGCCATGAGGTGCTGGTCGAGCGGGTTCTGGGGCGAGGCGGGCGTTGGGAACTGGGAGGCAAGGACTGGTCAAGCTGGAACGCGACCTTTGGTCCCAGGGGGGCGGATGGTTTCCCGGTGCCTCTTTGGGATGGCGCGACGGGAAAGATCAACCCGACCGTCGCGGCCCATTTTCGCAAGTATGATATTCGCAACCACCTCGAAACCAACTGGACAACGCTTGCCCCCAAACTCTCGGGCAAGATCCGGGTCTTTTCAGGCGAACTGGATGAATATTATCTGAACAATGCCGTTCATCGCCTGGATGATTTCCTCAAAACGGCGACACCTTCGGCCAACGCGAAGATTGTTTTTGGGCCCACGCAGGGTCACAGTTTCCGTGGACACTCCGACGAGGAGATGTTTGCCGAAATGGGCCAGACGGCGATGGGCCAGGGGCGATAGCCAAAGGGCGATAGGTGCGCAGGCCTGGACAGGATCTGGCCCAAAAGCTCCGATTCGGGCAATGAAAAAAGGGAGGCCGAAGCCTCCCTTTTTTCATGGAATCCGATTCGGATGGTTACTTGAGGGTGTCCAGGTATTCCATCAGGTCGAGGAACTCGGCCGGGGCCATCGCCCCTGCAAGACCTTCGGGCATGCTCGATTGCTTGAGCTGGGTCCGCTCTTCGATTTTGGAGAGAGGGATGGTCTTCTTCTCCTTGCCATCGAAGATCGTCACATCGCTCTTGGTTTCGGCAACCACAAGCCCGACGATGAACTTTCCATCATCGGTGGCGATCTTGGTAGAGAGGTACTTTTTGTCGACCTCGGCATTGGGGTCGATGATCGATTCCACCAGCTTGAATTTGGACTTCAGCCTGGTGGCGACCTGGTGGAGGTTGGGACCATATTCGTTTCCATCGCCGTTGCCGACCTTGTGACAGGCGGTGCAGCTTCGGACGAATACTTCGCGACCCTTGCTCGGGTTCCCCTTCATCATCACCAGCGCGGTCATCGCTTTGTTGCGGGTCTCCTTCGAGGTCTCTTCCTGGGAAAGAAGAGTCTTGAGGAAGGGGATCGCGGCGCTCCCCGCTTTGGCGGTGGCAAGAATATCGCCGAGCAGTTTCTGGGTGGCGGGATCGTCCTTGGCGACGCGACCCGCGAGGTACTCCCCACGCCAGGCGTCTTCGTTGGCGCCCAGGCTGTGCTCGATGGTGTACCTGAGCCAATAGTCCTGGGGCAACTTGGCGGCGGCGATGACTTCGGTCGCGGCGTCGGTGCCGGGGTAGAAGCTCAGGGCCCGGATCGCCTCAAGACGGACGCGGCCGTTTTCATCCTTGGACGATTTCTTGAATTGCGCCAAGGCATCGGGGAAGCGGTCGCGTTCATCAGCAAGGATGCGCACGGCAGCGGCGCGTGCCTCGGGAGTTTTCGAGTTAAGGACTTCGGCCATCAGTTTGCGATCGATGGCGTGGTGGCTCTGGAGGATCCAAAGGGCCTCGGTGCGGAGGCGATCATAAGCGGGATCGTCCGTTTTCAGCCCGGCAAGCCAGGTTTCGACGGCCGCCTTGACCTCGGTGGTGGGGCGATCGCGCAGTTCGCGGCGAGCGCGATAGCGGGTGCGCCATTCGTACTCGCGGAGCTGTTCGAGGATTTCGGGGATCGATTTGCCAAACTGGGTCGCGGGCTTGACCAGTGGGCGATCCTTGGCGACCAGGCGATAGATCCGGCCGCGAACATGGTCGCGGGAGGGGTCGCGCTGGCTGTATTGCATGTGGCCGATGAGGGCGTTGGCCCAATCGCCAAACCAGAGCGCGCCATCGGGACCCATTTGCGGGTCGGCGGGGCGGAAGTGTTTGTCATCGGACTTGATCAGGTCGTCGGCCTTGCCGGCGGTCTTGATCCGTTCCCCCTTGAAGCCCGAGCCATCGTCCCCGATGGTGAAGCGGGGCATGCCGTTCATGTTGATGACGCAGGCATAGGTAAACTGCTTCTGGACATGATCGGGGAAGTGCTTCGAAACAAGCCATTCACTGCCAAGGGCGGGGCGCATCCCCTCCTGGTTGAAGACGGTGTTGAGACCCTTGCGACCGCTGAACTGGGCGCCGGAAAGGGGAGTGTCCCAATGGTGGTTGGCGGTGGTGCCGTCGCCGGCGATCCCCTGCCCCCATTCATCGAACACATAGCACCACATGTTGTACTGTCCGGGAAGTCCGAATTGGCGGATCTTCAAAGTCTTCGGATCCATCACATAGGCGCCGCCCGCCCCTTGTGAGCGGTGTGGCCCCCACGGGGTTTCGAGGGTGGTGCTGGTGGCGATCCCCTCCAGCATGTGGAGCAGTCCGCCATGGTTCCATTCGAAGGCGCCGCAGGTGTGGTGCGTGTCGTCGGTCGCCCAACCATCCATCAGGTGAACCACGACATCGGCCTTGTCGTCGCCATCGGTGTCCTTGAGGAACAGCATGCGGGGCTGGTCGACGACGAGGACGCCGCCGTTGAAAAACTCAAAGCCGGTGGGACACTGGAGCTTATCATAAAAGACAGTGCTTTTGTCCGCCTTGCCATCGCCATCGGTGTCTTCGAGGATAACGAGCTTGTCGTTGGCCTTGGGATCACCCGGCTTCCATTGGGGGTAGCTGGGCATACAGGAGACCCAAAGGCGCCCCTTGTTGTCGAAGTTGATCTGGACGGGTTTGGCGATATCGGGGAATTTGGTCTCATCGGCGAAGAGTTTGATTTCAAATCCTTCGGGGACTTTGGTGCCCTTGATGAACTCATCGGGGGTCAGATAGCGAAGCGTTTCGGCTTCGGAGTACTTTTGACCAGGATTGCCGAAGCGGGTAGGCGGGACATAGAGCTCGCCTGTGGTGGAATCGTCTGGCTTGGGCGGAACGGGCTTTTTCGCGGCAAGGTCCCAGACATAGTGGTCACGGGCCTGGGCCATGGCCCGGATCTTTGCGTATTCGCGGGGGAAGGTTTCGGTGTCGAAGGTGCGACGGCCACCATAGACATACCAGCCATTGACCATGCGGTAGTCCTGGAGGTGGATCCACGACTTGTCGTTTATGGCGGCGCGAAGGGCCTCATATTCCGAGGTGCCGGGGCCGGAGCGGTTGGTCTTGGTCACGCCAAGAAGTTCGCGTTCAAGGACTTCGCCAAGAAGCTGGTCGCCCGCTTCGTTTTGGTGGGCGCCATTGATGGTGAACTGCATCCCCTTTTGTTCGGTGAAGGCTTTCAGGGTGGGGGTGTAGATGTCGACAAACGCGACATTGCGCTTGGCTGCGACCGCTTTGACCGCGTCGGTATAGAGCTTGAGGTTGGCGTTTTCCTTTTCGCCATCGGGAAGAAGCGGATCGCCCGTAGGCTCGAAGGCCATGGGCGAAATCAGCACAAACCGTGGAGGCGACTTGGCATCATCGCGGGGGTATTTCGATGTGAATTCGTCCAGGAAGCGCTCATAGGCATCCTTGAAGGCATCGACGCCTTTGGGTCCGGCGAACGATTCGTTGAAGCCGAAGAAACAGAGGAAGGTGTCGGCATTGAAGGCGTAAAGGGGGTCATCGATGCGGGTGTAGTCCGCAGAGCGCTGACGGATCCCGACCTCATCCGCGGGGCGGGCGAAGTTGCGAATGACCAGTTCCTTCTCGGGAAAATCGAGATGGAGCATAGTTTCGAAATGACCAAAGAGATTCATCCGCTCGGCGGTGCTGGAGCCGACCAGAGCCACCCGCTCGTTCTTCTGGAATTCGAGGGGTAAGGTGCTGGGGGCCAAAGCCGCTTTTTTGGGGCGGGGGCCCGGCTTGAGGAGCTCTTCCGCTTTGGTCATGGGCCGGGGAGCGGCCTTTTCTTTGTCCGATTTCTTGGCCTTGGCGGGTTTTGCGTCCTGGGAAAGAGCATCTGAACTGCCCACATAGGCAATCGACCCCAAAAGGCCGGTCAGGACCAGACCCCGCAGAATTTGGGGCAATCGGGAAACGGAGGCCATAGGTGTCTCCAGAATCTTGAGAAGAGGGAGTTCCAGCAAGTCAGGCTGGCCAGGGAAGGAAGATACCAATGGGCATTATAAGAATTCCGGGTGTTTCTTGCTTGGGGGATTTTTTGGGTAAAGGGGCTTCATGCCGGAAAAGGGTCAACAAGCCGGTTTGGTGGGAAAACCTGAAGAAGTGTTGGCGGTTTGTGGGCAAAATTGGTCAAAAATGGTGGCGGGATGGGTTTCCGGGGGGGTGAAAAGGTTTCCCGGATCCGGGGATCCTCCCGGATTGGGTATATTGGTACAAAATGTGACCATTAAGGGGGTTGGATCCCGGGGGCCTGCCGCCCGTGAAGGAGAGCCATGAGGCATAACCGCGCGATTCCCAGGACGACACCTACACAATAAAGGGCGGCAAGACCCGTCATTATCCCACCCAGCAGCCATGTGAGCATCCAGGGCGGCTCCACCGTGATGAGAAGCGGTTCGTAGGCCCGATTTGCGATGTACGCCTTGATTTGGTCGGCTTGCAAAAGCGCATCCTCCGGAGTGGAGGTGATCAGGTGGTCTGAAGGGTTGCCGATGAGTTTTACCGAGCCGGTGGCCGATTGTGTGGAGGCTTTCCGATTTGTTTGCCTGTCTTCCTTAAAGTATTTGCTTTCCGAAACAACGCTCTCGGCATCCAGAAGGAGATCCATGTGGGCCAGGCACACCGGAACAAAAAGGAGGGCGTGGGTGGTGATTTCAGCGGAGGGCCTGTATTTGCCAGGACGCAGTTTAATGGTTGTCCTTGGCGCAATCAAAGTCACAAGGCCCGGCACGACAACGAGCCCCACGATCGCTATCGCCTGGGTAATGACCTTGGACAAGAGTGAGTTATTGGACTTGTCTGGCCCCATTGCCGCTCCTTCATGAACCTGGGAAAACCCTATGGTACATCAGCCACGATCTTACGCAACACGGGGATTTTCCCCAATCCGGGGTTCTGAAGAACCAGGATTCCGAAAGGGTCGGAATGGGTGAGGTTGTTTGGTTTCCGAAACCCGTCACGCCAAGTGGAGGTAAAACAGGGAGTGGTGCCACGGAGCCGCGGAGAAAATCGCAGCCTCCCCCCATGGAGGGGGATTTTTAGACGGATATTTCGCATGACCGGACATTTATAGAAATATAGGTGTTGAAAAATGTCCGGTGGTTGCATAGAGTTTCCATGGCGCGGGTAATCCATGGCCAAGGTCGCATGTTTTGAAATGGAAGGCCTGTTCTGTTGGTTTTGGCCAATGGATCACGAGCCACCCCATTTCCATGCAAAACGCCATGGGGAGTGGGAGATTCGGGTGAAATTTACCGAGCAAGGCGCTGCGATGTTCGAAGTCAAATGGGGCGCCCCACCCAAAAGCAAAATCCTCAAGGCCATTGCCAATGCGGTACGAATGCACCGGATGGCCTTGCTTGAAGAGTGGGAGAAAAATGTAAACCCATGATCGCAAAATCCAAAAAGCCCCACCTGGTGGAATTTTTTGCGACCGCCCGGCTGGCCCAGGCCTGTCGAGGGGCCCTCAAACATAACCGGTCCCTGGGGCAAATCGCGGGATTCCACGAACTTGGCCATTCGGTTATTTCTCCTGAGGATGTGTTGGCGGGCGGGGAGTCGGAAGCGGTCGTCCTTTCCCACGCCGAAGAGGGGGCAACGGTGGGAGAGCGCTTCAACAATGGTTCCCGTGGCGCAAAGGCGTTTCATTTGCTATTTGTCGAACCCACGACGCACCCCGGCCAGATCGCCCAATGGATGAGGGAATCGAAAATCCGCTCGGAAAGTCGCTTTCATGCGATAAAAATCGATAACCTCCAACCCACCAAAATCATCCACCTGCTAAGGAGAATTTGTTTTGCCTGTGAAAAAAATGACGCCAGGGGGAGTATTATCGATGCCTATTTGACCGGGGATGTGTTTCATGTGCTTGGTCCCAAACACCGGATACTCCATGTGCCTGTGGACAAGCTTCTTCCTTTGAAGGGGCTTTCCCACGAGGTCCTGAGAACCTTTGATGTGGATCAGGATGGTTCCTTTATTCATTGGCCGGGGCCGGACATCCATCTGGGTTGGACCCAATTTCTTCAGGCTGCGTGTCCCGAGGAACTACAAAAAGCCCGACAACAAACCGAAGGATTCAATTCCCGATATGGTGCGGCGATCCGCAAGTTGCGGTTGGCGGCGGGAATTCCCCAATCCCGTGTGGAGGGGCTCACCGAGCGGCAGGTTCGCCGGATTGAACAAGGGGAATGCCGGGCCACTGCGGCGGCCCTCAAATCGTTGGCGGCGGCCCATGGGTTGGACGCGAACCACTACATGGACCAAATTGCCAAGGCGATGAAATAGGGCCAAAGGCCTGTCTCTGGCAAAATGGCTGCAAGACCGCAAAGGCCCTTCTAAACTAGGCTCATGAATCCAATCGATCAAAACCTGACCAAGCTTGCCGACCTGATCCAGCAGGGGCGGTTTGAAGAATTGGAGACCGAATGGCTTGAGTTCAAGCCCGTTCCCTCGGAGAGTGGGGAATGGAAAGAGTTGCATAAGAGCGTAAATGCCTTTCTCAACACCAGGGGAGGGATTCTCATCCTTGGGGTTAAGGAAGAAGTGATCGGAAACCAGAGGCGCTACAAGGTAACCGGCTGGAAGCCACAGGCCGAGCCGAAACTGAAGGATTTGCGCGTAATTTTCACGGACCGCAAAGGTGCGAAACAGGACTTGAGTGACTGCTTTCCATCCATGGAATTGCGATCCTTTCTGGGGGAAAAGATCGCCCTGGTCTATGTGGACGAATTGGCGGCGGATCGGAAGTTCGTTTTTCTTCAGGGATCGGCCTATAAGCGCATATTGACCGGAGACCACAAGGTCACGGACCGTGAGATCGAGGCGCAGGAAGAATTCAAGGAAGAAGCTACTCATGCAAAAGAGCTTCAGCCTGTTCCTGGCATGTTGGAAACAGACTTGGACCTCACCAAGCTGAACCAATTCATTTTTCACCTCAACCAACCCCAGCCGATTGAGACCCTGAAACCGGATTTGGATTCCGCCCGTGCCTTTCTGGAACGGCGCTGTTTTTTGAAAAATGGCGCCGTGACTGTGCTGGGGGCGCTTGTGTGTGGCAAGTATCCAGGAGACAGGTTGGGCTTTCGTAGCCATGTGCATGGTTATGTGGATGCGGAGCATCAGATCGCCCAAGACAAACAGGACTTTGTGGACAATGTTCTGCAGTTGATGGAGTCCAGTCTCGGTTATCTTTTGAGAAACATTCGGGTGGGGATCACTCCCGAGCGGGGTGGCACCGCCCGACCACAATACCCCGAGGAATTGCTGCGTGAGACGGTAAATAACGCGCTTGCCCATCGGGATTATTCGGTTAACAAACAGGTGATACTCGCCATCAAACCGGGTGTTCACATTGCCATCCGGAACCCGGGTGCATTTCGGCGAACACTAATCATTGAGGATGGAAATAGTACTATACCGGTGCGCCGGATCCTGCCCGAGGCGAAGCCGCGCAATCCCAAGTTGGCCGATGTCCTGAGGGTTTATCGCAAATGGGAGGGGCGTGGCATCGGTATGGCAACGCTCGTTAACCTTTGCCTGGAAAATCGGATCGACCTCCCTTACTACCGGATCTATACCGAGGAGGTTGGGCTCCACCTCTGCGCGGGTAAGTTGTTGGATGAACGGATGGAGCGGCTGTTTGGGTCATTTGACCGATATATCGAAACCCGTCTTGAAGGGGGAAGTCTCAGCGTTGAGCAGAAGCTGGTGCTTTCCTACCTGATCAAATCCGAATGGGCCAACGAACAGCTTCGCTACACGATTTTGTTGACTCCCGACAACAATCACTTTGCCGCGCTTCGGGATTTGGAAAGAGCGGGCCTGATCAGCAAACATGGGATGAGCACGCCCGCTTATCCCGTTTACATTGCCGACCGGGTCCTTGTGTGCCGGGATTATGTGAAGGAGCTGCGTGGCATTTTCGGTACCGGATTTGATCTTTTGGATGCGACATCCAAACAGGCTTTGGATGTTGTCTACCGCAACAACCACTTCTGCAAGGAACAGCCCGTCAGCGCCAAACAGGCCAGTTTTGCCCTTTGGTATGAAACGGACGAGCCAAAAGGCGATATCAGGGAGTTTGACACTTTTTACCGAAAGATCCGCAATACATTCAACAAGATCGAAAAAGGCGGCTTTGTAAAAAAAGTGGACGGAACCCGGGGTTATGTTCTGAATTCGGGATTTGCCCAGACCAATCTGATTTGACTTGGGTACCAGCTCCCCAAACACAAACAGCGCGCCAGTGCACGCTGTTTGTTCAATCATCAGGAAATGACCGGGGCTTAACCCAACCCGAAGTCCTTCAGCGTGAAGATCGAGCGGAAGACATATTTGGGTTCGAACAATTCGCGGGCTCCCGCCTGGCGATCCACCAGACACACCACGCCGACGACCTTGGCGCCTGCTTCCTCGACGGCTTCGACCGCCTGTTGCGCGCTGCCGCCGGTCGTCAAAACATCATCGACAATCACGACGCGGCTGCCGGGGACAAGAACCCCTTCGACGCGCTGTTTGCTGCCATGGTCTTTGGCCTGCTTGCGGACGAAGAACCCTTCGAGGGGGAGCTTCTCGTTGTAGCGGGCCACGGCAAAGGCGGCGGTAAGTGGGAGTGCGCCCACCTCGAGGCCACCCGCCCCCTGTATGTCGAGGTCCTTGGTCAACTCATGAAAGGCCTGCCCGATCAGCGACACCGATTCGCCGTGGAACATGACCAGTTTGCTGTTGATATAGAAGGTGCTTTTCTTGCCCGAGGCAAGCGTGAAGTCACCATGAAGGATGGCGCGAGTCGCGAAAAGATCCCGCAGACGATTGCGATCAAAGGACATTGTCTATTTCCCAAAGGGACATGTGGGGTTTGTCAAAGAACTGCGGGGCCCCATTCCAGAGCCCCGCGACCCAAAAACCCCGGACTATTTGTTCGAATTACTTCTTGTGGAACTCTTCGGGAAGGCCCGGGTTGAGCTCCAGCTTGCCATATTGATACGATTCGAGAAGCTCACCGGCGCCTTCACCCGATTCGGACCAGCCATAAAGCTCCATCCTGACGGGGAAGCCGCTGTCGGCAGCGAAGGAGATAATGGTCCGGGCGAATTCGTTGACATCGCGGGATTCGGGATCCTGGAGAACATCGACCGTTGTGCAGGTCTTTCCATCGATCTCGGTTTCGGTCACATGTACCTTGGTCTCAAATTCCTCTTCCCAGCGGTCCCAGCTTATTTTGAGGCGGCGGAAAAGGTTCTCAAAGCCGGCTTCATCAATTCCGTGGCGGCTGGTGGCGCGAGCCATCGGATCATCCAGATTCATGCTGACGAAGCCAATATTTCCTAGAAATCCGGCGGATTTCCCCTTCATCTTTTTTGGATTGCTATTATGGCAGAAAACGGCTTCCTGACCGGTGAGAGCCTTGGGTTCCTTCCATGCCATGTGAACTTTGAAAGGCTTTTGGCGAACGCTTAAGACGATGAGCTGTTCGATGCCAAGCTTTCCGTTGACGCGCTCTTTCTTGCGCATTTCCATTCGGTATTCATCAACCTTGGCAAATTCGGCCAAAGCGCGCTCCAGGAGTTCCTGCCCCTTGTTCCGATCAGCTTCATCCTCGTGATGATGAAGAGCTTCGGGAGTGACATGTGCGCCTGAGGGGACGAGTTCTTCCTCAACCCAAATACCCGCACCGGTGAGCAGTGCAACACCCAAAATGGATCCCCAAGCGGCATTCCATCCAAAACCCTTGAGGCTCCCTTGAGCGCGCTGCGTAACCGGGGCCATAGCAAAAGCCTCCAATATTGGGGCAAGGTAAAGGTCTGGCCTCTAAAATACCCATTATGTGCCGAGAACTCCACGGCAAGTTTTCCTCAAGATTTCGTTAAGGCAAGCCGAATGAGCGATTCTGTTCAAATTCACACGGTCGTTAGCCCGATTTTTGCGGAGAATGCGTACATTCTGTGGAAAAGTGGGCAAGATGAGGCGGTTGTAGTCGACCCTGGACTCGATCCGGACGCAATTTTGGGATTTTTGCAAAAGCAGAAACTTCGGCTAACACACATCCTCAACACCCACGGACATGCCGACCATATTGCCGGGAACGAGGCCATGAAACGGGCATTCCCAAAGTCGCAACTCATGATTGGAACCAAAGATGCCCCCATGCTGACCGATTCGAACCTGAATCTGTCCCAGGGGTACGGTTTTCCCCTGACCAGTCCCAAAGCCGACCGCCTTTTGAACGAAGGGGACAAGGTTTCGGGGGCCGGACTCGAATTTGATGTGCTCGATGTTCCCGGCCATAGCCCAGGCCACATTGTTTATGTCTGCCATGCCCAACCCGGGTCGGGGGACCGAACTGTCGTTGTGGGAGGCGATGTCCTGTTTCAGGATTCGATCGGGCGGACCGATTTCCCCGGGGGTAGCCACAAACTGCTTATCAGCGGGATCCGGAACAAACTGTTTCCGCTACCTGATAACGCCAAGGTCCTGACAGGCCACGGGCCAATGACAACTATCGGTCGGGAAAAGCGGGAAAACCCGTTTTTGAGTTGATTGATGTGAAATGGGGCTAAATAGGGGAGGGGCGTAGGATAATATTGCCCTTACCCAAGACACTAATGATTGGACATCCCGCCGGAGGAATCCGTTTTGGTGGGTATCGGGAACGGGCTGATTTTTGCCGCCAACGGGATGAGGTCCTGGTTTGAAACGGTGATCGGAACACCTGAGCCATACATGAGCAAAAGCAGGATTCAGTCGCCCCCAGGTAGAAAATTTTGGCAAAAAATATCACTGGGAAATCGCTGGTTTGTCGCGGCGGAAGAGAAATCAGACGAACAAATTCCCACGGCGAATTTTGACTTCCTGATTGGGTCGTCTAGAAATGGGTTGTCCTTTCTGGACACAAGAAAACCAAATTCGCCATCCTGGAGATTTCAAATGCGTTTTATGTCTTTTTTGGCAGCCGCTGCCGTAACTGTTCTTTCCATTTCCTCAACCCGCGCGGATGAGCCAAAGGATATCGTCGACACAGCTGTTGAAGCTGGTTCCTTCAAGACCCTTGTCGCTGCCGTCAAGGCCGCTGACCTGGTCGAAACCCTTAAGGGCAAAGGCCCCTTCACCGTTTTCGCCCCAACCGATGAAGCCTTCGAAAAGGTTGGCAAGGAAAAGATCGAAGAACTCCTCAAGGACAAGAAAGCCCTTGCGGCCATCCTGACCTACCACGTAATCGCTGGTACAGTAATGGCTGAAGACGCCGTAAAGCTTGATGGCAAGTCGGCCAAAACCGTAAATGGCAAGAAGATCGAAATCACCGTCAAGGACGGCAAAGTATACCTCAACGGCAAAGCCGCAGTTATCAAGGCCGACATCAAAACCTCCAATGGCGTAATCCATGTCATTGACGCTGTAATCCTTCCCCCCGGCTAACTTCTGCCTTTAAGTCAGCCAGGAGAGGTTTGTCCTAATGGGACGGCCTCTCCTTTTTTTTATCTTATAACTCGTCTTTGAACCTTTTGCGGATTGTATTTCCTCGATAATTCCATTCACTGTAGTCTGTTTTTTTGAATTCGAACACTCGCCCACAAAACTTGCCACCGCACAATGAATTTTCGGCGCTTGAGCAAAGCCTTTGTGCTTTCGCGACTATTTTAATTCAAGATGTTCAGGCAACATTCAGCCATGGGGACGCAACGCCCACTCATCAAAAATAACTTTTTGGGGAATGATTACTGTTTTTTGCAGGAAGTATCAAACACAAGGCGCATGCACCCGCCCATTGACGAAACAGTACGGCGGGTGTCGAAATTTCCTCAACCGAATTAGGCGGCCGCTTCTTTTTTGGCGGTGGCGAAGAGTTGTCCCTTGGGCGCGGGGAGATCGCGCGGGCCGCTTGGGCCAAAAGGCGACGAGGTCCAGGGGTGCCGCTCGATGCTTTCGAGGATGCGGGTGGCAAGAGCCACCGCCCGGACGCCATGTTCGCCTGTGACGCGGACATTGCTTCGTCCCAAAAGTCCATCGCGAAAGTTGGAAAGCTCCTTGGTCAGCTGGTCGCAAGGTTCGCAAACGATGTCGCGGCTTTCGAGGTGGCGGGTGAAAAGTTCCGCCCGGAATTGGCCCATCGAGGGAGCATCGAGTTTGGTTGCGTCAAAGCCACGGCGGAAGATCTCGCCTGGTTGCCAAAGTTTCAGGGTGCGCTTGGCGAAATCGACCCCTGCGTAACCTTCGGGACCCCAGACATCCATCGAACGGCAAGGTTCGGGGTGGACGCGGCTGGACATGAGGTCGACGATCGCGCCCCGGGCAAAATGGAGCCGCACCTGGGCCATGTCCTCGCAGCCTCCCATGATGCTTGCGCCGAAGGCCTCTACATGGGTGGGAATATCCTTGACCAGATCAAGAACCAGGTCAAGATCGTGGATCATGAGGTCAAGCACAACACCCACATCCAGCGATCTGCCGGGAAAAGAGGATGTGCGCTTGCAGACGACATAACGGGGGGAAAGCCCTGCCTGGACGAGCTCTTCGTAAGCGGGGTTGAATCGCTCGATATGTCCGACCTGAAGAATCAGTTTGTTGTCGCGTGCGAGTTGCTCGAGTTCCTGGCACTGGTCGAGTTCCTTGGCCAACGGCTTTTCCACAAGAAGGGAAATTCCCGCGCCAAGCAAATCGGTTCCGACATTGTGATGCAGGAAGGTCGGGGCAGCCACGACGGCCGCATCAACCTTGCCGATCAGGTCCTTATGATTGGTGAATGCCCGGGTGTTGCAGCGGAGCGCGACAGCTTCGACCTGCGCACGGGAAGGGTCCGCGACGCCGACAAGTTCCACATCGGGGAGTGTGGAAAGAATTCGGGCATGTTCCTTGCCCAGATGTCCCACTCCCACCACGCCAATCCTGACTTTGCTCATTCCGTAATCCC
>Ga0114972_10002634_pt1 | contig 13517 bp, 8 predicted proteins | sample M_140807_EF_Meta_FD_87354 | JGI IMG/M metagenome (GOLD analysis project Ga0114972, IMG submission 87354) | Freshwater microbial communities from Lake Montjoie, Canada to study carbon cycling - M_140807_EF_MetaG | ecosystem: Environmental > Aquatic > Freshwater > Lake | place: Lake Montjoie... | reverse complement strand
GGGGATAGGGGAGTATTGGGCAGGGCCGTAAGGCACCTTGCTTCGCGAGTGCCGACATATGTCACCATCAAGGATGTAAAAAGGCGCTGGGGATTGGGTCACGAAGACATCTTCCCTGTTGTCCAACTGGAAAAGCTTTGGGGAGACCTTTCCAACCTCGAAGATCTCTCCTCTGCCTACCTGCGCGTTGACCGGTTGAGGGGTCAACAGCTCAAGGATCCGGCCCAACTTGATGGTTGGTCCCGGGATGGAAGCCTTGCCCATATCCAGTCTCTTTGCGGGTGGTAAAGGGGCCGGATTTTCCGGGGTAGGGCCTTTTTCGAAGCAATCGGCTGTTCTGACGGTTCAGGAATTGGTCTGGTTACTTTGTGCGGGAACAGGATGTGGAATCATCACGGGGCTTGTCCCCGGGTATGCTTTCCCATGAAATAGTCATTCATGCCCGCTGTGCCGTGCCCTCTCTTTTACAATGGAATCTTCCCCATGCGCACAATCGCGATTTTTTTCTTGGGCTTTTGCTCCCATCTGGCTTTAGCCGTCGATCCCGCGCCCACCAGCCTTAAGCCCGCGATGAAGTACAACGAGGTCCGCGAGGTCGCCCCGGGGGTTTTCTTTCGGTTTTCACAAATTTCCGCGACGGATCCCAATCTCCCGTTCGGGGGGAGCAACAACGCATGGGTTGTTTTCAAGGATTATGTGGTGGTGATTGACGCCAACTTCCCCAAGGAAGCACGGGATGTGATCGCCGAGATTCGGAAAACTACGAATAAGCCAATCCGTTATGTCTTTGACACGCATCACCATGGCGATCATGCCTGGGGCAATGCGGTCTGGGCCGCCGAAGGCGCCGCGGTCATTGGGCACCGTTTTTGCGCGGAACGGATGAGGGGAGATGCCAAAGAGTTTGCCGACGCGGGTAAGGGCCCCAATGCGCGCAAGGATGTCGCTGAAAGCACCTTCCGGGTTCCCGACCTTCTGTTTGATGACAAATTGGTCCTGGATGATGGAACCCAACGGGTGGAATTCCTTTTTATGGGTCACGCCCATACCTCGGGCGATGCTTGCGCATGGATCCCAAAACATGGAATCCTTTGCACCGGCGATGCCTGTGTCAATGGCGCGTTCAACTTTATGGGGCATAGCGACTCGGGATCCTGGGTGCGCGCCCTGGAGCGCATGGAGGCCCTCGCTCCCAAAATGATCTGTCCCGGACATGGTCCGGTTGATGGCCCGGAATTGGTCAAAAGGCAAAAGCGCTATTTCGTCGACCTGCGCGAAGCCGTTCGCAATTCGGTCAGGGAGAACAAGACGCTTGATGACGCCAAGATGGCCATCCGTCTCCCTTGGTACAAGGAATGGACCGGGGTCGATGTCAAAGCGGATAATATCGCTCATGTTTATGGGGAAATGACCGGCACCATTGCGCCTTGGGATCTTCGGGAGTCATTCGGGCTGGTCGAGGGAAAAAGTCCATCCAAGGATGACAAGGACTGGAAAGCTCCCAGGCGGATCCTTGTGCCATCTTCGCTTTCCCCCAACAAGCTCCGTGAACTCAAACGGGTCGCTCCTGATGTCGAATTTATGGCGGCAAGAACCCCTTCGGAGGCCGTCGAAATGAGCCGCTCCAAGGAGTTCCCCATCGATGCGATTATTGGTTTCGCCACACTTCCGGAAAAACCCCAATCCAAATGGGTCCATGTGGCAGATTCCTCCGATGCGATTCCACTTTTTGGCGAATCGACCCTGACCATCACCGGAAACGAGGGGATCGCGGCTCCCGAGCGCTCGGAATCGGGAATTGGAATTATAATGTCGGCGATTGGCAAGTTGCATGCGCAAAAACCCGGTCGCATCACCATGAATGGAAAAAAAATCTATATTTTGGGTAATTCGCCCAGCAGCGAAGTCCTTGCTCGCAGGCTAAGCGCCCTTGGCTCACGGGTGATTCTTGTGGAAGAATCCACCGGGCCAGCGCCCAAGGGATTCGCCAGGCGAATCGCGATCAGTGCGCTCCCCGAGGAGGTAGGCGAGGCGGATGTTTTGGTTGCCTGCTCGCCTTTGGGAACCCGCCAAAGTCTCATTCCGCAGGAGCTTCGCGAACTGAACAAAGACACGATCCTTTTGATCCTTGGCCCAGCCGCGCTTGCCGCAAAGGACCTTGTTCGCCAACACGAAAAGGCGCGGGGCTTTGTCGGAACGGATTGGCCCGCAAGGCAGGCACTTTCGATGGACATCGATCGGGAAGAAGGCCCAAACCCTTTTCAGACATCGGGATATCTTGATCGCGCCTGGCGTCTGCAACGGGAAAATGTCCGCCGGTTCGCCGCAGGGGAGAAGTTGTTGGGAGTGATTGATCCCAAGGTAGGTTATTAGGAGACGATTTCGTAAAAGTGGCCAATATGCCTCGGTAGTGTGCAAATTAATCCGTTATGGGGATTTTATGGTAGCCTGTGTTCTGGTTACTGTGATATTGCTCGGTCCGGTCCAAAGTCCGCAAGTCGCGGGCGGCCAGGATGCGCAAATCCGGAACGCGGATATCATCGCTTATGGAGCCACTCCGGCGGGGGTCGCCGCCACGATCCAGGCCAGACGGATGGGCAAAACCGCCATCCTGATCGAACCCTCAAGCCATGTTGGAGGATTGACTTCAGGTGGGCTTGGCGCGACGGACACAGGCGACAAGTCGGTTATTGGCGGAATCTCGCGGGAGTTTTACCGTCGGCTCAAAAAACACTATGACGATCCCGCTGCCTGGAAATTTGGCGATCGTTCCAAACTCCCTGGCTATCGTCCCATGGAGGATGCCATTTGGGTGTTTGAACCCAAGGTCGCGGAGAAAACCCTTCGGGGGATGCTCGCGGAAGAGGGTGTCGAACTGATACTTGGGGAATGGCTCGACCGGGCCAAAGGCGGGGTAGTTATGGAGTCGGGAAGGATCACCCGAATCCGAACCCTTTCGGGGAAAGAATATTCCGCAAAGGTGTTCATCGATACGAGCTATGAAGGTGATTTGATGGCGGCGGCGGGTGTGGATTACGCCGTGGGTCGGGAGTCCAACGCAAAATATGGGGAAAGCCTAAACGGATGGCAATTATCAAAAAATGTCCACAACCACCGCTTTGTGAAAAAAGTGGACGGTTTTGTCAAACCTGGAGATCCTGCCAGCGGTCGCGTTTTCGGGATCGAAAAAGGGCCGTTTCCCAGCCCCGGTAATGGAGACAACAGGGTACAGGCGTATTGTTTTCGGATGTGCATGACCCAGGTCGATTCAAACAAGGTCGATTTCGCCAAGCCTGAGGACTATGACGAAGCCAAGTATGAACTATTGTTGCGAAACCTCGAAGCGGGCGATCTTCGTTTTCCCATGCATCCGCTTTTCATGCCCAATGGCAAAACCGACACTAACAACAACGGGGCGGTCAGCACCGACTTCATCGGGTTTTCCAACGACTATCCCGACGCGAGTTATGAACGGCGCAAGGAAATCATTCAGGCTCATCTTTCTTGGCAAAAGGGTCTGATGTGGACTCTCAAATACCATCCACGGTCCCCAGAGGCGATGAAAAAATTGATGGCGCCGTGGGGTATGGCCAAAGACGAATTTGTTGAAACCGGAAATTGGCCCCACCAGATTTATGTTCGTGAAGCAAGGCGCATGGTTGGTGCCCATGTGATGACCGAACTGGAATGCCGGGGCATAAAGCCTTTGCAAAGCCCGGTGGGAATGGGTTCTTACAACATGGATTCGCACAACTGCACAAGGATTGTTGACAAAGACGGTTTTGTTCAAAATGAGGGGGATATCCAGGTTTCTCCTGGTGGCCCCTATTCGATTAGTTATCTATCCCTTTGCCCCAAAAAGGATCAGTGTCACAATCTGCTTGTTCCCGTTTGTCTTTCCTGTTCGCATATGGCGTATGGGTCGATCCGGATGGAGCCGGTATTTTTCATTCTGGGTCAATCGGCTGCCACGGCCGCTTGCCTTGCGATTGATAACCAACAGATGGGCAAAACCCAGGCGGTTCAGGAAGTGCCCTATTTCCAATTGCGGGAAAGGCTAATCAAGGATGGCCAGGTTCTGGAAAAAGCAAGACGGCCAAACCCTCCAGGCACGAGCAGGGCTTTGCCCCCTTTGGATCCGGCAAAAATGCAAGGAGTTGTGATCGATAATCCTGATGCAAAAATTACCGGGATCTGGAGCGAAAGCAGTTCCGTCGGTGGTTATGTTGGGACGGAATATCTCCACGATGGGGACGCCAACAAAGGGAACCTTGCGATCCGTTTTGACGCCCAACTCCCCACCGAAGGCGCCCTCCATGAGATCCGCATCTATTACAGTTCCAATCCCAATCGCTCCAAAAAGGTTCCTGTCACGCTGATTTCAGATGGGCAGCCCCGGGAGTTTTCCCTGGATCAGACCAAAGCCACAAAAGGTGGATATTTTGTTCTTGGGGTTTTTCCTTGCGGCAAAAAATCGTCTGTGTTCATCAGCAATGCGGGGACAAAAGGATATGTCGTTGTCGACGCCGTGCAGTGGATTCCCGTAAAACCTGAATAACCCTGGTCATATTCCCCCCCGATATCAATCCCTCCGCCTTACCCTGGCGAAAGGTCCTCATGGCCGCCTCCCCCCCGGATCACTCACAAATTGTCACTTCCACATCGGCGCGGACCATGTCCCTTGTCGCGGCGTTGTTGGGTTGGCTCTTTGATGGATTTGAAATGGGGCTTTTTCCAGTAGTGGCCAGGCCTGCTGTTATGGAACTCCTTGGGAACCAGGCCTCCGACCAGGTCTTTGGCCGCTGGTATGGAGTCATTACCGCCGCTTTTCTGGTTGGCGCGGCGACTGGGGGCGTCGTGTTTGGTTGGTTGGGAGACCGGATTGGCCGTGTTCGCGCCATGACCCTGAGTATTCTCACTTATGCGGTCGTCTCCGCTCTGGGAGCTTTCGCGATGCAGCCCTGGCACCTTGTCGCCGTCCGTTTTTTGGCGGCACTTGGCATGGGAGGGGAATGGTCGCTTGGCGTGGCGCTGGTTATGGAGATCTGGCAGGGGAGATCCCGGGGACTTCTGGCTGGATTGATCGGCGCGGCGGGCAACCTGGGTTATGTTATCGTGGCATTCTTAAGTCTTTTTCTCAATCAGGTACAGACCGCGCTGGCATCTATAATGATTGCATTACAGATCCCGCAAGAGTGGATTGATCGGTTGGCGGCCAACTCCGGATGGAGGATGCTCATGTTGATGGGGATCCTTCCCGCTCTTTTAACACTTTTGATCAGGTTCTTTGTGCCGGAATCGCAAAGCTGGACCGAGGAGCGGACGGGTGGTCGGACCAAGGGGTGGGCCACAAAGGACCTGCTGGGGGTTTTGGTTGGTTCCGCCGCCTGCTTTGGAATTTTGGGCCTTTGGGCCAACGATGTTATCTGGGTAGTTCGAATTGTTGGCACAATCGGGTTTCTCGGAGTGGTGACGGTTGGTTACCTTTGGCCGATCCGGAACTACCTTTCGCGAAATGCCGAGACGCCCGAGTTTCGCCGTGCGACCCTTTCCATGATGCTTATTGCTGCGGGGATTTCGGGTGTGGCGCTTCTCGGGACATGGGGTTCGGTCCAGTGGGCGCAACCCTGGGCCGACAAACTTTCGGAAAAACTTCCAGGGGCCAAACAGTGGACCCAGTTTTGGTCGGCTATGGGAGCGGTTTTGGGTTGTTTGGTTGCGGCTATGCTCGGAGAAAGGTATTCCCGCCGGTGGACCTATGGGTTTTTGCTTCTGATTTCCTTGGGCAGTGCGCAGCTTTTCTTTCGGACTAATGAAACCTGGTCGAACTGGTTTTTTGTGAGTGTATTTTTGGCTGGTGCTTGCACAGCTTCGTTTTATGGTTGGTTGCCTCTCTATTTGCCTGAACTTTTTCCCACAAGGGTTCGGGCCACGGGTCAGGGATTTGGTTTCAATTTTGGCCGAATTCTTGCGGCAATCGGAACCCTACAAACGGGCGCCCTGATGGAGGGTGTGTTTCAGGGGAATTATGGGCAGGCGTGCGCGGTGATTAGCTTTGTGTATCTTGGGGGATTTTTGTTGATTCCATTAATGAGGGAAACCTGCGGGAAGCCGCTTCCGGAATAGCGGTCGCCGGAATGGCGCTAAATTGTTTGGACAACTATTGGGTTCCCAATTCTATATCTGATCCCGACCGGCCTTTTCTCATGGTTTCAAGGGAAATTTGGTAATAGGCAAACCTCCTATTTGATTGCGAAAGCGAAAGTTTTCCAATTGCAAATTGTAACGGGCTCCTTGTTCTGAGCTAATTGAAAAATCGCCGTCGGGATTAGAATTTTCCCAAGTGTTTCGATTGACGAACCCGATGCCCTCAAAATAGGATGAATAGGGCCTTGGATTTCTTTTCACGGTTATTGGGCCACACAGACTCAGGTTGTCCATTCTTTTTTCCTGTCCGTGTGGCCCTCGTGGTTGGTTCCAAAGCTTCTCTATTTTGCCCTGGTTTTATTTTTCCATAAGGTCTCTCTCCCGGAGTTATCCATGAATCGTCAATTCCATAAACGGGGTGGTTTCACCCTCATTGAATTGTTGGTGGTAATTGCCATTATCGCCGTGTTGATCGGGTTGCTTTTGCCAGCCGTCCAAAAGGTTCGCGAAGCAGCCAACCGAATGCAGTGTCAAAACAACCTGAAGCAATTGGCTTTGGCCATGGTCAACCTTGAAGGAACCAAGGGGCGCTATCCGGCTTGGGGCTTTGATTTCCTTACAAACCCCAACCCTTCAAATCCCTTTGGTCCCCAGACCCAGGGGCACAGTATGCTTTCCATGGTGCTGGACTACATTGAGCAGGGGAACCTGAACAATGTGTTCGATATCAACAAATCGGTTGCGGACCCCGCCAATCTGCCTGCTCCGCTTGGTGTTTCGGTCGGTGGCGCAACCAAGGTAAAAACCTTCGTTTGCCCTTCAGCACCTGACCGTACCACCGACTACGGTCCCTACTTTGGTATAGCTGTGCCTTTGAATCTTGCCGCCGCAGACTACGCGGCCATCAAGGGCCTTCGCGGTCCGTTTCAGGCCAATTGCGCACCCGCCTCTCCCACCGGAGATAGTGGCTTCTTTGGCGCTCGTGGCAAAGGCAACAACGATGGTCCCCGTCAGGCAGACATCCTCGATGGAACTTCAAACACCATCATGCTGACGGAAATTGCCGGTCGCCAACAAGTTTATGCCAAGGGCAAAGCCGTTATGCCGAACAACCCTGGTTCGGGTGGCTGGCAGCTTAACGGCGCCTGGGCCGACCACAACATTACCAAGACCCTTCGTGGTTGGGACAGCACCGGTATGGTGCCAGATGGCGGCTGCAGTTGCATCAATGTCAATAACTTCGAAGCCATTTATGGCTTCCACACTGGTGGTGTGAATGCGGCGTTTGGCGATGGTTCGGTTCGCTTCCTCAAGGAATCCACCGACCCCAAGGCCCTGGCCGCCGCCATCACCCGTCAGGGTGCTGAAGTGCTCACCCTCGACTAATTCCCGGGTTGTCTGATAGACCGGATTCCTCCCTTACCCCCGTTTTCCCGGCAATTGCTCAGGAAATCCGGGGGTGGTTTGTTTTCATGGGGTTTTGACAGGCAGTTGAGGACCTAAAACAATAGAGGTCCCACGGAGAAATCCCCATGTCGTCCCTTTTGGTGTTTTTGCTGCTCCAACTGTTTCGCCAGTCTCCCGGTTCCCCCACAGGTGGGCCAACACCCGATCGACTTGGGCCGGTGACTTTTGCCCCGGGGGTCCGCGCCCAAACATTTTCGGATTTGGTCTCCTTTGAAGGGCATCGAATTTTGATTCAGGCCGGAATGGCACGGGCCATGGGCTATCCCGGAGAGCCGGGACTTCGGGGGGAAATCGCCCCGCAGGTTCTTGAGGAGCGGTTGGAATCAAAATATATTTTAAAAAAGGTATCGTATGTAATTGATCTCCCGTTGGGTTTATCCAGGGGGGCCAATCCTGAGCGTATCCGGGCATGGCTGTTGATCCCAAATGGCATTGAACCGGGCAAAAGGCGCCCCGCCGTTCTTTGTTTGCATCAGACCAACAACATTGGCAAGGATGAACCCGCTGGCCTTGGGGGATTGCCCAACCTCCACATCGGCAAGGAACTGGCCCAGCGTGGGTTTGTGGTTCTTTGCCCCGATTATCCCTCATTTGGGGAGTACAAATATGACTTTAAACACAATCCCCATGTTTCCGGAACCATCAAAGCGGTAACCGACAACAGGCGGGCTCTCGACTATTTGCAAAGCCTTCCCGAGGTGGACCCAACAAGGATCGCCGCTGCGGGGCATTCGCTGGGCGGACACAATGCCCTTTTTACGGCGGCATGGGATTCCCGCATCAAGGCGGTGGTGACAAGTTGTGGTTTCAACCGATTCGCCCGTTATTATGGGGGAAACCTCAAGGGGTGGTCGAGTGATCGGTACATGCCACGAATTGGATCGGAGTTTGGCGCCGCTCCTGACCGGATGCCTTTTGATTTTCCCGGGGTTTTAGCCCTGATCGCTCCGCGACCCCTTTTTATCAACGCGCCAATAAAAGATTCGAACTTTGAGGTTACAGGTGTCCGCGAATGTGTAACCCCGGTATCGGCTGTTTATCGCTTTTTGGGTTCGGAAAAGGATCTTGTGGCAGCCTATCCCGAGGCGGGGCATGATTTTCCCCCCGAGGTTCGACGAAAGGCCTGGGATTTCCTTGAAACAAGAATGGGTAAGCCCGGAGTTCCCTAAAAGGCGTTTTCCACCAGAAAATTTCCTCGAATCCTTTTTTCCCGCCAAAGGCAAGCATGCCAATGACACTCTCAAAACAAATCGATTTTCTTTTTGTGCTCCTGGGAAGCTCGGGGGATGTCCTCCCGGGGGTAACCATCGCCCGGGACCTGCTTCGTCGCGGACACACCGCAACCATCGTGACCAATCCCTATTTCAAGGCGGATGTGGAACGCCATGGCTTGGGGTTTCTGCCCCTAGGTGACCTTGCCGATTACGAAAGGCTCACCAGCCATCCGGACCTGTGGAAGCCGATGAAGGGGACGGCTTTCCTTCTTGGGGATGCAGGTTTCGCACCTTTGATGTCAGAAATGTTGTCGATCACCGGTGATTGGATGGCTGGAAGGCCCCAGGGGACCTTTGCGGTGGTCGCCAGTTCCCTGGCTATGGCACCCCGGATTTTGCGGGATGATCGCAGTTTTCCCCTGGCATCCCTTCATTTGTCGCCAGCGGTATTTCGAAGCGTCGAACAACCGCCCGTGATCGCCCTTGGCGGGTTGATTCCGTGGCTGCACAAGCGCTTTCCCAGGAGGTTCCGGAATCTTGTCGACCGTTTTTTGGTTGATCCAATGATGGACAAGCAGTTGGGGCCTTTGCGAAAAGGTCTTGGTTTGCCAAAAATCACAAACTGGATGACCCATTGGTGGCACTCGCCTGATTTGGTGTTGGCACTATTTCCCGAATGGTTTGCCTCGCCCGGCGACATGCCTTTCCAGGCAAAACAATTCCCGTTTTTGTTGGCGGGAAACGATGCCCCATTGCCTTTGGAGCTGGACACTTTTTTAAATGCCGGATCGGCGCCTGTTGTGGTAACTTTGGGTTCTGCCATGGCCCAGGCTGGGCTGGTTTTTGAAGCGACGGCCCGGGCGGCGCGTCAACTGGGAAAGCGGGTAGTTTTATTGACCCGGCACCCCGAGCAGCTATCGCAACCCATGGATGGGCAGGTTCCGGAGGGTACATTTGTTTGTCGCTGGGCGCCTTTAAGGGGGCTTTTTGAACGGGCGTGCCTTGTGGCTCATCATGGGGGAATTGGAACCACGGCCCAAGCGATCGCCGCTGGCGTGCCCCAGCTGATCCTGCCATTTGCCCATGACCAGCCGGACAATGCCCACATCATCAAAAGGCTGAACCTTGGCGATTTCCATGATCCCCACCGGATCCGGTTTGGGAGGCTTAAAGACCAAATTCACGGGCTTTTGACCTCAGAATCTGTCGCAAACGCCTGTCAGGAGGCGCGGAATAACCAAAATCGTTTCGGTGAAAAATGTCCCGCTTCTGAAGCTTTGGTGGAAATGGTAAGGAATTTTCGGCCCTGATTCTTGAGGAAAAGTCAAAAAAATCCCCCCATTTCCCTTCTTGATCCCCCCATTTTACCGGTAGAATCGTCTTAGTTTTGTGTGAACCAATACCTTCGGGGGAGCGTATGCACCTTATCGCTCCCTTGGGGATTCGGGGATTTCGCTCATGGCCCAGACGCCCACATCGCTTCGCACCAGGAATATTTCGGCACTCTCTCTGGAAGGGTTGGAATCCCGACTGACGCCGACCGCCTCCGCTACCAGTCTGCACGACCCGTCCTCCCTCCTAATCAAACTCAGCCCTTCCGTCGAATCACAAGCCCGGGCAGGTTTTTTGCAGTTGATTCCCGGGATGGCCCTGGAAAAGTCCCTTGGTGCGGTTCCTGGACTTTGGCAAGCACGGATTACCGATCCTCTGCTCACGGTCAGCCAGGCCACAAAAGCCCTTAGTCTGGATCCTCGGGTAATGTATGTAAGCGTAAACAGCATCCATACCGCCGCTTCCATTCCCAATGACCCAAGATTTTCCGCGCAATGGGAATTGAGCCCCAACCCTGTGTCGATCCATGCCACTTCCGCTTGGGACACATTTACGGGAAACGGTAACACACTTGTCGCGGTATTTGATTCGGGTGTGGACATCAATCACCCTGATCTCAAGGCCCGTATTTGGACCAATTCCGGCGAAACCCCGGGCGATGGAATTGATAACGATGGCAATGGGATCGTCGACGATGTCCATGGCGCCTCTTTCGGACGCAAAAACAGTAGTGATGTTTCGGACATCACAGGCCATGGAACCGCTGTTGCGGGGTTGATCGGCGCCACGGGAAACAATGCCATTGGAATTTCGGGGGTGAACTGGGCCGCGCGGATTCTGCCACTTCGGGTGATCCAGAATGGCCAGGCCTTTGATAGCGATATCCTTGCGGCGATGGATTATGCCTCCAGGGCGGGTGCAAAGATTTGGAATCTGAGTCTTGGGGGCGGGGCTTATAGCCGGGCCATGGCCGATGCGCTGGACGCCGCCTCTGCCAAAGGTGTGATTATTGTCACCGCTTCGGGCAACTCGGGCAAGGATATCGACCTCGCACCTTCGTTTCCCGCAAGTTATACCGCCGAGCATCTTGTTGTGGTTGCGGGCACCGACGAGGCGGACAACCTTGCAGGGTTTTCCAGCTATGGCGTCGCGACTGTCGACCTTGCAGCTCCCTCAACCAACCTCCTAAGCACAAGCCCAGGCGGAGGCTATGGTCTTCAGAGTGGGACATCGATGTCCTCGGCCCTTGTCACCGGGGCGCTTTCGCTGCTTTGGGATGCCAACCCGGGAGCCTCGGCTGGTGCGATTCTCGACCAGCTTTACAAAAGCATCACCGTTTTGGATTCGCTAAAGGGGAAAATTTCCACAGCCGGTCGCCTCGATTTGGCGCCTGTTTCCAACCCCGTACAACCGGTGGTAATCCCTTCAGGATGGACTGGTGTTTCGCCTGGCCTGCCTGGGTTTACCAACCCGGTTCAACCAGGACCAGTTTCTGGAACTCCCCAAACGCCTGCTGCCAAGAATAATTCAGGAAAGGCAATCAGGGCGGATAACGAGTCTATCCCCGGCCCCGTACCAGCCGGTTTTGTCCCGCCCGCAATGATCGCACCCACTGGTCCGATGAGCCTTCCGCGAGTCAGTGGACTTCCCATATTTGGCCTGCCTGGAACACCCGGAATACCCGGAATGATTGGTGGTGCTATTGGCTGGATGGGCGGAATATCCAATGGGGGTGTTTGGGGCGTTCCGGTAAATGGCAATAACGGCACCCCGTTTGTTCCTCCGTTTCCAGCCATTCCGCTCCAGCCGGTTGGCCAACCCGTTCCCCAATTGCCTGATGGTCCCGGCCAAGTTGTTCGAGGCGCGCTTGTTCCCGGTGGAGTTCTTCCCCCTTTAATCCTGTTGCCTCCCGCTCCGGCCCCAAGCAAGCCACCGAAAGTCGAGATTGCTGATCCCGTAAGTGATGAGGTTTGGGAAGAGGTGTCCGAGGACGAAGGTTTTGCCTGGTGGGAAGAGTCCGACTTCTTCAAGGATTAAAAGTGTGTCCTGGGAGCCAGATTCGGTTTAAGGACTTGATTTAGCCTCTTCTTTGGGGAAATATGCTGGAAGCCATCCTTCCTTCTAATTACATAAAGTCATTCTGAAATTGCTCAATTTTGAGGAGATGTTGCCAATGTCGGATTCAAAGAAAAATCGAAACGCTCGCCCCAATCTTGAATCTCTTGAGCAACGATGGGTGCCCGCCGGCAATAATTGGGTCCTTGATACAAACAAGGTCGATCTTTCCCGGGTTCTGATTCATTTCAAGACAACCGAACCGGTAAACCTTGAAGCGGATGCCTATGTGAAGGGGGTTGACGTTGTCAAAACCTTTGATGTGACACCTGGGACATTTTTGGCAACGATTGATCCCAAAGCGGATTATGCCAAAACATTGGATGCGCTTTTAAGTGATCCATCGGTTGGTAGCGTTCACCAAAACTTCTATGCTCAATTTGAAAAGGCTCCCAATGACCCCAAATATAGCACCCAATGGGCTCTCAATAACACAGGGGCAAATGGGGGCGTGGCGGGTGCGGACATCGATGCGGAACTTGCCTGGAATTACAATACAGGCACGGGCAAGACAATTGTAGCGGTTCTCGATTCGGGGATCGATTACAACCATCCCGACCTTGCCGCCAATATGTGGAAGAACCCTGGGGAAATCCCCGGAAATGGGGTTGATGACGACAAGAATGGTTACGTGGATGATGTTTACGGGTCCGATTTTGATGGATCGTCCGATCCGATGGACACAGGTGGCCACGGGACCCATGTCGCCGGTATCATTGGGGCGGTGGGTAACAACGGAATCGGCGTTAGTGGGGTAGCCTGGAAGACACAATTAATGGCCCTAAAATCGGGCACCTATGGCAGCATCATCGAAGGCATTGACTATGCTGTCAATAACAATGCCAAAGTGGTAAATATGAGTTTTGTGATTACCGCAGCAATCGGTGATCCATTTAATGTCGCAATTCAAAATGCCGGGAAAAAAGGAGTGATATTTACCTGTTCGGCCGGTAACTCCGGACTGGACAACGATACGATTGACCACTTTCCTTCGGATTTCCCCGAAGTCAATGTGATTGCTGTCGCCGCGACAACCAACCGGGATACCCTTGCCAGCTTTTCGAATTACGGTTTGACCTCGGTGGATTTGGGAGCTCCCGGAGAGGGTATCTGGAGCACCGTTCCGGTTGCGATGGGTTCTTATGACTCCTATAACGGAACCTCCATGGCTGCGCCCCAGGTGGCGGGAGCCCTTGTGGTTCTGATGGATCAATCACCTGGCTTGACCGTTCAGGAATATGT
>Ga0114972_10002632_pt1 | contig 13520 bp, 17 predicted proteins | sample M_140807_EF_Meta_FD_87354 | JGI IMG/M metagenome (GOLD analysis project Ga0114972, IMG submission 87354) | Freshwater microbial communities from Lake Montjoie, Canada to study carbon cycling - M_140807_EF_MetaG | ecosystem: Environmental > Aquatic > Freshwater > Lake | place: Lake Montjoie... | reverse complement strand
ATGTAGGAGCCACTGGACAAACAGGTGATGTAGGCGTCACTGGACCAACGGGATATGTAGGAGCCACTGGACCAACAGGTGATGTAGGCGTCACTGGACCAACGGGATATGTAGGAGCCACTGGACCAACAGGATATGTAGGAGCCACTGGACCAACAGGTGATGTAGGAGTCACTGGACCAACAGGATATGTAGGAGCCACTGGACCAACGGGATATGTAGGAGCCACTGGACAAACAGGATATGTAGGACCCACTGGACCAACAGGATATGTAGGAGCCACCGGACTCAATGGATCCACTGGAGCCAGCGGACCAAGCGGAGCCGCGGGATCAACGGGGATAGTGGGGTCGACAGGACCTACGGGAAGCATGGGGTTCACAGGACCCACGGGGGGCATGGGATTCACAGGACCCACGGGACCTCCGGCAGGTTCCCCTGTTTATGGGGCATTCTGTTTCATGGGAGGCGGAAGCATAGTACTTGATGGGACTATGAATAGTACACAAACCAATTTTTTGACTAGCATTGCTCCCTCTGAGTTCCCCGCCGAAGGATACGTAGCTATTCAGAATGAAGTCATATTCTATGAATCTTTTCTAAATACATCTACAAATTGCGCATTTTCTAATTGTGAGAGGGGGATTGCAGGTTCTACTGCATCCTCCCACACATCAAATATAATTACCCAATGCCAACCAGCAAATGCTGCGGTGGCCTCAATAGTGCAGTTTGACACATCAATTGTAAGTTCTCCGAATATTTCATTTGAGCCTCCGGAATTGTTTTTGATAGGAACCTCGGGAATCTATTGGATTACAGCAACGGTACAAACTGCTTGTCTCAATACTTCTTCTAACGATTCCGTGAGGATTTGGTTTACAGAACAGATAGGGCAAGTAGAAACTCCTATTGAGAATTGTGGTAATATTTCCACGATTCCAACGACAACTTATACGTCGACAACTTCCCCAACAAGTTTCATGACTCTATCATGTTCAACTATGAGACAATTCAGTAGCGGGACAATTGTGCGCCTGATGTGGGAAAACGCGGAGGGTTTTGCAGTTTTGCTGGTCGTTTCGAGTGCCACCATTTTTCCTGCTGCGCAGGTGACATTTTCCTTGTTACAGCCCACTTGAGAGCATCTCAATGTATTCTATATGCGGATTATGGTTATCCGCAAAATCTTAGAATATGATTTGATCATTCTGTGAAACATGCTCTGTAAATAGAGAGACGTAAATGGCAATATATGCAATGACTCTGTGATGACATTGCCTGATGAGTGGAGAGTCCAGATTGAATTTGTGGTGGCGTTACCATCCATTCTTCCGGAGGCTTGAACATCTCCTTTTCCACAACACTTCTTTGCAGCGTCAAGGGGGAGGGGCGACATGAATTGCCGCATTTGTCTTGACCCCGGTGATGAACGAGAGCTGATTGCTCCGTGCGTGTGCAGCGGCACGGCCAAGGTTGTACATCGAGCCTGTCTGGACTCCTGGAGACGTTCTACATCTAACAGAGAAGCTTTCACAACATGTGGAGTGTGCCTCTTCGAGTACAGGTTGAAGCGGGTGCATTTCGTCATGACATCCAGACAATGCCTCACGGCCAGGTTTGTGGGAAAAGGACTGTGTAGTCTTTTCTTAGTTCAGATCTGGCTGCTCCTTGTCGGCGGAGTTATAGCATTGGCAAACTGCGAGTTTTTGAAACCACTTCTGAAAATTGCATGCGCGCCCTGTGGAGAAGAGTGTCAGACTTCTTTTTCAGATCGCGCATCCCAATGCTGGCCGCTCTACTATGGCATGGCACTGGTATTGTCTCTTGTGGTCTTGGGGATGGCGGGTCTTATATTGAAGTGTCGCGGTCGACGCACAGACCGTCGCAGGGACCTTATGAATGAGGAGGAAGATACAAGCTGCATTATGTGTCCAGACGAAATCATGTTTGGCACAGACGGAGAGGCTTTCGTAATATGTTGTGCATTGGTGTTGGTGACATTGTTGCTCCTCGGGATCTTTTTCGTCATTGCGTTTTTGGTAGCCCTGGTTCAGAAAGCCTGGCAGAACAAATTGAAGCGCGAAGGTATGAAAGAGTTATGCCTGATGTACAGGGTCCTCGATCTACCCTCAAGTTCCTCTGAAGACCTGAACGAAGATCTACAACGGACGCTGATAGAGGAAGTGCGTGCTGCCCTTGAGCACGTTAGAGGTTGAATGCCACAGCATCGATATCTCCGTGTATAAATAACGGCCTGGGTTTGCGGTGCAATTGCCTTGTCCTTCGTCGTCGGCCTGCCTGTCTTTTTTTATGTAAACGCCTTCTTGCACATGCATCCTTAGTGTTGAGAAGTTTTCCGGCTCAGCAAAGGCAGAGAATTCCCTCATGCGTATCAATGCCTAGCCGTGCGAAAGGGTCTCTTTGGGTTTGTGATGCAATTGCCTTGTCCTTCGTCGTCGGCCTGCCTGTCTTTTTTTATGTAAACGCCTTCTTGCACACGAATCCTTAGTGTTGAGAAATTTTCCGGCTCAGCAAAGGCAGAGAATTCCCTCATGCGTATCAATGCCTGTGTGCCCAGAGGTTCGAATAAATCATGAGACTGCGAGCAAAGCTACCACATGGGTGTTTGAGGCTCCGCAGTGTGCTTTGCCGTATTTCGGAGAAGCTCTCGAAGAAGCCGTGCGAAAGGGTCTCTTCATCGGAATTCACAAGGCATCCCGTAACGTCGTGGCCCACTGGGCAGAGCGGCAGACGATGCAGAATTCCAGATCTAAGCTGGAAGGAATCTTCGGAAGAGCTGCTGCGGCAAACAGCGTTTCTTGCCGGGAGGTTGGGATCTTGGACATGTTTCACGCAGAGCAATGGGGGTTGGTTGCCGTGACCTCTCCTCACATTCCTAATTTCTCATGCCGTCTGGTCGAAGAGGATGATCTGGAGAGTGGGGACGACGCTATACCAGAGGCAATCTGCAAAGAGACTGCTGTCGATGAATCATCTTTCTCGGAGAATTCGGAAGGAATGGTCCTAAGTCCTACCCACGATCTATTCTCACTCGTGCCTCGTGTAGACTCGTCGGTGGTGAGAGTTCCTGGCATCGTCCGCGCTCTCTCCCTGGACACTATCGAGGAGCGAGAACGGAGAATCGCCTTCGAAAAGTCTGGAGGACCCTTGAGCACCCATCTCGAGACGATTCTTTTCCCACGTGGAAAGCACCATGTGCAGGTCGTGCAAGAAGAAGCTCGCGTCTCAGTGAGAAAGAAGCCGGGAAGTCCCCTGGACTGCGTGATCTGGCTCACATCCCCCCCAGACTTCATAACGGTGTATGACAGGGTCTGCATGCATCCAAGCAGGCGCGTGGCTTGGATATCGTGGAAGGCTCGTGCACTGAATCTGGAGTTGACTCTGCCGGTCTTCATGGCCATCTTCAAACAGATCACGCACTATACGAGCCCGAAGGCAAGAATGGAAGGATACAAAACGGCCGTGCATCATTGGATGGGCTGCAAAATTGATTTGAAAGACCTCGCCGCTGATGTCAGGAACCTCATTCTGAACATCAATGATGGCAAGAACGATTGCTACTGCGTCAGCTGTGGCAGAGTCATCGATCCTCGACATTCCAGTAAATTCTGCAGCCCTCAATGTTCTGCCGAGTTTTGCAAGTGCGGATTGCGATTCAAGACTCGTTGGGTGACGGACTCGGTAATGTTGGAGCGGCAACAGAGGGCACTCGGCCCGTACTTCCATCTGGTCGACCTATCCTTGATGTTGATTGAGAAGGAAGAGGTCTGCAAGTACAGAACTCCTTCTGACATCTATCCCAGGTTTGAAGAACTTTCAAAAAAAAGGATCGAACGCCGGTGCTGCCGTGCAGTTGAGGGTGTGATGGACCATCGCTGGTGCAAAGCTTGTCTAAACGAGTTCCACCATCTCACTACTCTCAGCAAGTATGTGGAGTTGATCGCCAGCGGCCGCGTGACCTGGGGTCATTGCAAGGAAGCGTCCGATCGACTCGAGACTCTGAGAACGATGCCATTCCCTCAGATGGAAGAAAGGTATTGCGACGACTCGTCCTGCAAAAAACGTGTTCGGCGCTCCTGATAAAAAAAAACAATTTCACGGTCGATTTATCCGAAGATGCGCATTGAATGACGATTGGAAGGTCGTGTAGATCGAGTCTTTGCTGGATGGACTATGGTTTATTGCACACCTTTTGAATAAAGCGGGATGATGAAAGGCGTCGTCTTACTACTGCTTCTGTCGATTGTTGCTATAGCCATTTATGTGGCCTTTGTTCTTCTTTCCCCGGCTCCACATGCCGCCCCATATGCGTCGTCTCCGCAGGGAACGCCATCATTTGCGTCACCTCCTACCGCCTGTCTCGATGGTCATGTCTACATAGAGGAGCCGTTCCTGAATAAAGCCTCCAAGGTAACGATGGCCCAATGCGAGCTCTGGGGGGACGGACCTTCCGATAAGAAGTATGCCCCATGTCCAGCGCCCCTGAGCTACGAAATGACCTGCTCGGGAACGGAAGGAAAAATGTGGAAATATCCCATCTTGAATGACCCTTCTGAGGACATTGGGAGGTATACCGTCGAAGACGTCTGCAAGTCTGACCACGTTTCTGCTCGATGCGTGCTGACTGCCGGAGACCCACTGGGAGGTTTGTGTGGCGGAGAAGGGGCGAGAGTCTGCAACTGTGGCGGGGGGACCATTCGAGACGCGCTAGACGTCTGTTGCAAGCCAGGAGCGTACGCGCATGCAGGCCCTAAATTCAATTGGATCATCGGCACCTGCATTGGAAAAAACTGCCAAGGGTCTTGGGGGTGCAATCCTCGAGTAGGGAGTCAAAATCCATCTTCTTGTTACGCGCCCCCCAATTGGAATCGCCAGAAAGACATCGGGACTCGACTGGTCGTCAACTACTGCGGTGCCTACGAGTACGATGAGACCTGTGCGGTTTGGCGAGTGCACTCCCCGAGTTCTTTCAACATGCAAGGCGACAAAGCAGCGCAGGACATGATGAAGGGCGGCGACAAGGATTGGATGCCAGGTCCGCTGCCCGGGGGGGCTGCCAACTGGGGCAACGGATATTACCCGGCCGGGCGCGGGGGAGTGGGGGGCGACGGCAAAGCCTTCGCTTTCATTCTTTCCGTGGAAAAGATGTTCAACATGACCTGGTACATCCTCAATCAGGCCACCTTGGACAGGGGGCCGTCTGGTCCCCTGGCAGTACAGGCTCTGGCCGAAAAGGCACAAGAGTGCCTCGGAATAGACCCCGCCAAGGCAGATGTAGCCAGTATGGTCAAGGCAGGAAACACGTGGGCGTCTGCAAGATCCGGAGAGTGGGACATTCTGGAATCTCCCATGTTTGGACCGTTCCCCAAAGGTTCAGCTTCAAAAGAAGACGTTGACTATCTTCGTCTCTACTCCAACACGTCGACCAATGAAGGGAGCGTCGGAGGCTTCATGCAATGGAGCGTTGGTCCGGACGGCAAACAGGCGGGCGGTTGGTTCTCCACCAAATTCTTCACCGCGGACGGGCCTGAAGACGTCGGAGTCCCCAGAGTATTTTTTTGTATAATCGACCGCAACGGGACTACATGCTTTCAAATACCGACGGGTGACGGCCACCCTGCATACTGGCCCGGCATCTCTCGAACTCGAGCTGCACCAACGTTGCCCGGAACCTTTGACAAAAAACAACACACCCCAGGAACGGGTGCGTGCGCCGCGACGGACTCTTTCTGCGGGGTCTTCATGCCCGCCTGCAACACCGACGACCCCCAGCTTCTTGGTGATTACAAGTGCGCCATCTTCAACGGAACTGGTCGAGATGCTGGCTTCTGTGGGTCTTTTGCAAATGGTCTTCCCAGCTCGCACAATGTCTGGGGAAGCACGCCCGCTCTTGACGGCGTCCAGGTGGAGTGGACGAAGGAAATGCTGAGCTGAGCCCGTTCTATAAAACAGTTGTGACGCCATCTCATTCTTCCCCTTCTCTGGGATGACATCTTTTGCGCACTCCGCGTGTCAGAGCAAACCACCTACAATGAGAAGTGGCCTCACACGCTGTTCTAGACAGGCGTTTGCACCTTGTCTTTTTGAGTTCCTCCGCTGGTTTGGAAATATGGCTTTGCCAATCCGATTCAGCATCTTCTTCCGATTTTTCGTGGAAAGCCCGATGCTTTTCCAGATGGTCTATAGCAAAGGCGAGAGTGCGAGCTTGTTTTTTGCTCAGAGCAAAGGTGGCGACGATATCTAGCTCTTGAGGGTTGTATGCGTCGATTAACAGCTTGTCCGGAGAGCTGACTCGCATGCGCGCATTGGGGTCTGAGCTTTTGGAAGAAAAGAGACTTGTGATCATGGCCATGGTACTGCCGATATTGATGCCGATCGAGCAGACGCGGTCCGGTTGTTTTTCGTGATAAAAGAAGATTGTGAGATGTTGAATAAAGGAGAAACTTCCGACTAACCAAGAAAACCGTTTGACCACAGCCACGACGACGCAGAGATTCCCATACTTTTTTTCATGTCCCGTCCTTCGATCTGATGCCGCGTCCTCCGCCCACCGCTTGAGATTGCAGATGAGGGGGTCAAGTTTTTTTGACTGTTCACGTCCTTTGCTCCACGCTGCAGACACTATGTTTTTGGCGACGGCCAATTGCTCCGCGGAGTTCTTGCCCTTCAGCCATTTGCATTTTACGGGAAGAGCGACACTTTTATTCCCCATGAACGAACAATCGAACTCTCCGGGGAAGAACTGATGCAACAGTTCGGTGCAATTTTTCCAGAAAAGATTGTATTGAGTGGACGTCTTCACAAATGTACCCTTCTCTTCGACAGCAGTCATCTTTTTTCTCACGTAATTATTTTCACCCTGAGACGGGGGCGTCCGTCTTTTCACCGCCGCTTGCTCCTTGGACGTGCTGGAGCAGTTGAAAAGTCTTTGGTTCTAGAGGCACCTTCCGCATGGAGAAGGTCCGCCATGATCCTTTGCCCGCTCTTTGCCTGTGGCCTCGAAGATTGAAACGAAGCCAAAGTTTAAATGCCGGAATCTTGCACGACTCCCCGGTCTCGAACGTGAATGTCGATGGGGAACGGAAGCGGCATCAGACCCACGGTTCCTCTGACGATCATCTCCTGGACGCCCGCCGCCGGAATTATCTTGAGCCGAGCCACTTTTCGAAAGCAGTCCTCGTATCGTGCTAGGACGTCGATGATTTCTCGAAGGTGGTTGATATCGACGAAGAGAGGCATCTCCGTCACATCGATGGCCAGAACGATCGCTTCCTCAACCTCCAATGCTCGGAAGTCTTCGAGGAAGGCCAGCAGCGAATCACGCGCCTCATGGAAATCGTGGGAGTCGCGGCACGACAGCTTGATGCACCTTTCCGACGGCATCTTTTTCTGAAAGAGAGGAGCGGGTGCGCTTTCAACAGGCCGCGCTCGACTGTTCAACATCTTCGACGTTCTGTAGAAACAAAAAGATGCCACCGAAAGAGACAAAAAGTCGGAAGAAAAGCGTCCGAAAAGAGGGTAAACAAACTTCTTCGTCGTGCGACGTTCGATCCCTATCAGATGCTCGTCTCGAAAAGATCTTGGGAAAACTGTGCAAGAACGCGGAGGATGCGATGAGTGCGCGCGGTCTCCCCGAGAAGAGCAAAAAGGCCATGGAAAAGGTGTGTGCGCTGGCGAAAGAAGCCATTCAGCAACAGCCCGTCCCATTGCAAGCAGCGTCCAAACGAAAGGCTTCGGTCAAAAGAATTTCACAACGAAGACCCCTCGCGTCCAAGTGACGGAACGCGGAACCCTGCTCTGCATACAAAAGGACTCAATGTCTCAATCCGGCAAGCCTCTCGCGGAAATTCCGATTGCCACGTCACGAAAGTTGCAGGAGACATCCAAATGGAAGAGCGGCCCGCCTGTTTGGTTGGGGTCTCCAGGCGTCGTTGCTCCTCAGAAGGGCGAAAAGTGGGCGAAGCGGATACCACCGAAGGCCGTAGAGTCCGACGGGTCCGCCCCCGAAAATGAAGAGCACGATGGTGAGAGCGCTGCAGGCGTCCAACCGCCCACAGAAACAACAGGGCGTGCACCGACTCCTGCCTCTGATGCTTCTGAGACGGCCTCCCAGATCATAGGCGCAGATGTGGCGCCAGGCTCCGCGCCGGAAACTTTGCCTGCAGACGCAAAAGGGGGGTTGGAGGGGGCAATGTTCTCAGAAGACGCTGCCGCAACGTCAGACTCCGTGCCGGAACCGTTGCCGGCAGAGGGGGGAGGGACATCGGAGGAAACTGCTAAAGTGCCAAAACCTCATCCTGCAGATGCGGAAGGGGCGTCCATGGGAGAATCTACCCAGGCGTCGGAGCCTCCAGAAATGTCAGACATTCCAGAGGAAGCCTTGAGGAAGCCGCTCGTCTCTTGACGTTTCCATCTTTCTTTCCTCCTCCTCTAAAAAGAGTCGACGGGATGGAACCGAATCTGTACTTCCACGGTTACGATTATTCGACAGGCGAGTTGGCTGCGGGCGCTTCCTGCGTCGCTCCGATGCTAGAACTCACCAACAAGTTGCCGGAGGAGCTGCACGTGTCTTGGTTGAACCGTACCGTGATAGGAGACGACGTCCTTGGCTCCGATCCGGCGTTGCTAGGTTGTCATTTCTGCAACCGGGTCGTCGTCGGCGTGGGGGAACTGACTATAATCACCAACTTTTATGCGAGCGCTGGCTTTTACCGATCTATCCTTCGGTTAGAGACCGCGTCGTCTGGCGTGGATTACTTTGTCTTGAACTTTTCGGCCGAGGCTGGATACTACCTCGTGAGGCTCCCACAGGTCTGCGGTTCTCCTTGCCCCGCGGAGCCGTGCGCCTGTGATTTTTATTCGAAGGCTCTCGTAGAGTACACGCCCTTCTCCCCTCGCTTCAGCGGCAGCCAGGTGCCTAAGTGGAAGGACTGCGTGATTTTTCCAGTCATCGTGCGCAGAGCCCCTCCGAACCAGGTCGGGCCAAACAACGCTTGCCTTGTGCCGGCGGCGCCCGCCTATGCCGCCTGAGACGCCTCGACCGGAGCCGCGACGGACTTTTCTTCCTCGAAAAAACTGGGAGAGTCTAGCAAAAGAACGTCTTTGGAATCTTTCTCGCCTTCGGGCTGGTCGACCACGACGGCTGGTCGTTTCTCGGACGAGGAGGAAGCTGCTCTTGGCGCCGACGGGGTCTCCGGAGCGACGGGAGCCGCCGCTTGAGCCTCGATCGCCAGTCGGAGCCGACTTTTGGTTGGTTTCGACTCCTCGGACGACGTTGCTGTAGATGTCGACCCGGCCTTTTGCCGTGTCCTCCGATCTTGATAGAGTCCTTCCGAGGCCGCAGACGCGGCGGGTGCTGTGCGCTGAGATACTGCCTGGGAAGCCATGGCTTCGGCCTGAGCACTGGCGCATTTGCGCGCCATGTCGTGGTAGGCGTTGCGAAACGCATCCAGGAAGACCACCCTGCGGTGGCAGAGCGGCATTTCGAGAAACTGGATGCCGCGCTGCACGTCCGAGTTGCCGACGAGGCGCTTCAAGAACGCGTGGTAGGTTTCCGACACCGACGGGATCATGAGATTGGCCATGCCATTGGAATATACGGCTTCGCTCAGGACGCTGACGAAGACGAACTGATGGAGCTTCCGCGTTTCCGGATACTGCGCTTCGATGTCGGAGACCTCCCCTTGCAGCATGTCGCTGGACCACTGCCCGATCGACGCGAGCCCGGACTTGTAGAACTTGGGGAAGTTCGTGAAATCCTTCCCCTTGGACCTCAGCTCTCTTTCCACGACGTCTCTCAGATGAAGGATGCAGGACATCCCGGCTTCCATGAAGATACTGATGAGTCTCTGCGCGTTTTCTTCCGCGAGCACCCCCACATCTCCCGAAACCGCCAGGCCTGGCGACGCGGCGAGAGACGACATGTCTTTTTGAGAAGCATCTTGCCGCAGCCGGGCTGCTCTAACGCGACTCATGCGGGTGCGGCACGAACTCCCCTGTTCATGGTCAAACAGAAGAGGATCGGAGCAAGCGACACCAGCAGCACCGTGACCGCGACGCTCAGCCAGGAAATTCTGGTGCACCCGCGCCAAGGCCTGCGATGGTCTTGCTCGAATTTGAGCACGAAAGGGGGACGGACGACCAGCAGCGTGCAAAGTACCGCCGACGACAGGAGAGCTATGAGCAACGGCGTCTCGGAGATGGCCTTCTGACACGCCTGTTTTACTTGCTCGATCACAGCCGGCTGTCGGACTTCGGGCTCCGCCTCGGCGGAGGCGAAGACCTGGTGAAAGGCGTTACCTCTTCTGTCATCAAGCCGGAGGTCCATCTTTGAAAGAGGCGTCGTTTGCTTTACAGACCGCGCATCGAGCGTAGAACTTCCCGGAGCCTATGTTGAGAACGTGTGCGTCTTGGTACCACTGCATCCAAGACATCCGGTCCCCGCAGTGAAGGCATGATGGCGAAGTGGCATTCGTGGCGGTCATGGGAGAGATGAAGTTGGGGAGTTGGAGGGCGACCGGATTCAAGGGTGCTATTCCGTGGCATATGGAAGGCAGCGTTGTGATCGAATCTGTGGGGGTCGTCATGAGGCGCTGGATGCAGAGTTGGGTGGCGCGCCTGGAACTCATCTGCGGAGCCGCTGACTTGGAGGCCATCTCCTGTTTATTAGAGACTCTGATCGCAGCTTTTCCGCTTTGGAACGGCCTGATGCTTCACATCGCAGAGACCGCGTCTCCCCCCTGATCGCCTTTGCTGTCCTTGCGGCTCTGTTCTGCCAATATTTGAAAGCACGCGAATTCTCCGCAGTGCAACCCATACAGAGGCAGGAAGGTGTCCGTGGAGAGCGTTTCGCACTGTCTCAGTATGAAAAAGACGTTGCGCTTCTGTCGGACTCGCATGCTTTTGACCGCTTCGAACTGCCCCTGATACTTTTCTTTGGTTGCATTTTGGAGCTCCTGCACGTCCATCTTTTTCATGTGGCGAGAGAGCTAAAGTCATTTTCTGCCGCGCGCTTGTTCGGGTGCAATCTGGAAGGGAGGATTGCTATAAAATCGGATGTCGACGGAGGCCTCAGAGGTCGAGGCCGAGATGCTTGGAGATTTTCGTCCCGGGTATACTCTCTGGAAAAAAACGATGCCTTCCTTTGACGCGATCATCATCCAGGGAGAAGGAGGAGAGCTCATCTCTCAAGACGTGGAGGCGGGGTTCATCATCATGAGGAAGGTGATCCACGAGAGCAAGCGCTATGTTACTTTTTATGACCTCACGGAAGGCATGCAAAACCTTTGGCCCCAGGCTCCTGCGCTGCTCCGTTTCGCTGCCGAGATGCGATCGGACGCCTCCGAACGTCAAGTCTGCACTGTGGCGGTGTGCCCGGAGGAGAAAGTGCGCAACTGGGTGCGTTGGATTCTGGGGGTAGCGTCGAAGGGCACCGCTTACTACATCTCCAGGTCTTCTGCCGACGCATGGAAGTATTTGGAGGCCGGAGCGGATGCTTCTGCAAGCGGCGACTCTTTCGGTGAATCCGCCGATCTTCCGCAGACATTGCTTTCTCAGGAAACACACTCCCTGGAGGACCCAGTCGCCTTGCTCAGCGAGCCCTCTTTACTGCGGCTGCTTTAGAGATTTTAGCAGCAGAAATCAAAGAAGCTGAAGATCTACCATGAATGCGAGCCCAACGACAAACTTCGACCAGGCTCGCACCGCCGTCTCAGGAGGCGTAGGGATGCAGTCTAGTTTTGTGGCTGTGCCCGGGGCGAGCGCCTCGAGTCCGGCTCCCTCTATGAATTTTCCGGATGCGTCCGCTACGACTCCCGCGCCGACGCCTCCTCCTGTGGAAACTGCCGCGCCCCCCCCGATGCAGCCTCCGGCGGCACCCGTGCCTGATGTGAGCATGCAGGCAGGCATTTTGCCATCGCCCCCGGTACCCGACTCTGCCTACGCTCCGCCACCGCCCCCCTTCGACGTCAACCCGACTCCTTACTCCAGCGTCTCCACCCCATCCCCTCCTCCCCCTCCGAATATGACATCTTCTCCGCCTGCACCACCCTCTCCGCCGGCGCTCAAGAAGCTGCCGAGGAGATGGAGCTTGTCTCGAAAACTCACGGTGTCGCTCCTCGTCGTCCTTGCCGGGATCGCTCTCGTCATCTTCATCTATTCCTACTTCAACCGGCGTACCTCTCCTTCTACGAAACAACCAGCGGCAGTCGCCTCAGCACCCGTGCCGCCCAAGGACGTCGTCGTGCGCCTGGCCCAGGGCTCTTCACTGCAGTTGCAAGGCTTGAAGGACCTCGTTCCCCAAAACGGAGGGGCGGATGTGACAAGCATCAGGAAGGACATCGCCACTATGCAGAAGACGCTGGAAAGCATCGATTCAAACCAGAAGATTCTGGAAGAGGCTTGCGACGGAAAAGACTCCTCCTCTCGTCAGGACGACTGGCGTCAGGACGACTGGCGTCGCGATGACTGGCGTCAGGATGACTGGCGTCGGGATGGCCAGGACTTTTCCAAGAAAAAGAAGGGACCAAACTCGCCCGCCGAAGCGCCCGCCGCTCCATCGCCAGCAGGTCGTCTCTCGAAGTCGGTACAATATTCGGCAGACTTGGCCATGCAGAGCTCTGGGTCTGACAAAGCTTCGGAACAACGCAGCAACGCTAGGTGGGCGGGCGGGTCTCCTCCGCGCTTTTATGGAGATGCGTCTGGCTCGCACGCATCTACCGTTCACTTCTCCGAGTTCTCTTTTCCGACTTCGCACACGGAGCACGTGTAATGTGGACACAGGATGTGCCAGGTGTAGTAGGAAAGGGCGGCCTGAGCGCTGACGAGGCTTATGGCAAACACCATAACACAATAAGAGGTCAAGTCCATGCTGCAGTTTTTGGCGCATGCCGCAAAGGGTATGGTTGACGCGATGGTCACGAGAGAGGCGCAGACCCAGGCTATGCGCCAGAAAGGTCGGTCTTTAGTGTGTCGTAAATAGGAGAAGCAGCCGTGGTCGAGGTTCTGGAAATCTTGAGTGCGTTTGGCGTCTATGATGTCGCTCTCGCGCCACTCCAACCAGATCACGAAGAGACAGATGCTCACAAACGAGATGACAACATAGGTGTCCTCCTTCATTTACAATATCCTGGGAATGACATCTATGGTCTCTCGCGGGCAGACGATTTGCAGTCCGGCGGCGAATCCTCCATCTACGTCCATGATTCCCCCATTCACTCCGGCGGGAAGGAGATCGCTCGCCAGCAACATTCCATGGATGCAAGCCCGGAACCCTTCTCCCGTGAATGACCGGTCGCAGTAGTGGACGCCACGAGACATGCACCCGACAAAACTGCCCCCGGCATGATCTTCGTACTGCATGAAGGGGACCAGAGGGGTGTCATAACTTCCTTCATCCCATCGATACTGCGCGTTGTTCATGTACTGCCACTTGTTGGCACCTCCCATCATGCTTCCTTTTCCCCGCATCCCTTGTCCACCCCCAAGCCCGCCTCCGT
>Ga0114972_10002631_pt1 | contig 13521 bp, 4 predicted proteins | sample M_140807_EF_Meta_FD_87354 | JGI IMG/M metagenome (GOLD analysis project Ga0114972, IMG submission 87354) | Freshwater microbial communities from Lake Montjoie, Canada to study carbon cycling - M_140807_EF_MetaG | ecosystem: Environmental > Aquatic > Freshwater > Lake | place: Lake Montjoie... | reverse complement strand
CAAATACTTTCTACTTAAAATAATATTATTATATTCTATTTCATAAATTTTTGAATTCATCACATACTTTTCAAATGACTCTAACAACCAACATGATCTATCCAATTTAAATAAACTTACTAGTAAATCTGATAGATATTTTTCTTTGGTACCAGAATCAGTATTATTAATTTGTAACATATGTAACATTTGAGCACATTCCTGTACTAGATCTAATATATTTGTTTTACAAATCCAGATATTTTTAGTTTCAACTGGTTCTATAATATTATATGTATATGTGCATCGAACTATTAGATTATTTATTAATACAGAATTTTTAATTATTTGGTTACAAATATCAAGTAATTTCTGATAGTAATTAACTAGTGTTGAAATTTTTATTTTTCTACAAGACTTTATTATTTTATTTATAAATTTTTTTAATTTAGATTTTGATTTAAAAGAAGTTCCGTAACTGCTAGTTACTGATATATCATGATCAAACCCTAGATTTGTATAAAAAGTTTTATTTTTTTCTAGCAATTTATAATAAGTTAAATCATAACCTAAACCATTAGATTTACATTGAACTTCTGTTCCATCATGTAAATATGCTTTTGTACAACCTAAACCTTTTAGTAATTTTAAAGCAAACTTCACTATTAAAGTACCTGTAAGCTCTGAAGTTGCATGAATATTTTGAATATATACATTTGATCCAAGTTTTTTTGTTTCTGGATCAATAAAATTTATTTTTAATGGAAACATATCAAATTGTCTTAATGGAATATCATGAATTAATGTATAGTATTTTATTCCAATTGATACCACATCCTCTTGTAACAGTTTTACTGGGATTTTTACATTCAAGGTTTTTGATTCACATATAAATTCTGAACCATATTCTGTTTCAATCTTTTCTATATTTGATTTCAGTTCACCTAATTCCATATCTAATGCATCAATATCTAAATATTTCATAATATAATTAATATTTAGATATTAAAATAAATTAAACTCATTTAGTTCTTTATATTTTCCAAATACTTTGAAACAAAATCATTATAGTTTCTATTAGTTTGTTGAATATACTTTATTGATGGATTTGTAACAAGTTCTTGAACACATTTTAGTAACCCAACAAAGTCTTCAATTGATACAAACTTTCTTAAATGTGTCGCAACATCTGCAGATGATCTAATTGTTTTCTTGATAATTAGACCTTGAAGAGTTGAAAGCTGTTTACGCAAAACTCCAAATTTGGGATCTTGTAGAAGCACATAGTCTAAACTATTAATTTTTTCAAATCGTGAATTAATATAATCAAATTTTGTAAAGTGAAGCACTATATCAAAAAGTACTTCTGATGTTCCTTTATACATCAAAAATATCATTCCTGTTATATCAATTTGTTTTGATCCAATTGTTATGTTTTCAACAATACCCTTTTCTGCTTGATAGTCTTTAATCTTAAATGTTGGATCATCTCGTTTGAAAATATCAAGATACCCAAACCATCTATTTGAATAATTTGGATTATGTGACTTTGCTAACCAGTACTTGTCTGAATGAATTTTAAATATCTGAGTTTTACCATTTGATTGATTAAATCTTTTAACAATTAAACCTTCTGTCTGGGTCTCTCTAATAATCCAATCTAATCCTGTCTGATAACTCTCAAACTGTTGAGGTTGGATTATTCCTGAATTAATTATTGGATTTGGTACAATTGATTGAGTTGCTTGAGATCTTGTAATAACATGAACCAACTTGGAATATCCAGTACCAAATCTTTCTGTATAATCAACAACATATTTATTTGCATGATGAACAATAACCCAGTAGTAACATAAATTAGGATCTAAATTTAATACAAATTCATCTCTTGATTCATAACCTAGTGCTAAAATACAATCATCAAATAACATTCCAAATGATCTAGTTTTATCATAAAAATATGATGAATCAATTGATCCACATCTTGATGTTGTAAAATGCCAAGTTCCTTCGTGACAAAATGTTGATATCATTGTACCTTCAAATGATTCCTCATAAATATCACCTGGTAATGAGCTATGCTGCATAATCTTCAAATACTCAATATTATCATGTGTATATGAAATTACTCGAGGATTGCCGCCTAGTGATACTATCAAAGATCGACATTCATTGTATATATCTGTATTAGTTCCAGTAATCTTAGTATCAAAACTATTACATATTAAAACTAAGTTGGCATTGATTTTTTTTACAAAAATCTTACCATAATAGTTATTTTTAAAGTACTCACATAAAGACTCGTAAGTAACTTCATGTCCTGTTGTATTAGGACCCATATCTAAATTAGACTTGACGACATTCTCAAAAATATTATTAATACAAAATTGAACTTCCATGTTTAACAAATATATTAAATATACTTTTAAATAATAAAATTTCAATTTTTTTTCAAATCCATTATTATACTATATTAATATGTATATTGATACAATTGACGAATTAGTAGAAACAACAATAGATAACACATATGCACATATGAATAAATATAAAATACTAAATACTAAAAAAATAACAGCTCAAACAGTAAAGACATTAGTTACTAAACTAATGGATAAATTTAAGAAATCAGATGCTGAAAAACTTGGATTAGTCCATATTTATGATATCTTATATGCTATATTAAAAAAGTACATTTATTTGTATATAATAGCTAGTATATACAGAAAGTTCAAACCTGATGAATTTATAAATTTTACTATTAGTTTTAAAACATTAGAACCTGATATATTTGATTCAGAATTTAATTCAAAAATTTTATTAATAACTAATACTTTAGAACAACTTGAATATATTAGCTCTAATTTTGAACTTATACAATCTAAAAATATTAAAATTGACAAATCTAAATTTATTACATCTCTACAAATATTTGCAGAATTAGGAAAAGAAATTATTGGTGATTTTTCAAATACTAATACATTTCATAATGTTCTTAAATATTTAATTTATAAAAAAATCTATTCCATGGATGACAAGATTAAAATTTATGGACTAGTTGAGACAACTGAACTCGATGAACTTGAAACTAAATTTATTGAAATTATTGATTCAGTATCAGAACAAATTGATTATTCATCTCTTGAAAGTCTATTTAAAATCAAAGAATATAAAAATTCTTTTATTGAAACTATTTATAATATTTTAACTGACCAAGAACAACTTGGGACACAAAGAACTCATACAACTTTGGATGGTAAAATTAATGAACTATTTGATAAAAAACTATTAATTCCTATTACAGATGAATTTTTAAGATATCATAAAGATTCAGAAAAATATGATTCTGGTTCTAGTTCAACTAAAATAGATCCTAGTATAAGAACTAATAAACGTGATAATACAAAAATTAGATATATTATTACTAAAATAAATGCATTAATGGATTTATATAAAGATACAACATCTCAAAAAGAGGGATTTAAACAATTTTATCAACAACTTGTAAATAGAAAAGTTGTTTTAATAAATGATTTGGAAGAAATAAATATAATTAAAAAAATTCAAAATCAAGGTACTATTCAAAAAGAACAGAATGAATTCTATAATGAACTTATTTCATTTAGATCATACCCTTATATTAATTTTAGAGATTGGAAAAAAAATGGATTTTCTATTCATTCAGATTCTACTGTAGAGGCAATCCGTTATTCTAATATTGAATTTAAAACAGATCCAAAATTTAGTGGATTAAATAAAAATACTTTAGAATGGAGAGTAATACCAATTGATACAACTGCTAGTATCGTTGGTTTTGCAATCCCAAAAGAATCTATTGCACTAACTAATAATAAAACACGTGAACATTCTACAATTATACAATGTACTCCAATTAAAGGATTAATTGATATTAGAGAATTAAAATCTCATGGTCCCAATTCAGGAATATCTAATGCATTACGTTTAATTAAAGATCAAATTTTAAATGAAACTCTTTATACTAAAATTCCTTACTTAATTTTTGATAAAACAAATGATCGTATTTCTAAATTTAAAGAAGTATATACTTTTCCACAAGATGAGTATTATAAATTTATAATTGGATATATTTATGATGAAATTTCAGATGTTACCTTTGAAAAAATTATAAATGATCTTGGTGCTAGTGAATTTGTTAATTTTTTCAACTCATTTCAGACAGTAAAAAAACTTCAGAGTAAACTACTACCAGTTACTCAAGATAAAATAAATGAAATAGAAAAGTTTATATATTTAACAAAATCTCCAGTTTTCTTAGATGAATATGATTTACTAGAAGACAAAATTCCAGGTGTAAATGTTAAATTACAAAAGATTCCAAGTTTTCCACAGATATCTGATAATAAAATTAGAATTAAAATTACTAAGAGTACTGATAAAATTGATGAAATTAATGCAAATCCTTATGAAAACTCTTTTTGTCAACACAATATTACTTGGAATAAAATTATTCAAATAAGATCAAAATCTCCTAATCAATTTAATCAGTACCTATATGAATTTTTTAAACATTATGTTATTGAAAATACTGAAAAAGAATTTATTTGTAAATCTTGTTCTGAAATTATTAATTTGAAAAAATATATTAATGATTGGACTTCATCAACAGAAGAAGGTATTGCATTAACTATTTCATTAAATGCACAACTTGATGAACTTCCGGAATATGAAAAATTCAATAAAGCAATTAAAAATTTAGATAAGATTGTTGAAAAAATATGTTCAGGTTTAAATTTAAATATTTTAATAGGAAATAAACCTCAAACAAAGCTTAAGAGACAAGAAATTATTAAAATGTTAATTGATTTAATTCAGATTCAAAATGAAACAATTAAAATGAATATAACTGAAAGAAAGAATCGTTTGGAACAAGCAAGTAAAAAATATGGTATTACACCTGAACTATCACATTTCTTCTTATTTGAACTTAAAAATGATATTTTTGTATACTCATCTAAAGATACTGATAAATTCAAGAAACCAAAATTGAATAATATTATTGTATATTTGATACTAATACTTGTATGTGAACTAACTCAATCATCTATTAGTTTTTTCCCTGAGGACAAAATGTTAAACTATTTTATTTTTGATAGATTGGGTTACACATTATTTGATGGTCTTATGATAAGAATTAACTCTTCTAATGATGTTACACCAATAAAATCATACAAGTTACTTTGTTATACTATATTTATTATTTCAGGTATTGTAATCAAATATAATTTATGGTTTGGTGAATCAACTGCTAAAAAAGCTTCAATTAATCCAGCAGAACAGAAAATAATTATTCATACACTAGTTGATTTATTAAATTCAATTCTCGAAGTTAATTCAAAACCAACTAAAAACTTTTTATATGAAATGTTTGCATCTAGATTTTTCTCCAAGCTATCTCAAGTTTATTCTAAAAATCAATCAAAAGATCTTATAATTAGACTTGAAGATTCAATGAAAAAGAAAATATCAATTACAGCAGATAGAAAAATGATATTTAAAACATCAAAAAATATAATTAATACAACACTAACAGGTTCATTTGAAAAATTTGATTTTGGATTTGTAAGATGGCCTAATACTGAACCTAAATTTAATATTAAAAAGAATGTACCTGGTAGAAGTATATGGAATGTATTTGATAAATCTAAAATTAAAGATATATACTTGGATTTTATGAACAAATCTATGATCAAATTTGCTAAAAACTATAATTTAGATGGATCTAGAAGAAGTGGTATTGTTAGTGATAATGAAATTGCTAAAATTGATAAATCAGATCTTGTTAAACTACGAGATTTAATTATTGGTAAAAGACTTGCTTTTGGACTTAAATCAGCAGAAAAGGCAAAGGAAAGAGAAGAAAAAGTTTTAGCAAAGTTAGAAGATGGATCTAAATTATATGATAAAATAATGAATCAAGAATTAACTTCGGACTTGTACAAAACTGTTGATGAATTAATTGGATTCTGGGAATCTATTATTGGAAAAGATATAAATATAAATAATGAGAATATTTATTTGAGACAAAATGTTTATATTATTAATCATAATTACCAAGGTCAAATTAAATCAGATATAACAATTCATACAGAAAGTGAAAATAAAGTCTTATTTAAAAAAGATGATGCATTTTTTAGACAAAATATTTTTTATAATTGGGATAAAACTAATAATGTAACTATGTATTGGTCTGCACAAGATTATAATTATCTCGGTTATAAAGAACAAGGTAAAGATTATGTAAGAATAAGAGGATCTGGATGTGCATTACAAATCAAGTTAGCAATAAAGAATAAGTTACTTTTTCTAGGCTATCCTTATCTAAACTATAGAATTCCACAAAATATTTTGGAACAATTAGATTTGAAACCAAGTAAATCAGATGGTTCTAATTTAAAATCAGCTGGTCAAAAATTAAATGAGTTTGTTGCTAATATTACTAGAGAAAGAATTGTTAATTTAAAAAATACATTAATTAATGTACAAAAAATATTTTATCAAATTAAAAATAAATCAAATACTAAAAATATATCACTTCATCCTATCTCTAAAAAATATATAGATAAATTTAAATCAGTTCAAACACAAACAAAGTCTGGAACAAAATTTTTAGAACAAATAAATCAAATTGTTTCAAATGCATTTTATAAACCAAATAACTTTTCAACTTCAATTACATATGAAAAGGATTATTTGTATGTTGGTAATATTATTAAATTTCAAAATTCAGATCATGTAATTATTAGTTATTTATGTAAACAAATTAGATCATTAATTGATAATAATACTGATACATTTACAAAAACTAATCTTATTTTTATGTTTGCAAATATAATTAATTATGAATTTAATTTTTATAACTTGAGAGAAAAGGCTGCATCAAATGCTGAAGTTAAAAAATCAACTCTATCAGAATCTGCATTTTTTAGTACTATTGAAGTATCTGAAACTGATATTTTTAAAGATTTGTCAGAAGAAGAACAAATTCAGATTGAAGAAGAGAACTATGATGCAAAAGAAATGGAAGATGCTATTGATGTTGATATTGGTGATGAAGAAGAAGATGGTGATGATTATGCAGGTGAACAGTTATCAAGACAATATTTTGTGGGAGAAATTGAAATATAAATTTTTTAAACCACTTTAATATAATGGATATAACAATATATTAAATGGAGCCTAGAATTAATTTAAAACATGTAATGTTTTTACGTGGATTAAGCTTTGATCAACTAAAACAGATTATTAAAACTGGTAAATTTAATGAAACAATACAATTAGAAAAAAATAAAATAACTTTACAAGGACAAATAATGAATTTTAGATTTGGTGATGATCCCGAATTTAATATTATTGGTATGGAATCAAATATAATTCATCTTGAAGATTATGATAGATTTTATTGGATGGCTGAATATATAGGAAGAGTACAAATTAATTTGTATAGTTTGTTGAGGATTTAATTTTATCATTTTGTTTTACTAACTTGGATTCTAACTTTGTTGCTTTTTTTAATAACTTTACAAGTTTTTTAGATCCTGGAATTAAATTATTTATTCCTCCACCTCTTAATTCATTAGGATTAAAATTAGTTTCTTGATAACCTAAAGCTGATCTATTATTTTCTTCTAATGATAGAAAACTTTGGTTTAAAACTTCTATTATTTTTCTTAAATCATCAATCTCTTTATTTAAATTTAAATTAGTTGGCTCAGGCTGAACTTCTTGTATAATAACTTTTTCTGGACCTGGTCCTTGACCTGGTCCTTGATCTAGACCTGGTCCTTGACCTAGATTTTTATATTTATTATATTTTTTTTCTATCATTTCTTTAATTTGTTCAATTTGTTGTCTGTATCCAGTTGAAAAAATTATTGGAATAAAATTTGGCATATAATTTGGTATAGGTAGTGATCCAATCTGTTTTTTCTTTTTAATAATAGTTTGTGCATATAAACTTGCAAAATATTTAGCTAAATCAGATTTATAAACAAACACATTAGTTCTTGAAAAATATAATTCCAATATTTTTTTTTCCATTTGGATATCCCATTGTCTAGATTTTAATGAAAAATTAATTATTTGTGATTTAATTTTTTTTAAGTCTTGTGTTTTAGACTTAGAATCAGAACTATTTTTCCAAAGAATCAATGGATTATCTGGGCTATAGTATGGAAGCAAATAAATTTTTTTGGTAAACACATGTTGACCAATTGAATCAATTGGACTAATATTAAGATCACCTAACTTTTGTGAACCAATAGAAATTGTAAAATCTGGTTTAGAATTAGTCTGATTTCCAGGTCCAATCCAATTAATATTTTTAAACAGTTTGGTTAAAGGTTTGATATACTGAGATAGATTAATCTGTACAACTAGTCCAGATAGTTTAGTTAAATGTTTAGATATAAATAAAATAATCCCAAGTAGTACACCTTTTGATTCATTAGATAGTATCTGACTTGAATGTAAGTTGTTCATTAAAATATAGTACATATTTTAATTTACAAATTTTTAATTAAATATTAATATCCATCCATCCACCTTTTTGTTTTATTATTAACGGTTGAGTTTCAAAGTTTTTATTATATTCTTCATCAATTTGCCAAGAATTATTATTACCATCACATGTTAAATATAACTTGTTAGTATCTCTAAATTGAGTGTATTCTTGGAAATCAACAGTTCCAATTAAAGTTGCAGGATTAGATGATTCAATTATATCCAAAACTGTGTTACACAAAGCTAAATATAAATCAATTATGTCAAAACTTGTTGGAATAGTTTGATTTGGAAAAATTAACTTGATAATTGGTTCAATATCAGCGCTAATATCATTATCAAGTGTTTTCCCACTTAATGCTGTTTTTAGTTTTGGTTTTAAATTATCAAATGGTTTTAAATTATCATCAGATATTTGTATAAATAGTTCAAAAAGTTTTAGTTTTCTATAAAAATCAATATCTTTATTCTTTCTAGATGCAAGAAAATTACTCCACCCCCCTACTGGATCTGTTTCTAATATTTCTGTAGTATATAAAATATCTAAAACCTGGTTTGTTTTAAATGTATTTTTATAGAATACATATTCATTACCAATTTTATTAAAATGACTTCTTTTTGTTAGATCAAATCTCATTTTGTTATAAATTTGGGTTAATTTTCCAAATGTAAAATTAGTAGTCTTCTTTTGTGGAGTTTCTTTAACTACAAACGAACCATTCAACTTAAATCCTTTTACATTATCAATAAATTGTTTTTCATCTAAATCTGTATTTTGTTGCGTTATAAAATCAAAAAAAGGATACTTATCTGAATTTATAGTAGAGTATAATTCCTTTGTAAATTTTTCTTCTTTCATAGCCCATGTTTTTATCTGTGTTGAACCTCTAGCTAAATTTAAAATTCCTTTAACTTCAGTAACAACATCTTCTCTAGCAGATTCTGGTTTAACAATTTCTCCAATGTCTTTATAATCACCTATCATATATGCTCTAATTTTTTCAAACACTGGTATAAATACAGTACTAAATTTATCATCATAAAAAGTTTTTCTTGTAGTTTTTATATTTTTAAAATATTTTAATATATTTATTATTTGTTTTAATTTATTTACATTAATGAATGGGGGATTTGGAGGATTATTAACATTTTGATAAGAACTTAAATTTATCATAGTTATAAGTGATACTGAAACTTTATCTAGATTTAAATTAAATTGATTAACATCATCAGCTGAACCCATAGTATTATTGCATTGTATAATATTTGTAGCAGGTATTCTACTATTACCAAACATTATATTAAAAATAACAGACTCTGCTGATTTAAATTCATTTCTTCCATAAAAATATTCATAATTATTGTCATTTGCATAATTATCACCATAACAATATATTTTGTCTGTATATACATTTGGAATTAAAAAGAATAATGGATTTTGTTTCTGTAAAAGTTTTGTTCTAATTATTCCAAAAGTTAAATTTGTAATTAAACTTCTCATTTCACCAAGAGATTTGTTAATAATATAACCTTCATATCTTCTAATTAAACAGTTATATAACATATATTCTAAAAGCTTCTTTAATTCTGATATCTTTGATAATTTCATAATATCTTGTTCACTAATCCCTGTATCTAGTAAAAAATCTTTCCAACTACTTAATTGATCACCTTTTAATCCATCAGTTGTATTTTCAAAAAATGTATCAATAAAAGATTGTACATCTAAGAACTGTCCAGGATATACAGTTGAATACTTCTGCATTATTATTTTTAATTTATTATAATTATCAAATCTTTCTTTATGTTCTTTTATTATGTTTACTCTACCATTAAAATCTGCATCTGTTTCATTTTCTTTTCGTACATTTTGATCCTTATTTCTATCTCTAATATCAAATTTTAAATCTTCTGCTACATTATAGTCTTTTTTAGAAATATTTTTTCTGTATGCTTTTGGATCTAATTGTTGATTTTCTTTATAATTTATAAATTCTTTAAATACAACTGGTTCAAAACCACCACCACCTTTCTGTTTAGTAAATGGTTCCAAAGCACCACTTGTACTTGAACATTTTGCAACACTATTATCTAATTGAATTGATCCTGTATTTTTATAATATGTATTAGATGCAACTAATTTATCAAATGATGTAATTATATCTGATATACCACATTTAAATCTATCTTCAACACCTGCTAAATCACAAATAACCATTTTTGAATGAGTTTTATCATTTTTTTTAAATTGTATTAAGATTAATACATGTGATCTAGAACTATCTGGATTATTTTTAGTTGGACCAATTAATCTTCTATTTAATAATCTATCTATAATACTGGATAACTTTTCTTTAGATTTAGATGCAGGTACAGCTGGTTTATCATCAGATGCAGCTACAGCTGGTATATCTTCTTCATATATCCAATTTTGTTCTTCTTTATCTCCAGATTTAATAATTTCTTTATTAAACTTATATTCTTTTACTTTTGATGTTATATCGGTATCTTTTAATCTTAAATTTTGAGTAAAATATTGTTTGTTAGTAATTTGCTTGTAATTATCAATTGTATTATCCCATTTTACATATATTTCAACAGCACTAACTATTAAACTTTCAAAATTATTATGTAGTTCTTCACCATTACACATAATTGGAATTATACCATCTATATTGTTTCCACTTTCATTGTCTCTCAACATTACTAATGTTGATGTTTTGCCAGAACCACTTTGACCATTACCAATAATTATAACATCTTCTCCTTGAATAATTTTTTGTGTAATATTTTTATCAACAACAACATCTTTTGCTATTGTCCCGTTATTATCTGATCCTTGAAAATATCCTGTAACTGGACCAATATAATATGATTCTTTTGTTGCATTTTGTTTAAATTGATTTAGTGCATTTTCATCACTTACTTCTCCTTTTCTTGCTTCTACTGGGTTTGTTAGTTTGTCAAAAAATGGTAATGCCTTATCACTATTCCAATAATTAATAATTAATGCAATATCGTCTGGATCTGTATTATTTTCTGAATATGATTCTTTAATTTCAGTTCTTTGAATTACTTGATATCTAGGATTACTTTTAAGTGTATCTTGTCTTATTTTAATATATGTGTAGATTGGACATATTTTTTTAATAAGCATATTATAAATAATTTTTAAATGTTTAAAAATATTTGGTTTTGATAACCATAAATATAATTTTTCAACAATATAATATTTATTAACTTGTGTCTTTACTAAATACTTTTCATTTGCTTCTTCTGTTAACAATCTAATATAAGTACTTAAAAATAATGGATTATTAATTGGTTTAGTAAAAGTTTCGAATTCTCCTGTTAAATTTTTTAATTTTTTTAACATAAATTTTTGAAGCTGTTGGTTTTGTTCTTTGTTTGTAGTAATAGTACCTGTTTTATCTTTGTTTGTAGTAATAGTTTCTGTTTGTTTATTGTTTTTGATACCACCACCTGTTTGTTTACCATCTGTTTCTTTACTATCTGTTTGTTTCCCCTCTGAATCTTTCATAAATTTAATATATGTATTATAATATTGTTTATCTCTATCAAAATAAGTTTTAAACTTGTTATCTTTAATCATATCACCTGCTTCAATAAATATAGAGTTTAATAAAACTAAAACTATATCTTCTATTGATGCAAAAACTTTTACACATAAAAGTTTAAAATACTCTTCTTCTGACATAATTGTAAAAAGTAAGTGAAATTCTTTTGAATTAAAAATTGTCATATTTTTTGATATTTTCGTAATTAGATCTTTATCTTCTTGAGTTATTTGGTTTTGAGATGTAGATGATTTAGATACTCCAAAACCACCTATCATATTTGAACCTGAACCAGAATTTATTTCAGCAAGTGTTTCGGTAACTTGTTTTATCTCTTCTTCAACATCTTTTTCAGTTACATCTCTTAGCACACCTTGAACCTGATCTATTGCTAAATTTTCTAACTTTTTTTCTTCCTCTAATCTTGCTTCATCTGCTTCAATACCTTGTAAATCAATAATTTTATTAACTTTTTCTAAATTCTTTGTATAAGTATCAATTAAATCTGACATTGCATAGTTTAATGTCTTTTTAATTTTTCTCAAATCATTTAATTCATTTTCCATTCTTTTAAGTTTATCTTCTGATGTGTCTGCTCTTTCTTTATATTTTACAATTTCTGCTTCTAAATCAGCTGCTTTTCTATCAAATAAATCAATTCTTTTTTTGTCATAAAGAGAATTTTTAAAATTTCTCAATTCTTTTAATTTAACTTTGATTACATTCATATCCAATATAGCTATCTGCTTTTGTATTGCCTTTACACTAACAATTAATTTTTCTTCAAATACATTTTTATATCTTTGTTGTGTTGTTATTTCTAATGTAATTTTTGCAATTTCATCTCCTATTTCAAATAGAGTTTTTAGATTTTTAAAAAGTTCTTGTACATATGGATCATACAATCCAATGTCTCCAACAGAATTAACAATTCCTTTTATAAAATCAGCATTTGCTTTTTCATAATCAAATGTATATTCAAGTGTAGCCATATGAGTTTTTACTTTAGCTACAAAAGTTCTATATGTTTTATTTAATGTCTCTTTTTCATTTACAAATTGTTGTGAATCATTACTACTAATTATTCTTTCAATCTCTTTTGTATATTCAACTGATATCTTATACTCTGCATTAATCTTTTCTTGTAATTTAAATATATCATCTCTGTATTTTTTAATTTTTTCTAATTTTTTTTCTTGACCTTCATCTCTATATATATCTGCAGTACCTGCATGATACTGTGCTAAATTAAAACTTGTATCTAAACTTGTATAATATTCATTAACTTTGTCATACTCTTCTTTTCTAATATTTTTAAAAGCATCAATTTCATTTTTTATAGTTTGTCCAAGTTGACTAATTTTTATATATTCAGCTTGTGCTGAATCTTTTTCTGCTAAAAATTCTGCAAGTTCTTTACTTT
>Ga0114972_10002629_pt1 | contig 13528 bp, 12 predicted proteins | sample M_140807_EF_Meta_FD_87354 | JGI IMG/M metagenome (GOLD analysis project Ga0114972, IMG submission 87354) | Freshwater microbial communities from Lake Montjoie, Canada to study carbon cycling - M_140807_EF_MetaG | ecosystem: Environmental > Aquatic > Freshwater > Lake | place: Lake Montjoie... | reverse complement strand
GCACGAACGCGAGCACCGAAAGGTCGTCGAAGATGGCGCACCCGCCGCCGGAAACGTCGTGACGGCCGGTCACGTCTTGGCGGGCGGACTTTCCGTGACGGTGAGCCTTTGAAGCCTCGCATCGCCGCACTCTGTCTCGCGGCCACGGCGTTTGCGCACGCGAACTCGGCCCTCGCGGGCTTGCCGGACACCTACGGGTTTGGCTCGCGCGCGGCGGCGATGGTCGGTGCCGTCGGTGCGGATGCCAAGGATTTCTCGGCCGTTGCCTACAATCCGGCGGGTTTGGTCGAGGCCAGCGGCGTGTCCGTTTCCGTCGGCTACACGATGAACCGGCAGCGGCTTCTCGTGAACGAGCGCGACTCGGGGGTCGATGATGTTCGAGGGCTGGTCGCCGGTGTCGTGGCACCTGGGCGTGTCGGCAGCCTTCCGTTCGCGTTCGGCGTCGCGGTCCATTTGCCGGACGATGGAATCAGTTTTCTCAAAGCCCGACGGCAGGAGGCGCCGCGGTGGGAACTTTACGACACGCGACAACAGCTCCTGTTTCTCGCGGCGACGCTGGCGATTCGTCCTTTGCCGTGGCTCGAGGTGGGTGGCGGTATGGGGTACCTGTCTGCTACCCGTGGCCAATTCGGCATTCGTGGGTCGGCGGATCTCGCGGCCCCCTACGATTCCGCGCTCGAGCACGAAGTGGATGCGGATCTCACGGCGGTTCGCTATCCGCTGCTCGGTCTGCGCGTAGGCAAGCCTGGGTGGGGAGCCATCGGGTTGAGCTATCGCGGCGCGAGCAAGCTCGACCTTCAACTCGGTGCGAGGCTCGCCGGGGCGGTGAAGCTCGGCGCGCTCGAGGTTCCGCTCCTGTATGCGCTCGAGGCCCGGACATTCAGCTCGTTTTCTCCGGCGATGCTCACCGTGGCTTACAGCTTCCAGCGTGTTGAAAGGCTGCATTTTAACGTGGATCTGGCGTGGGTTCACTGGAGCGCCTACGAAAGTCCGGTCGCTCGCATTCAAGCCGAGCTGCACGTCGAGCCGCCGCCGGGGGCACCCGTGTCGCTGCCGTCGTCGCCGGCGCCGACCACACCCATCCCACCGCATTTTCGCGATCGCGTCGTTCCCCGCGTCGGAGTGGAGTGGCGATTGCCGATGGTAAGGCAGCAGGTGACGGCTCACGATGCGGACGTGCCTCGCGTGGAGGTGCCGCTACGAGCTGGGTTTTCTTACGAGATGAGCCCAGTACCCGAGCCGCGTGGCGTGACGACTTTTCTCGACGCGGACCGCTACACGTTCGCGCTCGGTGCAGGGCTTGCCGTCTCGAAGCTGGGCGAGGTGCTCCCCGGCACGCTGCGTTTCGATGTGCATGCCGCCCTCAGCGTTTTGCCGAGTCGCAGTGTGAGCAAGCGGAGCCCGGCCGACTTCACCGGTGACGTGACCGCCCGCGGTTCGAGCGCCGGATTCGGCGCGAATGCAGAGGTTGCGTTTTGAAGCGCGCGTGGGTGCTTTGCGTTGCGGGATGCGCGACGCTCGCCGAGGCGGGCGGCGGCGATGACAACGCGCCGAACGCCAATGCTGGACCGTTTCGAGCGCTGCGTTACGAAGAACTCGGTGGCGGTCACACGGCGCCCTACGCGCTCCGTGATGACAGCGAATTCCTTCGCGATGCGAGCGTCGTCGACCGCGACGGGGACCCGGCGACCCTCGGCGTGTTCGCGATCGTTGCCCGAAGACGCGTCCCCGGCGGTGCCGCGTCGGACCCTGACTTACCGACCAACGAGTTGGTCCGCTTCGATGCCGAGGATGGCAGGAGTTTCGTTGGTGAGGCGCCCGTCGTCCTTGCTGCGGCCGCGGGCGAGGAAGGTGGCGTTCTCGCCTCACCGAGTGCGGTGCTCGACGGGGAGGGAGTGCGGCTCTACTACGCAACCGCCGCAGGCATTGGGCTCGCGGAGAGTGCGGATGGACGCGCGTTCACGCGAACTCCTACGGGCACCGTTCTCGGCCTTGCGGCGAACGGCTGGGACGCTCACGTCGTTCCCTCGAGCCCGTCCGTCGTTCGTGCGCACGATGGCGGATGGCGCATGTTCTACGAAGCCAACGGCGCGTTGGGCGAAGCGACCTCGGCGGACGGCCGCGTGTGGGTTCGCCGCTCGGCGCCGGTGCTCGTTCCGGCTCCGGGGGCCGCAGAGGTTGCCCTCCACGCACCAGGCGCGGTCTGGTCTCGCTCCGCGCTCGGGCGTGACATTCTTTGGCTCTATTACGCTTCGGAAGCCGCGGATGGAGAGCGCACCATCGAGGTTGCCGCGCGCGAGGGCGATGGGGCAGGGTTCGAGCGCGCCGCATCCCCGGTTTTTGGGATGGGCAGCGGCCTTCGACCAACGGAGCCTAGCGTCGTTCGATTCGACGGAGTCTCGCTCTTGTTCGTCACCGAGCGTGCGGGAAAAGGAGCATCGCAAGCATACCCCGCCGTGGCGTGCGGCGTTGCGCCCGCGAGCCTCAGCCTGCCTGCCCCTTGAGGGCGGAGCGCATCACAGCGGCTTGTCGACCGGTGCGATCGTGGTGCTTCCCGCGCCCCAGAAGCTCAGGCCCGGCGGCGCGTTCGGCACCGTGATTTTGCTGCTCTTCACGGTCTGGCCGCTGAACTGAATCTCGAACAGGTCCCCGTAATCCGAGAACCCGTAGGCGCTGCCTGCCCAGTACGCGAGCCCGTAGACGCTTCCGAAGCCGACCGGTCCCCAGTTCTTGGTCATCTTGCCGGTCTTCGGATCGACCTCGACGAGGCAGTCCCCGCAGCCGTTGCCTTTGACGGTGAGGTAGGTACCGCCGCCTTTCACCGACACGATGTCGCCGCTCGAAGTGTAGCCGCCGCCCAGAGCACCGACGGGCGTCACGACACCCGAGTTCGTGTCGATGCGGACGTAATCGCTGCCATTGTACCCAACGAGGGCTTCGGCGTTGGGGAGCAGGCTTCCTTCGGGGACGAACGAGAGCGAGTTCGGATAGTCCCCTTGCGCCACCATCTTGCAGGAGGCGGAGGCCTTGTCGATGCGGTAGAGGCCGTTGAACGTCGTGCCGAAGATGTTGCTGTTCGCGTCGACGGCGATGTCGATGACGCTCGAGCACCCTTGGAAGGGGCCGACGATCGCGACCTGTTTCGTCGAGGGGTCGAGTCGGTAGAGCGTCTCTCCGCTGTGCCCGTAAACTTCGGCAATTTGCGGCTCCATGCCCGTCCCGGTCGAGCTGGTCTGCGGGTCGAAGCCGCCCGCACCAACGGCCGCTACCTCAACGGTCGAGGCGTCTCCACCGTCCCCGCCCGCGCCGCTGCCCGAGCTTTTGAAGGTCGACTTGTTCGCGGCGGAGCACGCGATGGTCGTGGCGAGCAGAAGGAAGGGGGCGGCGCGCATGCGCGGGATATATCACATCTGCCTGCGCACCGCCGGGCCGCCCGGATCTCGACGCGGGAATGTCACATCCGCTTCACTTGCGTCTTGCGCTGCAAGCCAGCGGAGCGTTGGGCGAGCTTGTACGCCTCTTGCTCGAGTGCCGGGTGAACACCCTTGGGGTTGACGCCGCCCGGGTGTTTTTTCTTGGTGATGAACCCCATGACGAGCTGCACGTTGAGCTTCTCGAGGGTGCGCAGCGTGTTGCGCATCTTCGTCATTTGGTCGGACCACGCATAGGCGAAGGCGAGGGATCGGAGGACCTGCGCCTTGAGGTCCTGGTACTCGGGGTCCTCGAGGTCGAACGTCTCGAGCAACTCGACCGCCCGCTTTGCTTGGCCGGAACGCGCCCACGCTTCGCCGATGACGGAGGCCATCGTGGCGCGCACGCGGGCTTCCTTTTGTCGGGAGAGGTCGATGCCGTCCGCCAGCGCTCGGGCTTTTTCCGTCTCGCCGAGCACGAGGTGAATCATCGCCCGCTGTGAGCGAGCCTCGTCGGCAACGCTTGCCATCACGCGATCGAGCTTGATGGTCTCGAGGGTCGCGAGTGCGGTGCGAGGATCTTCCTGCATCTGCAGCTGCGCCTTCGCGAAGGTCGCGGCGGGGTCACCCTCCTTGAACTCTTTCTCGAGCCGCTCCATCGCTTGTTGACGCCCCTCGGCCGTGTCCGCGGACTTCAAGATGTCGGTCACTGCCTTGGTCCGCGTCGTGAAACGCCACGCCCACGCGAGCACGCCAAGGACGAGCACCGTGATGGCGCCGGCGACGGCGAACGCAACCCAGTGTCCGATCGCTGCCGCAATCCCCCAAAGGACGAGCGCACCGAGGCCGATCCGCAGCCCAATCTTCTTCAGGTTTTCGGGCGCGAGCGGGTCCGGCACCTGGTCGAGGCGCGCCCGCTGTTGGCTCACCATGTCCTCGCGAGACTGCCGGGTCGCGTTCTTCCTCTTTTTCGATTTTTCGTCGCTCACGGCGTAGGGGTCATAGCACAGGCCCCGCCGTGGCATCGGGCTGAACGTCGCTCGCGGAGGTCGCCCCCGTGTCTTTCATCGGACGTTTTGAAGGTGGCTCGGTCTCGCGCAGCCCGAGCACCGATCCGCGGAAGTGCATGAACACCGCTTGGACGATGGCGAGGCAAGGAACGGCGAGAAGGGCACCCGTGATGGCGAAGAGGCTCTCGCCGAGAAGCAGCGAAAAGACCACGAGGACCGGATGGATCTTGGCCGAGTCGCCGATGATCTTCGGGTTGAGGAAGTTGGCTTCGAGTTGGTGGATCCCGAGAATCCAAAGCAGGACGCCGACCGCCGTACCTGGCCCTTGCGCGAGGCCGAGGGCGACCGCGGGGATGCTCGAGAGGATCGACCCGAAAATCGGGATGATCGACATGACCGCCGCAATCAGCGAGAGCACCGGCCAATACTTCAAGTGGAAGAGCCACAGCCCGACGGCAGTGAGGACGCCGTTCACAAGGCAGATGAGCAGCTGCCCGCGTACGACCCCCGAGAGCCCACGATCGAGCCGCCGAAGGAAGGAGTCGAACGCGCCCTGGTGTTGGGTGGGCCACATTTCCCTAAGGAAATCGTGAATCCGCTCCCAGGTGATCATCAGGTAGCCCGCGAGCATCAGCGTGATGAAAAAGAAGAAAATGCCGCGCGAGATTCCACTAAGAATTTGCCGGCCGACTTGCACGAGTTCGGCGGAGTGGGCCTGCAAATGTGCGACCGAACGATCGAAGGCATCGCGAAGCGCACGCTCGCTCGAGAACGGGCGCGCTTCGACTTCGCGCGGGCCGAGCACCCAGGAGCCGTTGTGGGTCGGCTTGAGTTCGAGGTCGTCGTGGAGGTGGAGCTCGTACCCTCCGTCCGCACGCGGCAGGACCACGATAGGGGAGGGCGTCGAGACCGGCGCGGGCGCGTCCTTTGTCTCGGGCGCCGCGGGGGCCGCGTGGCTCCACATGCGGAGCCGTGCGTCGATCTTGGGAAGCAAGTCGTTGCGGACGCGCTGCGTCATCGTTGGCAAGTCGCCCGCGAGGGACTTCATCTCGTCGAACAGGGTGGGGATCACCGACCAGGCAAACCCTGCAGCACCTCCCACCGTGAGGATGTACACGAGGAGGATGGCGGCCCACCGCGGTACGCGACGCTTTTCGACTCGCCGAACGATGGGAAAAAGAACGTACGACACCAGTACGGCGAGCAGGAACGGCAGCATCACCGCGTGGCCAACCACGACGGCGAGGAGCACCCCGAAGGTGCTGGACGCGTAAAAGATCGTACGCGCGCGCGCGTTTTCCGGTGCCGGAGCGGACTCAGTGCTCACCGAGGCACGCTAGCACTTCAGCTTCCTCGAGTGCAGGTCTGCTGCGTCAGGGATTGGGGCCCCGGAGCGCGGCGTCGAAGGCGAGGCTCACACCCAAGCCGAGGAGGGTACCTGCGCAGTCCCATGCGTAGTCGCGCCACGATGGGTCGCCGAGCCCGGTCGCGTCGAGGCCCTCTTTCAGGGCACCAACACCGAACCCGATGCCGCCTCCCATGGCCACACCAACCCAGCGCTCGTTCGTCGTCGCGACGCCGAGCGCGTAGCCGCCGCTCGCGAGTGCAAACGAGCCCGCGAAGTGCAATGCCTTGTCGGGACCGAACCACGGATCGGGGTCCGGCGTCGGTACGGATTGTTGGCAAAAAGAAGGGGTGGCTACCGTGAGTGCGCTCGTCAAGAGCGCGGCAGCCACCCCGTTTCGCGACCTCGGCCTTGGGGCCGCTCGAAGGCATCGTGCCGTGTGGCGCGATGTCCCTTCGAGTGCGGTTCCCTTAGCCGAGGTGCGGCTCATTCGAGCTCACTCGTCGTCGAGATCGTCCTCGGACTCCTCGATCGCCGCGCGCTTGCCCTTCTTGCCGCCCTTGTTGAGGTCGAGCTTGCCACCGAGCTTCTCTTTGATGAGGTCGCCGATGGTGCCCGGCATCGCGTCGGCTTGGGCCTTGAGGGCCTTGCGCTGACGCTGTGCCGCGCCTTCCTTGTCGGCACCGATGTTGCGCATGTTCAAGAACACGCGGCGGTCCATCGTGTCGACGCTGGAGACTTCGACCTTGATCTTCTGCTTCGCCTTGAGGCCGCCTTCGGGAAGGTCGGCATCGCTCATCGGAACCATGCCTTCGACGCCTTCCTTGACGCGAACGAAGATTCCGTACTCGCAGGTCGAGATGACCTCGGCTTCCTCGAGGAGCGTGCCGATCGGCAGGTCGTTGAGGAGCGTGGGCCACGGATCGTCGAAGAGCTGCTTGCAGCCAAGGGAGACCTTCTTCTCGTCGTGGTTGATCGAGAGGATGATCGCCTGGATGGTTTCGCCCTTCTTGTAGAGGTCCGCCGGGTTGTTGAGCTTGACGGTCCACGACAGGTCGGTCTTGTGGACCATACCGTCGACGCCTTCTTCGATCCCAACGAACACGCCGTAGTCCGTGATCGAGCGAATCTTGCCCTCGATCTTGTCGCCGGGGTGGTACTTCTCGGTGAAGAGCTCCCACGGATCCGGCTCGAGCTGCTTCATGCCGAGGCTGATGCGCTTCGAGGTCGCGTCGACTTCGAGGACCTGGCACTCCACCTCTTGGGTGAGTTCCAGCACCTTGGACGGGTGCTTGATCTTCTTGGTCCAGCTCATCTCGCTGACGTGGATGAGGCCCTCGATGCCCGGCTCGATTTCGACGAACGCACCGTAATCGGTGAGGCTCATGACCTTGCCGCGGACGCGCTTGCCCGGCGGGTAGGCCTCGGCCGCGTGGTTCCACGGATCCTCTTGGGTCTGCTTCAAGCCGAGGGAGACGCGCTCCGTCTCCGCGTTGTACTTGAGGACCTTCACCTCGACCTTGTCACCGACGTTGAACACCTCGGACGGGTGGTTCACGCGGCCCCAAGACATGTCGGTGATGTGCAGGAGACCGTCGATACCGCCGAGGTCGACGAACGCGCCGTACTCGGTGATGTTCTTGATCACGCCTTCGACCGTCATGCCCTCTTGCAGGGTCTCGAGGGTCTTCTGCTTCAGGGTATCGCGCTCCTGCTCGAGGAGGACGCGACGCGAGAGCACGATGTTGCCGCGCTTCTTGTTGAACTTGATGACCTTGAACTCGAGCGTCTGCCCGATGAGGCGATCAAGGTTGCGGATCGGGCGGAGGTCCACCTGCGAACCGGGGAGGAACGCCTTCACGCCACCCTTGATGGTGACGGCGAGGCCACCCTTCACGCGCTGCGCGATGGTGCCTTCGATGAGCTGTTCCTGCTCGCACGCATCCGAAATCTCGTCCCATACCTTGAGACGGTCGGCCTTTTCCTTGGAGATCTTCACGAGGCCGTCGTCGGACTCGCGGCTCTCAACGAACACGTCCACCACGTCGCCGATGTTGACGGCAGGCTTGCCCTCTTCACCGTCGCCGAATTCCTTCAGCGAGATGACACCCTCGCTCTTTCCGCCGATATCGATGATCACGTAGTCGCGGTCGAGACCGACGACGGTGCCGTGGATGATCTCACCTTCCTTCGCGAAGGTGTCCTTCTCGGCGATTTGTTCGAACAGCGCCGCGAACGATTCCGTGGACTTCGTAGTTTGAAAGTCTTGGCTCATGTTTGGGAAATTCCTCAGTCGCCCTGCGGTGATGTTCCCGTCACACCAGCGTGACGGGGGCGCCCAACTCGCCGTCGCTTCCTGAGATCGCCGACGACGCCCGGGTACCTATCCTCGAAGGGGAGTCGTGCGTCTAATCGAGCGACCGCTTCGTGTCAAACGCCGAGCGTCGGGAATTTATGGGAGTTTCGGCTCATTCGGGTCGAGCAAGGCTCGGAGCACCGAGGGATCGGTCAGCGAAGGCACGGCCCAACGGGGTCGGTGCTCGCGGAGCGATTCGAGCGGCTCTCCTCCCGTCGCGACGGCAAGGCAGTCTGCGCCAATGGCGTGCGCCGCCGCAATGTCGCGGAAGGTATCGCCAATCACGACGACGCGGCAGTCCTCGAGCGGGAGGCCAAGCCGTGCGGCGCCGCGGCTCGCCCCGATGTGGAGAAGCGCTGGGCGCTCTTCGGCGTCGCAACCGAAGCCGCCGAACGCGAAGCGCGCGGCGAGGTCGACGTGGGCGAGTTTCACCCGTGCGCCGCGCTCGACGTTTCCAGTGCCGAGTCCGACGGCGATTCCGGCACGGTCCGAGACGGCGTCGAGGACCTCCGTGACGCCAGGGAGCAGTTGGTATTTCGTGCCGATGGCGCCCGAGACTTCCTGTTCGAGCGCGTTCAAGTAGTGCTCGAGCAGCGCGTCGATGTCGTCGTCGGTCGGAGGGGCTCCCGCTTCGACGAGGATGCGTCGGACGATCGCCCGGTCGGTCATGCCGCCGAACGAGAACGCCGAGGACTCAGGCCCGAGGGTGAGGCCGCGCGCCTTCGCCCACGCGAGCACGGCGCGCAAAACGGCGCGTTTTCCAGCCCCGCCCGTGGTGATGAGCGTGCCGTCGATGTCGAACAGAAGGACGGTTGGGCGCAAACGGGGACCCCATGGGAAGGGAGGCTTCGGACGACGCGACCCCTCAGTACAGCATCGCGTAGATGACCACGCCGGTCACCGAGACGTAGAGCCACAGCGGAAGGGTGACCTTCGCAAGCTTCTTGTGCTTCACGCGTTGATTCGACCAGCCGCGGTAGAGCGTGATGAGCGCGAGCGGGAGGATCACGGCGGCGAGCACGATGTGGCTGCCGAGGATCGCGAGGTAGAGGCCGCGGAAGTTCCCGGTGTAGGGCTTCGGGCCGCTCTTGAACCAGTGGTAGATGACGTAGGTGACGAGGAACGCGGCAGACGTCGCGAACGCCCCGAGCATGACGTTGCGGTGCGCCTCGATCTTTCGCTGGCGAATGAGCGCATACGCGACCAGGAGGAGCACGGTCGTCAGGCCGTTCAACGTGGCATTCACCAGGGGGAGCGCCGACACGTCGACGGTCCCTCCCCCGGTCGGACGCGGACCGAGAATCAGGAAGGCGACGGCACCGCAGACGAGTGCCGAGACGATGTAGATGATTCTGAGCCAAAAACCATCGCGGTCCGCGGTTTCGTTTTTTGCAGCTTCGATCGTCACGGACGTTCGCTACTTCACGGGCGACGATTGCGCAAGCGCCACCGTCACGATTTCGGCGAGGTGTGCGACGTTCGCTTCCAGCGCTGCGTAAGGCCATGGAGCTGCGACACGCACGTCGGTGCCATCCGCCCGGACGGTCGCTGCGGCGATCGCTTGGCGTGCGCCCCCGAAGTCGCTCGGTGAAAAGACGAGGGCGAGCTTCACGGTGGCAAGCTGCGACTCGAGGGAGGACGCAAGTTCGCTTGCGGGGACGCCCTTTGGCCGGAGCCGCATGGCGAGCTCAGGCGAGTCGCTCAGCGTGAACGTGCCATTGAGCTTCTCGACTTTGGAGAGCGTGTCGACGGGGGAAAGGAAGGTCGGCAGGTAGCCGAGCACGCCGCGGTAGGCGGCGCTGTTCACCATGAACGTTACCGCGCCTTTCGTGGGCAACGGGAGGTCCTCGGCGCTCGGTTCTTCGTCACGCTCGGGGAGGGCGGCGCGCACGATCGAGCTCGTCGAGCCAACGACGATGGTGCCGTCTTCGGCCTGACCGATGGCGATGGCCCGGTTGTGAACGAGGAGGTCGCCGTCGCGCGTGAAGCCGCTCGCGCCTTCTTCTTTCAAGACGCTTTCGAGCCCGTCGACGAATCGACCGGCCGCGATCGTTCCACCGAAGGCGCCGACCCATTCCGAGCCATCCACCGAGGCGATCACCGCTTCCCGGAGATCCTCGGGAATGGCGACACCGGTGGCCTTCTTGAGCCGAGCGAAGCGTTTCAGGTTCGCGTCGCCGTCGCGTTGCTTCGACTCGGCCAGCACGGGAAGGAACTTCTCCCGCATCGGCTTCCAGGCGAAGAGTTCGAGCGCATCGACGCGCAGCGCGAGGGTCGTGCCGCGCGGCATGTGGCGGTGCGCGCGCGGCGTCGGGTGGAGTACGGCGAAGTAGACGTACGCGGCGGCGGCTCCGAGGAGGACGAGGCCCGTGAGTCCAATCCACCAGCCCTTGCGGCTTCCGCGCGGAGCTCGGGTGTCTGTCATGAGCGTGCGATGCCTATCGAGAGAATCATGGTGACGGCGAGGAGTGTAGCGCGGGCGACGGTTCGGCTGCCGGCGCGATGGGGTCCGAGGGCTCTTCGAGCAGGTTGCTGACGACTTCGGTCGGGAGGGACCAACGCACCGAGACCGTGGCGTCGTTCGCTTCCGCCGAGAGAGTTCCGAGGGCCGCGGCGAGGCGAGGGCGTTCCGTCGATGCTTCGCGAAAAGCTGATAAAAAGCTGGCAAGTTTGCTCGCAGACGGACGGGTTGCGCAGCGAAGACGGGCGCGCAACGTGAGCCCGCGCTCGTTCACTTCGACGACCGCGTCGAGGCGCTCGATGCCCGCGAGAAGACGTCCGAGCGACGGGTGCCGTGACACGAACTCGCGCGAGGGCCGCCCCAGTCGGACCGCAAGGCTTACGAGGCCGCGTGCCTCGGGGTCGCCGCGGTTTGGATCCGGGCCCCGCTTGACCACGCGCCGCACGCTCGCCGCTTCGACCGGCGAGACGAAGACGCGGGCGCGCGCAAACTCGTACATCTCGGCGACCCCATTGCGTCGGGGCGCATCGTTCGCGATGTACCGAGCGACGCCATCCGCGCCGCTCGCGGCTTGAACCCACCGTTCGGCGTTGTGTGTCGCGGGTGAACTGCGCGCGGACTCGACGATGAGAACCCGGTCTCCTTCGCCAAGATCGGCGAGGCGTGTCGCGAGCCATACGCGGTCTCCGTCGAGAAGCGCCGAGCGCGTGGCTTCGTCCGTGGCGGCGCCGTCCTGCGCGCGACGCAGCAGCGCTTCGGTCGGTGCCTGACCGAGGGTCGAGCGGATCGACGCGACGTCGAGTCGTACGACGAGGTCGAGGTCGCCGGGGATGAGGTCGAGTGGCTCGAGGCGTGCGGGTTGCGGCTTTGCGGACACCGTGGACGCGTCGGACGGCGTCCGCGGTTCGCCGCCCTTCGAGACCACCCGCCCGCATCCGCCGAGCAGCATTCCCAGCGCGAGCGTCAACGCGAAGCGACCCGTCACGTGGGCGTCGAGTGCGCCGCGCGCAGGACGATGTCCTTCAGCTCGGAGACGATGGCATCAACGTCACGACCGCTCGAGTCGACGAGCACCGCATCGTCGGCCTGCCGCAACGGAGCGACCGCGCGCTCGCTGTCCCGGCGGTCCCGGAGCTCGACTTCCTGGCGGACCTTCTCGATGTCGGCCGCTTGGCCGTTCGCGACGAGCTCTTCGTAGCGGCGCTCGGCGCGAATCGCGACGCTCGCTGTCAGGAAGAATTTGACCTCCGCTTCGGGAAAAACCACGGTTCCGATGTCGCGCCCTTCGGCGACGACGCCACCGCCGGCACCGAGGGTGCGCTGCAGTTCGAGCAGCGCCGCTCGTACTCGAGGAATCGAGGAGACCCGGCTTGCGCCGAGGCTGATGCTCGGCGTCCGAATCGCGGCGGAAACGTCTTCGCCGTCGAGCCAGACGCGCACGCCCTTGCCGCCGACTTCAGGGGCCGACTCGAGCCGGACGGCGCCTCGTAGGGCGAGCGCTTCGGTCAACTGCGCGATGCCGAGCTCGTCGTCCCAGGAGACTCCGGCCCGCTCGGTCGCGAGTGCAACGGTGCGGTAGATAGCTCCCGTGTCGAGGAGCACGTAGCCCAGCGCATGGGCGAGCCGCTGAGACACGGTGCTCTTGCCTGCTCCTGCGGGGCCGTCGATGGCTACCACCACTCGCTTCTCTGCGCTGCCGCTCATCGGGGTCGCAGCCTACAACGATCGGCAAGCCGTTGGCTCGCTCGAAGCGCCCGCCGGTGCGAGGACGAGGTCGGTGCCGACTGCGCGGAAGGTTGCAACCAATCGTGGGAAACGAGACAAAAGGCTGGATATTTCGCCGAGCGAGCAGGGGCCTTCGGCGCCGACAGCAAGCATCACGCACGCGAGCGCGAGCTCGGTGTCACCCTGGCAATCCACCTCCGCTGCTCGGAGTCGCCGCGTGCCGACGCCGCGAACGACGAGGCCCTCTTCGACCACGGCCGCCTCGACGCCGAAGGCACCGAGCGTGCGCACGAGGATCTCGTTGTTGCGCCCGTTGGGGTTGGCGCAGTCGAAGAGCGTGGACGTCGCGCCCTCTGGTGCTCGCGAGGCGATGGCCGCCAGCACGGGGAGCGAGATGCCAACGCGCTGGGCTCGCTCGCCACCGAGCGCGATGGGCCGTTCGAGCGCGCCGAACAGCGTCACGTCCGCAGCGGGTTGGCCGAGTGCATCGTGCTTCGGCTCGAAGTGCAGCCCGGCACCCGCGTCCGACAGCGCTTCGAGCCAGCCCATCGCGGTGGGTCGGGTCGGCACGCGTCGGACTCCAAGTCGGCTCTCTGGACGGTGGAGCGCCGCACCGAGGAGCGCCGCGGCGAGGCTTGGATCGACGGGGAGCAGCCCGTTCAGCCCCTTGAGTGTGACGGGGCCTTCGAGCTCGAGCATGGGACCCAGCGATTGAATGGATGCGCCCGCAGCCGTGAGCATCCGTTCGACGACGTCGTGGCTGACGATCCGCTCGTAGAGCTGGGTCGAACCGTCGGCGTCGATGCCGGACAAGAGGGCGGCGGCTTTGGCGAATTCCCGCACTTCGGGCCACGCTTCGGCTTCGCCCAGCTCGTACGTCAACGGCGAGAGGGGAACATCCGTCGGTCCCACCTCGAACGGGGGCTCGAGCTGCCCAGGGCGCGCTCGGTGATGGGGCGAGGGGGCGCCAAGAACGATGCGGCCTTCGATGGTCCCTGAGCGCATTCGGAGGACGCGTGCGATCGGGGCCATCACGTCGCGCATGACCTCGGGATTGCCGACGAGTCGTGTCGCAAAGGGTAAGCAGGCGCCGACGGCCGCGAGGCAGGCCATCGCGGCCTTCGAGGCGCCCGCGTCGAGATCCACGTTCGGACGGCGCATCCCGCCGAACCCGATACCGAGCACCCGGTAGCCCGAACGACGACCTTCGACGTCCGTGAG
>Ga0114972_10002628_pt1 | contig 13529 bp, 14 predicted proteins | sample M_140807_EF_Meta_FD_87354 | JGI IMG/M metagenome (GOLD analysis project Ga0114972, IMG submission 87354) | Freshwater microbial communities from Lake Montjoie, Canada to study carbon cycling - M_140807_EF_MetaG | ecosystem: Environmental > Aquatic > Freshwater > Lake | place: Lake Montjoie... | reverse complement strand
CAGTTCATAGGTATCAAACAAAAACCCAATTGCTGCAACCGTGAGGATGAGCCATTGCGTAATCCCGAAGTTGGACGCCGGTTTGGACTCGGCGGCGGTAGGGGTGGACACGGTTAACCTCTTGTGAGGGGGTATGAACTACTACTCTTGACGAGAATCCATTATCTTAGGGTTTTGGCGGAAATCAGTCAGGGGGAGAAGATTTCGGCTTGGGGCGCACTTTTCCAACTTGGGGCAGCCTTAATTTGGGAGGCCCCAATGACTGGGGATATCGGGTCCTGATTGCCGTGCCCATAGCACCCAGAATTCGGGCCACTTTGGAGGGTATCATCGTTTTTCCAGGGGTTCCATTTTGCCGAGAGAAATTCGCCCCATGGGCCAAAAAATGCCATAAAATGAATGGCATGAGTAAAGATAGATTCATTGAACGACAAAAAGATGTGCGGGAAAGCGCCACTCGGCTTGCGGAAGTTGTAGCGTTGCCTGCTAGCGAATTGGTCCGCGACGCCACAATTCAGAGGTTTGAATTCACATTCGAAGTTGTTTGGAAAGCCCTTAAACTTTATCTGGAACGGCAAGGCCATGAGTGTGCTGGACCCCGGCCTACAATCAAAAAAGCTTTCACGGAAAAGCTCATAAACCAGGCAGATGAAGCCGATTTGTGGTTCCGGATGATTGAAGACCGGAATCTCACATCACACGCTTATGATGAGAAACTTGCCAAAAGTATTTACGAGCACATTGTTCGCGATTACTCCCCCCTGCTTCGGGCAATGGCGGACAAAATCCAAATCCTGGATTGGGATTGAGGCCATGAGGACACCCGCGCTTCGGGATCGGGACCTGGCTCTGCTTCATAAGGTTTTCCAGGCTTTTCCCTGCGTGCGGGAGGTTCGGCTTTTTGGATCGCGCGCAACAGGAAACGCTCGTCGGGCTTCGGACATCGACCTGGCTATTTCCGCCCCTGAAGCGACGCCAAGAGAGTGGTTCGATCTTACCGGGGCGATTGAAGAGCTCCCGATCGTTTACGACTTGGATGTTGTCCGAATGGAGACTCTTCAAAATCAACAACTCATGGAAAAAATCGCCCGCGAGGCACTTCCGATTTACACACTATCCCTTTCCCCAGGCGTGAAGTAAAATCGGATTGGTTAGCTACGCCAAGTCAATCTTTTTGGATGAAAACCGGCACGAACTGTTCATGCACTTTTGTAATCGGATTACAATGAAATTAAAGGCGAATGGCGGAATGTGAAAATACTATTTTTTAACCAGAATTGTTTTTTCCTGGACGCCATTCTCCCCCCCCAAAGTCATGCAATCGGTGTTGGCCCAGCATTTTTGCAAGCTCTGTGGCGACAGCTACTTCAGTTCGGTTAACGCGATGGTCATGGTGGGGAGGGCGTTGGGGCGGGATTGGAGCGTTCCCGAAAAGGCCTTGAGGGTTCGTTTGGCCGCTTCGGTATATTTGGCCTCTTTGGTGAATTTGCCAAGCCGAACGAGGGCAATCGCGGCGATACTGTTGCCCGAGGGTAGGGCGCCATCGTACTGATCTTTTGCCTGGGCAAAGAGTTTGTTCTCCTTGGGCGATGCGATAAAAAAGCCGCCCATTTCCGGATCTTCGAATCGGGCCAACATGGTATCCGCAAGCGTTTTGGCCGCATCGAGCCAAGGCAATTCTCCGGTCGCCTCGTGGAGGGCCAAAAGACCATAAATCAGATAGGAGTAGTCTTCAAGAAACGCGGGTTGGCTTGCGGTGGGCCTGTCCCCCGGGACCGCCGCCCAGCTCCGCATCAGGTTTCCCTGGGGATCGCGCATTTTGGTCAAAACAAAATTGGCCGATCGCTTGGCCATGGCGGTGGCCTCGGGCAATTCGAGATTTTTCCCCGCAGTGGCCAAACCCGCGATCGCCAAGCCGTTCCACCCGGCAAGGATTTTTGTGTCCCGGAAGGGGCGGGCCCGTTTTTCCCTTCGCGTTAGAAGACGCGAGTTGGCCCCCAGGATCATCGCGGAGATTCCGTTTTCGGGAATCTTCATCTCCTTGGACCATTCCGAAACCGGTTTGGGCTCCCGAAGGATGTGGTATTTCCCATCGAAATTCGGGTCGCCCAGGGTCACACCATAAAACTTTAGGAGGATTCTTCTTTCGTCCTTGTCCTGAAATGCGACTTTTAGTTCCTCATCGGTCCAGACATAAAAGCGCCCTTCCTCCTCGTGGCCGTCCGCATTGGCCGAGTCGGCATCCAGTGAACTGTAAAACCCTCCATCTGAATTGACCATTTCCCTGCGGAGGAAATTGATGATGCCAAAAGCGGTTCGGCGGTGTGCGGGATTGCGACTTAGCTTGGAGGCCTTTGCATAGGTTTCCAGGAGAAGGGCGTTGTCGTAAAGCATTTTTTCGAAATGGGGAACGGTCCAGGTTCGTTCGGTCGAATAGCGGTGGAAGCCTCCTCCCACCATGTCATGAATTCCTCCCCGGGACATTTGGTCGAGGGTTCGTTCGAGTTTGGGGGCAAGGTCCGAGTTGGGTTTGCGTGGAATGGTGTGAACCCAAAGGAGCAAGGACCCTGAGGAAGGGAATTTGGCCCCCTTGAATTGCCTTTCCGGATCGCCAAATCCGCCAAATTCGGGGTCGAAACTCTCATCCAAAGCCGCGAGTGCTTTATCAATCAACTCGGGGCCTGGTTCGTTGATGGTCCGTCCCAAAACGGTTCCCGCCAAAACCCGATTGGTGGTTTGTGCCATCGATTCGGCTTGTTTGAGCAATCCTTCGCGGTCATCCGCCCAGAGTTTAACCACCCGGGTAAGTATGGATTTGAATCCGCTGACGGGTTTTCCACCAAGGGTCCGGTCCTCTTTGGGCCAGTAGGTTCCGCCAAATATCGGTTTACCGCTCGGGTCAAGGAACATCGAAAGGGGCCAGCCACCCGGAGTCCCCTGAGCGGCCAGGGCGCTCATGTAGACATGGTCGATATCCGGGCGGACTTCGCGATCAACCTTGATGCAGACAAAGTTGTCGTTCATGATTTTTGCCACTTCGGCATCGGAAAAGCTCTCGCGCTCCATGACATGGCACCAGTGGCAGGCACTGTAGCCTATGGAGAGGAAAATGAGCTTGTTTTCCTTGCGGGCTTTTTCAAACGCTTCATCCCCCCAGGGGAACCAGTCAACCGGGTTTTTGGCGTGCTGTAGGAGATAGGGGCTTGATTCCTTTGCCAGACGGTTGAGCTTGGGTGGGGGTGGTTTGGGTGCATCCTTTTTGGGGACCCCTTGGCCAGGAACAACCTGGGAAAGGGCCATGGCGGAAAACCATAGCCCAATGCCCAAAACAAGAACGATTCGCGAAAACATAGTTGTTACTTCAGTTCAATCTTGATTGAGGAGGGCGCAAGGCAGCGCTTTTCATCGCAAGCCTGATATTTGATGGTGATGTCAAGTGGGCCCTTGTCCCCTTCGGCTCGGACAACCTTCACGGGGATGACGATTTTTCCTTCGTAGATGTAGTGGTCGCCAACCAGCTTGTCCTTGACCAGTTTCCCCTTGGGGAAGTCAGCCTTCACACTTTTGGGCGGAGTTTTTCCACCCACCTTGATGGAAGTTTGGACATTTTCGAGATCTTCCAAGCCGACAGGATTGGCATAGATGTGGAATGGAGTTGCAATGTCCAGAGTCAGGGTCAGGTCTTGGGTCCCTTCCATTTTGGAAGGAGTTACCTTTACCGTCGCCTTGACGACCTTGGTCTCCTCGTCCTGGGAGCAAAGAGCCGAAGTCATCGCCATCAGGCCCAAACCCAATAAGGCGCCATTTCGCAAAAGAGAGAACATCGGAAGGCTCCGCTACGCGTTGGAGGAACAGAAAGGGACTCTGTAAGATTGAAACGGTTGAAAGGCTTCCAAGACAAGGGGTTATCCCATGGAAATTCGCGGAATTTTGTTTCGGGCAACCCTGCTTGGCCTGATTTTGGCATTTTTTGCTTTGGGTTCGGGCGGGATCATTGCCCAGGACAAGAAGAAAAGCGATGCAGTGGATGCCAAGGGGGCAGGCTCCAAAAACAGTAATGGCAAATCCTCCAATTCCAAAACCGATGATGGCAAAGCGTCGGATGCCAAATCCTCGGACGGGAGAATGATTGAGCTTGTCGGTCTGTTCAAATTGGTCCTTTCCGCCGAAGAGCCCGTCGTTGCCGAAACCAAAAACCTCATCGTTTTGACTCCGAAATCGATCGGCAAGCGGGCCCAGGAGTGGGCCAAACTCGCGGAAAAACACCGGGATTTAGCCCTCAAAACCCTGGATCTCGATGATGAGGAGGCCCAGGAGGCGAAGGTGGGAATCTTTATCTGGGCCAATGCCGATCAGCTTAAAACCTACATTCGCCGGGTCGAAAAGCGCTCTCCGGAAAAGGATGAGGTGGCCGTGGTCAACCCCGATGATTGGGTGCTTCGCGCGGCTGGCCTTGTTGGAAACTCTAAAGAAGGAACCCTTGGGGAACATCGGGCGGGGGAAATGGTCGCGGCCATGATGATTGGACGAAAGGCCAAGCGTACCAACAAGGTACCCGAGTGGTTGACCATGGGTTTTGGACGGGCCACGACATGGAAGCTTGCAACCCCATCCCTTCGGCCGCTTGTGGATGAAAAGCGTCGTGTGGCGGCCTATTCGAAAAAGTGGAACGGCTGGCAAGTCATTTGTGGCGAGGCCAGCGGTCCTGATTCCTTGGCGCTTCAAGCCAGTGCGGTCTATTATCTTGCTTTTGGCCCCTCGGCTTCGAAGTTTACCAAATTTGTGGAAGGATTTCAGCTTGATGACAACAATAACACCCGAAGCCTGGACCAGGTAATCGAATATTCCGGAATCGAGCGGGAGGCGTTTTCGACGGGGTGGCAAAAATGGGTTGTTCGCTAGGGTGCCGAGTTCGCCAAATTTTCAATCAGGCATTTATAACTGATCCCTATGAAGATCTTTTATACTGATCATTTTGTGCTTCCCCTTCCACCGGAGCACAGATTTCCCATGGACAAATATCGACGATTGCGGGAGCGGGTTGTCGTGGCTGACCTTGCGGGAGAGGCGCTTTGTGTCCCGCACGCCGCGACAGACCAGGAGCTATTTCGGGCGCATGATGTTGAATATGTCAGGCGGGTGGTCCAGGGGGAGTTGACCCCTGCGGAGGTGCGCCGAATCGGGTTTCCCTGGTCTCTTGAAATGGTTGAACGGTCCAGAAGGTCCAGCGGCGCCACCATCGAGGCGGCACGGGCTGCTTTGGATTCCGGGGTCGGAATCAATCTCGCTGGGGGAACCCATCACGCATTCGCGGATGCGGGCGAGGGTTATTGTGTGTTCAATGATTCGGTTGTGGCCGCCCGGGCACTCCAGGCCGAGGGTCTTGTCCAAAAAGTTGTGGTTCTCGATTTGGATGTGCATCAGGGGAACGGGACCGCGTCCATTTGTCGCGAGGATCCTTCGATTTTTACCATGTCGGTGCACGGTGCCAGAAATTTTCCACTGCGCAAGGAGACTTCTGACCTGGACATTGCGCTTGAGGATGGAGCAACCGATGAGCCATTCCTTGAGGCAGTGGAGCGGGGCGTGCGGCTTGGCCTGGAAAGATCCAGCGCGGATTTGGCCATTTATTTGGCCGGGGCGGATCCTTTTGAGGGGGATGCCTTCGGCAGGTTGAAAGTTTCCAAAAAGGGTTTGGCGGAGCGGGACAAAATCGTTTGGGAAGCAATCAACCGGGCGGGACTCCCCGTGGCAATCAGCATGGCGGGGGGGTATGCGCGGAATATCGATGATATTGTGGACATTCACTTCCACACGGTCGAGCTTTTTTCCCGAAGTGGAAAACCAAAGAAATCGTAAAACCATAAATATCGTCCGGGCTTTGGTGATGGAGCACGGAAGCGGGTTGGAATCCGAGGGTGTGGGATGAGGTCCGGAATTGGCGCCATGTTTGGGCTTTTCCTTGCGGCAGCGCCTGTTTGGGGGGCCCAGGGACCTGCGTTTACTGTGCCCTGGTGGTCGGTTTTGCCGTTTGCAATTCTCTTGTTGTTGATCGCACTTTTACCCGTTTTGGCGGCTCATTGGTGGGAACATCCGGTCAACAAATTGCTTGTCGCAGGGGTCTGTTCCCTTCCCGTGGTGATGGGGTTGGCCGCTTTGGAAAAGTCGACCCATGGCGCGAGCATGGCGCTTTTGGGGCATAGCCTTGAGGAATATGTCGCGTTTTTGGCGATGGTTGGATCGCTTTACATTGTGGCGGGTGGGATTGTTGTCGCCGGGAAAATCGATGGTCGTCCCTGGGTGAATACGCTCATTCTTGCCTCTGGCGCGGTCCTTGCAAACCTAGTCAGTACCGTTGGCGCGAGTATGTTGCTCATTCGCCCGTTTCTAAGGGCAAACAGATGGCGAAAGTCCTGGCATTTGCCTGTGTTTTTTATTTTTGTTGTAAGCAACCTGGGGGGTCTGCTTTTGCCTTTGGGGGATCCGCCGCTGTTTCTTGGATTCCTGCAGGGGGTGGATTTTCTTTGGACAATTAGGCTTTGGCCCCAGTGGCTTTTGGCCAATGGGATGGTTTTGGCGATATTTTTTGTCTGGGACTGGGTTCTTTGGCGCAAGGGACAGGCGGCCGACCCTGAGACGGCGGATAACCTTCTCAAGGCCCAAATGCGATCCGGCCAAAATATTTCCCTTGAGGAGGGGCCCCTTCGCGTCGCGGGAAAACGAAATTTGTTTTTCCTTGCTGGAATTTTGATTGCCGTTCTTCTTCAGTCCGATCAGGTTGCGGGACGCCTGCGCGACCTGTTCGGGTTGGCCCTCAAGTTGGACCATCCCCTTGTTGGGGGCGGTTTGATGGTCCTGTGCGCACTTGGGTCTTTGGCCATTACCCCCGAGAAGTTGCGTAAAGCGAACGGCTTCTCCTGGCATCCCTTTGGCGAGGTGGCAATTCTCTTTCTTGGTCTTTTTATCACGATGGGGCCGGCGCTTACCCTGCTCTCGCAGAATGCTTCGGCCATGGCGGGAGCGGGGCCCGGGCGTTACTATTGGTTGACGGGAATTGGCTCAAGCATTTTGGACAATGCGCCCACTTACATGGCATTTGCCACCGTTGCTGCGGGGTCCCGTGAACAGATTGCTTTGTTGCCAGAGGTCGCGCCCCACATTTTAGCGGCGATCTCCACCGCTGCGGTGTTTTTTGGAGCGATGACTTACATTGGAAATGGGCCCAACTTCATGGTCCAATCGATTGCCCAGGAGCTCCATTTCCCTACCCCAAGCTTCCTCAAATACATCCAGGTCAGTGTTCTGGTTTTGTTGCCTGTTTTGTTGCTTGTTCAATGGGTTTTCTTTTAGAGTTGGTTGGAATGGAATTTGTTCTGCAAGCCTTTTCAGAAGTCGTTCCCAGAGTGCACAGTGAAGAGTGCTCGGCTAAGGGTAGCCAGTTTAGGGTGGTCAATTTAGGGTGGTTAGGTACCTATCCTTCCAATCCTGATTGACTTCGAAATCCGGGTCCGTTTACAACATAGTCATGATTGTGAAGGATTCCCTGGATCGGGCCAGCCTGGATTGCCTGCTGGATTCGATTTTGACGGCGCAAGCGCCAACGCAAACCCAAGCGCCACAAGCAGCTTGTGACAAAGTCCCCGCACGCCCTGATTCCCTTGGCCTGATTGGACGATTGGCCAGGAACATTAAAGGGATGCTGAAATCCACCATTGGTGGGTCGGCAAGAAAAAGTCGCGATTACTTGAATGCCCCCCTGTTTGATGAGCTAACCCGCTTTCAGGCTAAGCAAGATACGCTAGTAAGCGGGCTGAATAAGCATATCCAAGAATTGCAGAGCCATATCGATTTGGTCCACGAAAAGCTGGAACTTGGTCTGCGCCGAAGGCATGTCGATTGCGGGCCGGAGCGGATTCTGATCCAAACCGAGGTGGGCGCGATTTTATTTTCCCGGAGGGACACCTTTGGGCTTTCTCAACTCCTGGCAACCGGGGAGCTTTGCCGGGGCGAGAGGGTCCTCATTCAGAAATTGCTTCAACCCGGGGACGCCTATATCGATGCCGGGACTCAACAGTCTTATTATTGTCTGGCGGCGGCGGGAGCCTTGAGGCTGCGGGGCCAATGCTCGGCTATTGTCCCTTTTGAAACCGATCAGAAGCTTCTCTTTAACACGCTTCAAATTCATGAATTGGAAAAGAAGGTTCGGATTGTTCAGGGCGCGCCTGCGGGACAAAAGGGGCGTGGCCTTCTTTTTGTGGGGGACCAATCCCATCAACATGCCCTTGTTAGCCACGCAAATGTTCAATCGCGGGTGGCGGTCGATCTTTTTTCCCTTGATGAATTCCTCTCCGAGGATCCGGTGCCCACGGTGATCCGTTTGGGATATCCCCAATCCCAGATTGCAATTCTCCAGGGAGCCCCTTTGTTGGCCCAGAGGGAATCTGCCTGGATTGTGGAATTTGACGCCAAATCCCTCGCAGAAAACGGCCAAACTCCGAAGGAGTGGCGAAACGCGTTTGAGCAAAAGGGATTGATCATGCGCGTAATTGATCCTCAAACGGGGCAATTGGAGCATTGGCTGCAAGAGAGGCTGTGCGCCTCGGGTAAAGCGAGCGTACTTTTTGCCCGCCCATTGGCCGCATTTTGGCGGAAAGCGGGTGCGCTTTGAGCACATACTACGCTGAAAAAACAGCGACAGAAAGTAACCGGGGAATTGTCATCCTCGGAGCGGGTGGCCATGCCAAAGTGGTCATCGAGATTTTTCGCGCCGCTGGGGAGACAATTGCGTTTTGTGTGGCAAACGCAATGCCCGTGGGTGGTGTCGTTCTTGGTGTTCCGGTGGTTGTGGGCGAGGATGAGCCACTCCTTCGACTTCGGTCCGAGGGGTATTTTCGGGCCCATGTGGCCATAGGCGCGAATCCGATTCGCGAAAAATTGTGCAACCGTCTTAAAGGGCTTGGGTTCACTCTTACCAGTGCGATTCACCCACGATCGGTGCTTTCGCCGACAGCAATGATTGGTCCGGGGACGGCGATCATGGCTGGGGCGGTGGTCAATGCTTGCGCCTCAATTGGCGAGGGAGCAATCGTAAACACAGGCGCCACGATCGATCACGATTGCAAAATCGGAAATTACGCCCATGTTGCTCCCCAATGCGCCATTGCCGGCACGGTGAGCGTGGGAAGTCTTGCCTTTTTGGGAGTGGGTACCAAAGTGATTCCCGGAATTACCATCGGCGAAAAAACCACAACAGGTGCCGGGGCGGTGGTCGTACGCGATCTGCCCGGCGAATCCCTGGCGGTTGGTGTGCCCGCGCGCATCGTCCAAAAAAGCAAGGAGAACCACAAATGAAACGCATTCCCGTCGCGCAGCCGACCCTTGGGGAAAACGAGAAAAAATATGTGCTCGACTGTCTGGATTCGACATGGATCTCTTCGGTCGGGAAATATATTGTTGCTTTTGAGGAGCAATTCGCTGGATTTTGTGGGGTAAAGCACGCGATTGCCTGTAACAACGGCACAACCGCTTTGCATTTGGCCCTTGTCGCTTTGGGTGTTGGCCCGGGGGATGAGGTGATTATTCCGACGGTGACCTATATCGCCACCGCGAATTGTGTAACCTATTGCCACGCAACTCCGGTGCTTGTTGATGTCGAACCCGGCACGATGAATATCGATCCGGCAGCTATTGAGGCCAAAATTACCCCCAAGACAAAGGGGATCATTCCGGTTCACTTATATGGTCACCCGGCGGATATGGAAGCGATCCAGAAGATCGCAAAAAAACATAACCTTTTCGTGCTTGAAGATGCCGCCGAGGCTCATGGCGCGACAGTTTGGGGCAAGCGGGTTGGAACACTGGGAAACTGCGCCACATTCAGTTTTTTTGGCAACAAAATCCTGACAACAGGCGAGGGTGGAATGGTTACCACCGATGACGATGATCTTGCGGCCCGCCTTCGACTGTTTCGGGGTCAAGGGATGGATCCCAAGAGGAGGTACTGGTTCCCCGTGGTGGGTTATAACTACCGCATGACCAACATCCAGGCGGCAATTGGTCTGGCCCAAATGGAAAGGGTCGGCACTGCCCTAACCAAGCGTCGCGAAATGGCTCGTTGGTACAATGAGGCCCTTGCTTCGCTTGCCTGGGGAATTGATCTCCCAACCGAGTCCCATTGGGCCGGGCATGTGTATTGGATGTACAATATTTTTCTTAAAGACTCCGATGAGGCTCGTCGGGATAGTGTCATGAAGCTGATGGATCAGGCAGGAATCGAGACACGCCCAGTCTTTTATCCCATGCATGTCATGCCACCATACTTCGAGGACCGGTCCTACCCGATTGCCGATGATTGGGCGAGAAGGGGAATCAACTTGCCTAGTCATGAGGGTTTGACACGGGAAGATGTTTACAGGGTTGCTGGTGCTCTGGAATCCGGAATGATCGAGACAGCTTCCGCTAATATGAACCCGACGGCCCAAAAAACGACGGGTCACAACCTTCGGGCAGCCTGATTCCCATGAAGATTGCTTTATGCTCCTCCTCGGTGCCCTTCGTTCAGGGTGGATACAGGAACATTGTTGAGTGGCTTCATGCAAAAATTGTGGAGCATGGGCACCAGGTTGAGATACTTTATATTCCCCAGGATGATCAGGCGCAGACGCGTGTTGAGCAATTTGGCATGTACCGGCTGATAGATCTTGCCCAGTCAGCCGAACGGATCATCTGTTTTCGTCCCTTTTCCTATGCGATTCCCCATGATCATAAAATTGTCTGGTTTATACATCATTTGAGGATCTTTTATGACCTTTGGGATTCGAGCCTTCGGGGTTTTCCGGATGATGCCCGGCACCGAAATCTAAGGGACACGCTTCGGGGGCTCGACACCGCTGCCCTTGTCGAGGCGAGGAAAATCTACACGAATTCCCGGATCATTGGGGAACGGCTGAAATTTTATAACGGTCTCGACAGCGAAGTCCTTTACCCACCTATTTACAAGCCGGAAAACTATCGAAATCTGGGCCAAAATGATGAGATAGCCTGTGTTTGCCGAATTGAGGAGCACAAGCGCCAGCACCTTCTGGTGGAAGCGATGCGGCATACGCGCACCCCGGTTCGTTTGAGGTTGTCGGGTCGTTGCGCCGATGCGGCGTATGGGATAAAAATCCGCCAAATCATTACCGAAAACGGCTTGGAAAATCGGGTATCCTTTGAGAACCGATGGATTACCGATCAGGAAAAGTTCGATACTTTTGCCAATTGCCTTGCCTCGGCGTATTTGCCCATGGATGAGGATTCCTTTGGCTATCCCACACTGGAAGCGGCTCATTCCTGCAAGCCATCCCTGACGGCGATCGATTCGGGGGGAGTCCTTGAGTTTGTTGAAGATGGCCGTAATGGCAATGTTTGCCAGCCTGATCCTATTGACTTGGCCGATAAAATGGATCAGATGTATATGAATAAATCAAAGAGCAAAAACATGGGAATCGAGGCCCGGGAAAAAATCGGCGAACTCCAGATTTCCTGGACACATGTTTTGGAGAAACTCCTGAAATGAGGATTCTCCTTGTCAAATGTTTCAGGCCTTTTGAATCCACTCCATCAGACAAGATGGCCTTTGAAATTGTCCGAATCATACAGGAAACCGGAAATTCATGTGAATTGGTCCGCATTCCGGAAACGGACCAGGAGAATCTTCTCCGGTTGATGAGGACATTGGAAATCGAAAATACCGATTGGCTTGTTAGCCTGGATGGTCCATCACATGAGATTCGGCACAGGTCAAAAATCCTGGTCGAGTTGATGCCTGAATTTGGGTCGAAATCCATCGATACCCAATTGTTGGGTCAAACAGGTGTGCTTCGTGTTTTCCTGCCAATGGAGACAATTAATCCGGCTAACCTTGATGCGGCTAAAATAGTTCAAAGGTTTGCGAATATCGAGGAATTGGCCGGGTTGATCGTTGGCGCAATCGATTAGAATCCTGTTTTTGAAACTGGTACAAGTGGGGAATTGGGCTGGTGGGTTGTCGCACCCCAACTTTTCCCGACAACAAGAATATCCTTCCTTCCTTACCCCAAGGGGTTCCTCGCCATGTACACTTTTTCGCCTGATCGTCGCCAGTTTGCAAAGGCAGCCCTTGCAGGATCGGCACTTCCATTTGCAATGTCGTCAAGTCAAGCTAATGCCAAAGTCAAAGCGGACACAACACCCTTGCGATTGGGTTTTATCGGCTTGGGGATGATGGGAAGGGGGCATTTGGGATCGTTTTTGGGAATGAATGATGTCCATGTTGTCGGAATTTCCGAAGTTGTGAAGGAACGCATCGATTCCGCAATGGAAATGGTTGCGGGACGAAACAAGGACAGGAAAGACGCTCCCGCTTGTAAAGCGCATGTTGATTATCGCGAACTTTTGGATCGCAAGGATATTGACGCGGTGGTTATCGCCACCCCCGACCATTGGCATGCCCTGAACGCGATAAATGCCGCGCGGGCGGGCAAGCATATTTATTGTGAAAAGCCCCTTACCCGGACCGTTGGCGAAGGAAGGCGATTGGTAACCGAAGTTGCCAAGGCCAATGTCACTTTCCAGACAGGCAGCCAGCAGCGAAGCGAATTTGATGGTCGTTTCCGGATGGCTGCGGAAATTGTTCGAAATGGCCGCCTGGGAAAAATCCACACGGTTCGGATTGGAGTCGGGGTTCCGGCAATTGCTTGTAACCTTGCTGCGGAGGAAGTACCGGCCGGAACGGATTGGGACAAATGGATGGGGCCCTCACCCAAGCGTGCTTTCAACCACGAGCTTTGTCCCCTTGGAATTCACCGGCATTTCCCTGCATGGCGCAGTTACCGGGAATACGCGGGGGGTGGTCTTGCGGACATGGGAGCCCACCATTTCGATATTGCCCAATGGGCCCTGGAAATGGACGCCTCCGGCCCGGTAAAAATTGAACCTCCCGCAAAGGAAAACCTTGGTTTGAAATATACCTATGCCAATGGGGTTGTCATGTTTCATGGTGGCCCCAGCGGTTGCACATTCGAAGGATCCGAAGGCACGCTTTATGTAGATCGGGGCGTGATCAAGGCATCAAAGGAAGAAGTCCTCAAGGAACCTTTCACCGACAAGGACAAGCGGGTTTACTTTGCGACTAACCACCGCCGTAATTGGATCGAGTGTATACGCAATCAGAAGCCAACCATCTGTCCCGCCGAGGTGGGGCACAGATCGGCCACAATTTGCCACCTGGGCAATATTGGCTACTGGACCAGGAGAAATCTTGTCTGGGATCCAGTCAAGGAGCGTTTTGCCAACGATGATGAGGCAAACGGTTGGCTCGACCATGAAGACCGGGAGCCTTATCGGCTCGGATAAGGAAATGGGTTCTTATGTGTACTTCAGAAAGGCGGCTCGGAAGAGTCGCCTTTTTTCATCATGACTGATAATGGGAATGGGGCAATTGACCGCTTATTCGGTTCAAGGAATTGGAAAAAGAAGCAGGAACAAGGAAGGTTGTTTCGCCCCATATT
>Ga0114972_10002627_pt1 | contig 13530 bp, 9 predicted proteins | sample M_140807_EF_Meta_FD_87354 | JGI IMG/M metagenome (GOLD analysis project Ga0114972, IMG submission 87354) | Freshwater microbial communities from Lake Montjoie, Canada to study carbon cycling - M_140807_EF_MetaG | ecosystem: Environmental > Aquatic > Freshwater > Lake | place: Lake Montjoie... | reverse complement strand
GGGAAGCAGATCACGGACCTCGAAAGCTCGATTCCGATGACTCTGATCGCGCAGGAGATGCCGACTCCGCGACCGACCTTCATCTTGAAGCGCGGCTTGTACGATCAGAAAGGGGAGGCGGTGACGAGACATATTCCGCCCGCGCTGGGAGCGCTCGCCTCCGGAGTCCGGCCCGATCGGTTAAGCCTAGCCAGGTGGATTACTTCGCCCGCGAATCCTTTGTTGGCCCGCGTATATGTGAATCGCCTCTGGCAGCAGTTCTTTGGCACCGGCATTGTAAAGACGAGCGAAGATTTCGGGAGTCAAGGGGAATGGCCGGTGAACCAGCCGCTTCTAGATGACTTAGCGGTGGAATTGATTCAATCGGGCTGGAGCACCAAGCATTTGGCGAAGCTCATTGTCACCTCGGCGGCGTTTAGGCAGAGCTCGGTCGTTTCGCCGAAGAAGCTCGCGGCGGACCCGGAGAACCGACTGATATCACGAGGCCCGCGGTTCCGACTGGATGCGGAAGTCATCCGGGACAAGGCGCTTTATGCCGGCGGACTCTTGGTGCGAGATCTCGGAGGTCGTGGATTTAAGCCCTACCAACCGGATGGGATTTGGGAAGCCGCGTCGGACCCGGCGAGCAGCACGCATATCTACACCCGGGATCGGGATAAGTCGATTTATCGGCGCAGTCTGTATTTGTTCTGGAAGCGCACGGCTCCGCCGCCCACCATGCTGACCTTCGACGCGCCGTTGCGGGATACGTGCACGGTGCGACGCTCGACTACTAACACTCCGCTGCAGGCCTTGGCAACCGAAAATGATCCGGCGTTTTTAGAGGCTAGTCGAACGATGGCCGAACGGCTTCTGCAGGCGGAAACCGACGATCAGTCTCGATTGGGGCGAGCGTTCCGACAAGCGATGGCACGCGCGCCTCATCCGGAAGAAATAGCGATTCTCTCGCGGGCGTTGGCCAAGTATCGGGTGGTTTACAGCCGTGATCCGGAGGCGGCGCGGCGTCTGATCGCCGTGGGTGATGCCCCGGTAGATACAAAGCTCTCGGCATCCGAGACGGCGGCATGGATGTTGGTCTGCTCCACGCTAATGAATACCAATGAGTTCCTGACCCTCCACTAAACGACTATGGATCCCCTACGCGAAGCAGAACTTTTGATGACACGGCGGCAGCTGTTCGGGCGGACGACGCTGGGGATTGGTACAGCGGCGTTGAGTCGGCTCTTAACCGTGGGTGGCCTCGGCGGAATCGCGGGATTGGCCGAGGCGATCGGGTCTCCCGACGGTGCCCACGGATTCCCCAACTTTGCCCCGAAGGCCAAGCGCGTGATCTTTCTGTTCATGAGCGGCGGGCCGAGCCAGTTGGATCTATGGGACTACAAGCCGAAGCTAAGAAACCAGTTTAACGAGGATTTGCCGGACCGAGTTCGCCGCGGCCAGCGCGTGACCACCATGACCAGCGGGCAAACCCGCTTTCCCATTGCCCCGTCTCGCTTTAACTTTAATCACCACGATAATGGCGGCGACGGGATTTGGGTGAGCGAACTGTTACCGCATACGGCGGAAGTGGTGAAAGAGCTCTGCGTCGTGAAATCGATGTGGACCGAGTCGATCAATCACGATCCGGCGACGACGTTTTTGCAGACCGGAAGTCCGTTACCGGGCCGGCCGAGTATGGGAGCTTGGTTGAGCTACGGACTTGGCAGCATGAACGAGAATCTGCCGACTTACGTGGTGTTGCACAGCAAGGTGTCGAGCAACAAACCGAACCAAGCCGTTTACTCCCGGCTGTGGGGTACGGGGTTTTTGCCGAGCGAGTACCAGGGCGTTTCCCTTCGTTCACAGGGCGATCCGGTTTTGTATTTGAAGGACCCGGATGGGCTCGATCGGATGACGCGGCGGACCATGTTGGATTCGGTGGATGCACTGAATCATCGGGAGCTGAAGGCGTTCGGCGACCCCGAAATTGCGGCGCGCATTAAACAATACGAATTGGCTTACCGACTTCAGGCGAGCGTTCCCGACCTGATGGACCTGAGCAAAGAGTCTCCGGAAACGATGGAATTGTACGGCAAAGAAGCTCACGAGCCCGGCACGTTTGCCGCCAACTGCCTTTTGGCCCGGCGAATGGTGGAAAAAGGAGTGCGATTCATCCAGATTTTCCACCGGGGATGGGATTTACATAGCGACCTCACCAAGGACATTCCCAGCCAGGCGAAAGATGTGGATCAGGGATGCGCGGCGCTGATCAAGGATCTCAAGCGGACCGGGCTTTTGGACGAGACGCTGGTGGTATGGGCCGGCGAATTTGGGCGAACGGTGTACTGTCAGGGACCGTTGAGTCAGGACAACTATGGTCGCGACCACCATCCCCGGGCGTTTACCATTTGGATGGCGGGCGGCGGGGTGAAGCCGGGCATGGTTTACGGCAATACCGACGACTACGGCTACAACATTGTCGGTAAGGACGGTCAGATCATTGACCCGAGCGTGGAGAACTTTACGCCGGGAGCGGTCCATGTCCACGACTTGCAGGCCACGATTCTTAACCAACTCGGCATCGACCACACCAAGCTCACTTATCACTACCAGGGCCGTGATTTCCGATTGACGGATGTTCACGGCCACGTGGTGCGAGACTTAATTCAGTAATTGATCTCGAGTTTCTGGGGGCGGGGCGAATTCGGGAATTGCAGCCACAGGAGCTTTCGGGGCGCGTCATAGATCGGCGAACCGCCGAGGTCTTTCCCTTCGCAACGGATCGATGTGGGAACGCCGGGTATCCGAAGCAGCAGAATGCCGGTGGTTTCGGAGATGCCCTCCACCGATGCCGTCCACTGATGCGCGGAGGATTTCACATTCGAGACCTGCATTCCAGTGGCGAGGACTTGGCGGGGGCACTTTGCCAGATCCAGCAAAAAGTGCCGGGAGCCGGAGCTCACTTTCACCTCGGTTTGTAGCTGAAGTTGGGGGTCAAACAGGTCCACGAATGTTCCCTTTAGGGTTGGCAACGGCGCGTTTGTCTCGTCCATTCCCGCCGCCACGATATAGGGACCTCGGCGTAGAATCATCGCGCCCGATTCCTTCCAATCAACATTCGGGGCCGCGGCGCGAATTTGATTCACTAACCAATCGGCGCCATCTTTTCGGTGAGAAAGGTCGACCGGATTCTGGCGAAGATAGATCAGCCGACCGCGTCCGACCGGGTGCGTCCCTTCGGCGGTGGCTTTGGTCAAGCCCAGTTTCTCAAAGAGGTGTTCGCGTGGCGTCGCGTAAGATTGACCGCCGGAATTCCACCACTCGCGGACTTTCATGTACGGATCGCCATCGTTGTCCACAAAGGCAAGGGTTCCTCCCCGCTTCACCCAATTGGACAGCGCGTCGTGAACATCGGCGCTCAAGGGCTTCATGCCCTCGTAAGTCATCAGCAGCACCTTTGTCTCGTCCAGATAACGCGGCAAGGTCACGTTTTCCAGTTGGATGGGTTGAACCGGCATTCCGCGCTTTACGAACGGCATCGCGAGGCCATAAAAGTGCCCCATGTCGTTGTCGCTTTGGTTGGGCGTGCTGCGCTGGAACATCAGCGAATCGCTGACCAACACTCCGATACCGCGGGTGCCGCTCTCCCACCGCACCGATTTCTGCTTCATGTCCTTTAGCGCCTGAATCAGCACCTGGAGCTCGGTGGCGTAGCCCTCCGGGATGGGGACGCGCTTGGTTTTATCGATTTCGGAAGGATAGTTATCGTTAAAGATACGCTCCGGCCAGGGCATGACCTCGTAGTGGGAGACATCGGGCTGGAGTAACGACGCTACTAACGTGGAGTGGTAGTTTTGGCGATAGTCACCCCAGTCGTGGTTGGGATTGTCCTCGATGGGGTCGGCAAGGTACCAGACTTGCCGACCGGTGGAACGGACCAGGTTTTGCATGGAGCCGTACTCCAGGAAGGCGGTCTCAAAGGTTCGTTCCTTCTTGACTCCGGCGTAGAAATTCTCTTCCCTTGCCGTGCCGGTCCAAACTTGGGCGATGTAGCCGTCGCAGCCATTCAGGCGGGCGAGGCTGGATTCGGGACTGACGATGCCCCAGTCGGCGTAATTCAGCAGACTGTGGGTGGGCACGTAGCAGCGGATGTGGGTTTTGTGCGCTTTGTTGAAGTCTTGGATGCTGTCGAAGACCTGTTGAAGGGCGCGGCGATACAGGAAATACATCAGCTTGGCGGCGCGCCACCGGGCATCGGGCGAGCTGGCCGGGTCTTGCCAGAGCTCGTTGTAGTAGCTCTGCCACTCTTGCTTGAACCCTTCGCCGTAGCCTCCCCACGACCACAATACGGGCTCTTCCAGGTGGCTCGCTTCCACGCCTAGTTCCAAGGCGGGCCGGATGCCTTCGGCCAGATATTTCCCGTAGTTCTTGCCGGGAGACATGTAGTAGACATCGCCGCCGTGGCTTATTTTTTCGCCGTTATCGCGGGTTTGGGCTTCGTTTTCGTGGTTGATGCCGTCCCATCGCCCGTACAAGTAGTCCTGATATTCGCCCCAAGCCACGCCGGTCATCAGGTGGATGCGATAGCCGCGATCGCGCCAAGCCTTGATGCGAGCGGGCATGGTTTTGTCGATCCCGTAAACCACGGCGACATCGGCCCGGAGGTTGATCCGGTCGGCGTAAGTGCGTCCGGTCTGGAAGATAGTGCTTTCCCCGTCTTGCCGGGCCCCGAACGCGGGGACGGTGGTGTCGACTTGCGGAGAGGTGATCATGGCAAGGCTCGCGGCTAAGAGAGAGTGGATCATGGGACAGTCGGTAGACGGTTTGTCGAGGCTACCCGCGGGTTGCCATTCGTCGGGCGCGAGAGTGTTGTAACTGGGGATTGATCAGGCTGGACAATGCGGTGAAGTCACGTCCGGCTCCGTTCTTCCTTGGGAGAAGGGCTGGGGATGAGGGGTTGGGTATGCATCAGTATTGGCGCAGTGTAACCCCTCATCCCGGGGCACGATCATCCCCGACCTTCTCCTCCGGGCGAGGATGATTTCACAAACTTGAGACTTAGAATGGGCAAGTTTGTAGGTAAATTTTGTCAAGGTCTGATGAAATGAGCATTCTCCTTTCTCTCGTGTTTCCTGCCATTGCCCTCTCCGCTCCGAAGCCAGTCCAGGAGCCTTCAAATTCCGTTTTGTTTACCAATGTGCGGGTGTTTAATGGAACGGACAAGCTCACCCCGCCCGAGAATGTGTTGGTAACGGGTAACAAGATCGCCAAGATTTCGGCGGGACCCCTTACTGCACCAGACGGAACCGTGACGATTGACGGCAAAGGGCGGACTTTGATGCCGGGGCTCATCGAACCCCACACCCACGTGATGTTTGATGCCATCCCCCTGGTGGTGGCGCTGACTAGTGATGCGGTTTACGTAAGTGCGGTCGCTACCCGATCAGCGTCGGAAATGCTGATGCGGGGGTTCACGAGCATCCGTGACCTAGGCGGCCCCGTTTTCGGACTGAAGCGGGCGATCGACGAAGGCAACGTGACGGGACCACGAATCTGGCCTTCAGGGTCTTTCATTTCACAGACCGGTGGTCACGGAGACTTCCGCTTCCCGACCGACATGCCGGCGGCGCCCGGTTCGTTTACCTATAGCGAGAAGATCGGTGCGGCGGCGCTTACGGACAGTCCGGATGATGTCCGTAAGCGTGCCCGAGAGCAGTTAGCGCTTGGCGCCAGTCAGATAAAGTTGATGGCAGGAGGTGGCGTTTCGTCAACCTACGATCCGCTGGACGTGACGCAATACACGGTTCCCGAGATTCGTGCCGCCGTGGAAGCGGCGGAGAATTGGGGCACCTACGTGACGGTGCATGCCTATACACCCAGAGCGGTTCGGCAGGCGATTGAGGCGGGGGTGAAGTGCATCGATCACGGTCAACTGCTAGACGAACCGACGGCGAAGCTGATGGCGGATAAAGGCATTTGGTGGAGTCTGCAGCCGTTCGACGATGACGGCAATTCCACCTTTGCCGAAGGAACTCCGAATCGGATAAAGCAGTTGGAGATGTTCTCTGGAACCGATAACGCCTACCGGTACGCCCGCAAATACAAAATCAAGATGGCCTGGGGAACGGACAATTTGTTTAGCGCCAAAAATGCTAAGTTGCAGGGGGCAAAGCTATCCAAAATGGTGAAGTGGTTCAGCCTCGCCGAGGCGCTTCGGATTGCGACCAAGGATAACGGCGAACTGTTGGGACTGTCGGGACTGCGCACGCCGTATCCGGGCAAGACTGGGGTGGTGGAAGAAGGCGCACTGGCCGACCTGCTTCTGGTGGATGGCGATCCAATTGCCAATATCAAGTTGGTGGAGGATGCCGCAAAGAACTTTCTCGTCATCATGAAGGACGGCAAGATCGTCAAAAATATCGCGAACTAAACCGTAGCATTTTCGCGGAGTTCATCTTCCCGCTCGGCCCGCATTTTGCGGGCTCGACGGTTCCAAGACCGACGGTAGAGGTGGGTGACGTACCCAGCCAGGAGACTAGCAACGCCGACCACCACTCCGGAGCCAATCAAGGCGTCTTCCCTCAGAGAGGCTAGGCCGCCGCCCTGAGAAAACTCCAAGCCGACGAATAAAAGCCCCAAGATCAAAGTGAATTGGGCGAGGTTGGTTCCGAAGATCGCGATGAATGGCGACCATCCCTGAATCACGTCTTCCTCGGGCCGTGGACGCCGCAGGATTTTCCAGTTTTCCGCGTGGTCCAAGTGGCTCAGGCACGTCGATTCCACACTATTCGGGTTCCAATCGCGCGGGTTTCGGATTATCACGTGGTCTGGCTGCCGGGGTGGTGCCGGTAGCCTTTCGAGTCTATCATTCTCTCGCTATTTGTCTACGGACGGAAGTTCGTGATGAACCTACTGAAGTCGAGGAGCGTTCCAAGCTTTCCCGCGAAACTTGGGTTGATCGAATCGAGCGAGTTTCCATTGCGCTTGATATTGGCTCGCATTCGGCTGGGCGCGACTGCCTTAGTGGTATTAATTCGTAGGGCTTCCGCGATCGTCCCGGAGACCATTGGGGTGGAGAATGAGGTTCCCGACCAGTTCGCCATTTTGCCCGTCCAATCTTGACTTACAATCCCGGTGGCGGGAGCACTGACTAGGCACACTCCGCTCCAGTTACTGAACGGCGCCTTCGTGGAATTTGGGAGTAATCCGCCTACGCAGATGGCTTTGGAGATTCTTGCCGGGTAGCAGGCCAAAGGCTTGGCATTGTTCCCAATGGCGGCGACAACCGTGAGGTTCTGATTCGCGCACCATTCGATCACGTCGGACATGGCGGGGATATTGTTGAGCGTGCCAAGGCTCACGTTGGCAACCTCGGCTCCGGCCTTTACCGAGAAGGCGAGACCCTTGATGACCGACCACGCGGAGGCCATGCCGTCGCTATCGGCCACCCGGACGATGACAAATCGGGATTGCGGCGAAATCTGGTCCAGCACGCCCGCGACCATGGTTCCGTGTCCCGTCATGCCGTCGTAGACGCCATCCTTGTTTGTATCAGAATTGTGAGGAAGGTCATACGGAAGCACTCCATTCTCGATTACGTTGAGGCAAGAATCCACCTTTTCCCACAGATAGGGTTGGTTTGGGGAGAGGCCGGTATCAAGAATGGCTACTAAAACTTGTCGTCCTGGCTTGCTGGCAATCTTTCCATCCCAAGTGATTTGGTTCAAGAACTCGGTGTTGGCGTCGTAAAGCGCCTTGCGATCCCCGACTGCGGGCAGCGTAGAACCTTTTTGCGGCTCGGGAGACTGCATGCCCGCATCGTCTTCGGCCCATACCACGCGGGGGTCGGTTGCCATCTGCGATTCGGCAAGGTCGGCTCCATCCTTGGTTGGAGACTTGAAATACGCAAATGGTCCGCCGGTGATGTAGTCCAACAGCGTGATGTTGTACGCCTTGGCAATGACCTTGGGGTTAATCCCCGGTTTCAAACGAGAAATGATGTAGGCATCGGCGTGACCCGCGACGGTCAACCCGAGGGCGGCCAGAGCGGTGAGTACGAACTTCGTGTGATTCAATTTTGCGGACTCCGATATCCAGAATAGAGAGCGAGCGCGCCCCAATAATAAGGGTGCATGCGCCACTGCCGACAAATACATTGTGCGTTGAAAATTGCGTCTCTAATGTCCCGGTTCTCCATTAGCGCCGAATAAATCGCAGAGAATTGAATGAATCCGCCCTCATCATCCAACGGCCATTGACTTGCCACCACGCTTGCCGCGCCGCGCGCAATGAACGCTCGGGCCAGACCGTCAGGTTCGGACCGGGTAGCCAGTGACAATGTGCCCGAGTCGCATGCGGAAAGAGTCGCCAAGTTAACATGAAGTGGACTCTGAGCTATTTCGTAAGCAAAAACCGGCCCGTCTGGAAATTGAATGCTGGAAAGCATCGGGTTGTTTGGTCGATGAATGGCGTGCGAAACCACGTGGACAACCTCGTAATTCCCAGCCAAGGATTCCCGGGCTTCGGCCTGAGAGGTCACGATGCGGGCTTGGTGAAACTTGGCCGCGATGGCCTCCGCCTCTTTTTGTGCGAACGGGAGATCGGCCGAATTTCCAAGCCAGATAAGGGCGGGATCGGTCTTGTCTAACCGGCGATGGTAGCGATTCGTCGTACCCGGGTGCATCGCCAGTTCCCACACCTTCGGAGCGGGAGTAGCGGTAGAACAGAGCGCCCACGGAACGCGCCAGGTAACGGCGTCGGGACATACCCAATCGGCACCGCTTTCCCAAATCGGGGCGAAAATCGACGCCAGTTGTCGCAGAAGTTCGTTGGCCGGTGCCGGGTCGGCATTGCGATCGGCCATGGGGGCGGCCATCTCGAACGCCAACCATCTTAGCGTGCGCCGAAGAGCATCCTCCGTGGTAGGAAGGCGATGAAGCTTTTGACCGATAATCAAATTGATTCCGCCGGAAGTTTCGGTGACAATGACTCCGCGATTTGCTTCGATGGACTTAGGCTGCGTCACCAGATCAAGCTCAAGCAGGGCGGAAGTAGCAAGCCGTTGTGCACGCCCGACGCTTGACGTGTTTTGAATGCGGCGAGCTCCGCCGGGCAGCGTTACATCGACCGAATTTTCCAGTGCTGCCCTCGCTGCCTGAAGTTGGTCCCGCACGCCCACGGGAATATCTCCGTCCCGCAAAATCTCGTCGATGAGCGTGACTGACCGAATTTGCCGGACTACGCTCACGGCTTCGACCACTCTGGCGGCGGTTGGTTTCTCCAGTAGCGCACCCATGTACTGCCTTAATGCTTCAGTTTTGTCTTTCAAGAAGCCCATCCGTCCGGAAACCGATCGAATGGCCAGCCGGCCCGTCACGATGGCCCTAACCATTCGGCGGTATTGGCTTAAGGCGCGAGCGCCCGTTAACCGATCCGCCCGGAGATAGTGAATTTGCCATTCTAGATCGACGTATCCGTACCGGCGAATCGCTTTTGCTGCCAGATCAAGGCGATCCGTGCCTATCCGAGATTGGGTCAACCAGATCTGGGTGAGGTGGAAAGGAGATTCATTGGCAAGCTGCTCGGCACGCGCTAATAGTTTTTTCGCTTCGGCCAGCTCTTCTCGATCAATTTTTCCGAGGGCGAGTTGGTGCACCGAGACTGCCTGCCAAGCGCGATTATTGATGCGCCCGTAGGTTTTAGCCGCGCGATCAAAGTGCGTTCGGGCATCGTCGTGGTGGCCCTGCGCCGCCAGAGACTGGCCCAGCCCGAGCTGACTATTCGCCAGATGGAGAAGATTACGATCGGCTCTGGGAGCCATTTCCAACAAGGTTTCTCGGTACGCCTCCGTGGCTTCGGTCCAAAGATTCAGCCGAAACAGAACATCGGCCATATACTCTTTCACTCGCTGGTGATCAAACGAGGACGATTCAAGCCGCGGCTCAAGCTCCAACAGGAGTCGATGAGCCTGATCAGCTTTCCCGGTGACGGTGAGGGCGAGGGCTATGTTAAGTCGGGCAAGATCAGCCAGGTAATCCGCACCCAAGTTCTCGGCGGAGACAACCACGTCGTTGGCAAACTCCATGGCAATACGGGGGTCCCCGCCAAACAAATGCGTCGAAGACAGCGCCAACCGTGCCGCAGCCGCCTCCAATGGCAGACCGGCGGCATCTAAAATGGGCAGGGCGCGGGAAAGAGCCCGACGTGCCTGTGGCATGCGATCTTGGTAGACCAATGCGTTGCCCAGATTTAAGAGGGCGCGGGCGGCGAGTCCGGGCTCACCGCGCCGACGAAGGCCCCGAGCGATGCGGTTGGCCTGATATTCGGCATCCTCAAGTTTTCCGGCCCGGGCCAGACTGTCGATGGCCCCGACCGCAAACGAATACTTGGCTACCGGATCGGTCGCTTCCGCACCGGCCGCCAGAAAGGCTGTGGCGCTGGCCACCCATCGGCCCTGACCGCGTTCGTAAACGCCCCCGGCCCGATAAACCCAAGCGACATCGGGGGCAAATTTCAGCAGGGCGCGCCAATGGCGACCAAGGCGAGCCAATTTTTCGTTTTCAGTGCCGTAGTAGCCCAAGAGTCTTGTGAAAAACGCTTCGCCCAAGCCAGTTTGGTTACCCCTAAAATGGCTGGCGGATGCGGATTCCCCCGACTCAAGCCGGTCAAGTGAGGTCGCGAGATCCATCTGGCTCCTCGCCGACGACAAGCGAACCCGCCGGCACAAGCAGGCGTTCGGTTGGACTCACCACAGTGATTGCCGAATCGGCCAGGCTCTTAATCATAAAGTAGAATCGGCCCTCGGAGTCGGTGGTCAAAATGGATCCGTCACGAAATGCTTGCCATTTGGGATCCGGCAGTCGGCCCGTCACTTCCCAGCCATCTTCGGCCAGCGTGTACATGACCCGCACCTCGGCCGATTCATGACCAAAAATGGCTTGGAAGTCTCTTCCGGCGGTTCTGGCCCCAGACAGTCCCAGTGACGAGCGAATGAGGCGCATTCGAATCGGTTCGGTGGGAAGGCGCTTTGGCATCAGCCCTTTGGCCAGCCGCTTTAGCTCTGGGGGGGCCGAATATTGCCGCACTGACATCGCCGAGAACATGCGCGACAGCTCGGCTAATCGCGCTTGACAATCGGCGCAAGTAACTAAATGATCTGAGGCCGAATTCGATTCGACTCGGCCGTCGGCCAAATCGACAATCGCCTCCCATTGCTCTCGGCACGCTCGTTTCATTTTCCTGTTCTCCATGAGCATGACGCCCTCGCTGAAAATACATTCATTCGAAAAAACCTCCGTCGAGTAAGAGTTTTTTTAGTTTTTCCAGGCATCGCGCCCGCGTCGGGCCAATCGCCCCCAGAGGAATCCCCAGCTGATCGCTCGCCATTTGGTAGCTCGATTCTTCGGCTAAATACAGTAGCTCCAGCAAGCCTTGACAACGCCCGCCCAGCCGATGCAATGCCAGGTGCAATTCCTCCGCCTCGCATGCCGCCACCGCTGATTCTTCTGCGCTTGCATCTTCGGATTCTAGCACCGCTTCCAGGTCGGTCTCTCCGGTGGTTAAGGGAACGGTGCGGGACTGAATGCGCTGAATGCGCAGGCTGATTCGAGACGCGGTTACGGCCAGCCACTTGGGCAATGTCTCCGGCTGCTCTATGCGGTTGAGGCTTTGGTAGAGCGCTTGAAACGTCTGCTGATAAACATCCGCCGCGTCGTCGGCATTCAATCGGTAGCGCCGCGCCACCGAGTAAACGAAGTCCGAAAACCGCTCCACCAACGCGTCCCAAGCGTCAGATTCGCCGGCCTGGCAACGACGGACCAAGTTCGTAAGTTCATTTTCTCGCGAAAATCCTACAAATTGTATCCGCTTCATTCAGTACTGCCGATGATACAGCATCCACCTCCATCGGGCGATTTCCGCAAATGGTCTTCTCGCCCCAAAAACAATATATTCGTCCCTCAACCAGGTTGTCAAAATCGCTTTTTAGCTACCTATACAGTAGGGCTACTCTCAGTAAATCCGCGCCACCCACCCAAACACTTGATCGTCACAACTGCACAAACCCGGGGGGAGGTGGGGTGATGATGATCTTCCCAAACGCTGAGAGCATCCCTTGGATCAACCCTGGGAGCGCCAGCTCTCCCGCCGGCGGCCTACTTATCCCTCAGATCCGCCCAAAATGCGTCACATCCCAAATCCCAAACCCTTGGGGGGGCTCGGGCGGGGGACTTCGGTTGAACCTAAATCGGCGGAGCCGGACTCCGTAAAACAGGATTCAAGAATTTTGTTCGACGACTTGTATTTTCTAAATTTCAAGCTTCTCCTATAAAACATCGGGATTCAGTCCCACGGAGAAACAAATGAAACTCAAACAAATCGTTGCTATCAGCCTCGCCGTCGCCACCGCCGTTGCCGTCGCTGCCGGAGGAACAAACCTTCTGCAGGCTCGCCTCACCGGGGCCGGACGCGCCAAGGGTCATGTCGCCTACGAACTGAAAGTCGGCAAGAAAATGTCCGCCGAACTGGAAGTGGAAGCCGAAAAGCTACCGAAGAGCACTCCATTTGCAGTCGTGATCGGCAACAATCCCGCCATCCCGGTTATGACCGATGCATTTGGAGAGTTCGAGATCGAAATGCGACTCAAAGCCCCTAACCTGCCCGTGATCAACAAGGGTGACGCCGTCGGCGTCTTCAATGCCAACGGTCAGTTGGTAATCGGCGGAATCCTGCAGTAATTCCGAACCAATCTCTCGGTCCCCAATGGTTCTATGGGGACCGAACAATCATTTCAAAAGATCAGGCACGATCTCGCCAAACACATCCGTCAACCGGAAATCCCGGCCTTGGTACCGATAGGTCAGCCGAGTGTGATCGATTCCCAGAAGCTTCAGCATGGTCGCGTGCAGATCGTGAACGCTCACCGGATCTTCGGTGATGTTGTAGCCGTAGTCATCCGTCTTGCCGTGACGAACGCCCGGCTTAATCCCGCCGCCCGCCATCCAGATGGTGAAACATCGCGGATGGTGATCGCGACCGTAGCTCATGGCCGAAAGCTCACCCTGGGAATAAACGGTGCGCCCAAATTCGCCGCCCCAAACCACGAGCGTATCGTCCAGCATTCCACGCTGCTTCAGATCTTTGATCAGAGCGGCGCTAGGCTGGTCCGTATCCATACACTGACCACGGATGGCTCGGGGAAGCGAATCATGGTGATCCCAACCCATGTGGAAAAGCTGGGTGAACCGCACGCCGCGCTCGGCTAACCGGCGAGCGAGCAAGCAGTTGAACGCAAAGCTTCCCGGTCGGTTAACGTCGGGCCCGTACATCTCCAATATGCCGGATGGTTCTTTAGAGATGTCCAGCAAATCGGGAACCGAAGCCTGCATTCGGAACGCGAGTTCGTACTGTGATATGCGGGTGTTGATCTCCGGATCGCCGACCACGGCATGCCGAATCTTGTTCATTCCCGAAAGGTCATCCAGCATCTCGCGACGCGTGGCGCGGTCCATCCCTTCGGGATCCGACAGGTACAAAACGGGATCGCCGGTGTTG
>Ga0114972_10002626_pt1 | contig 13531 bp, 15 predicted proteins | sample M_140807_EF_Meta_FD_87354 | JGI IMG/M metagenome (GOLD analysis project Ga0114972, IMG submission 87354) | Freshwater microbial communities from Lake Montjoie, Canada to study carbon cycling - M_140807_EF_MetaG | ecosystem: Environmental > Aquatic > Freshwater > Lake | place: Lake Montjoie... | reverse complement strand
TCGATCACCCCGACCATCGAATAAGGGGGGTCCTCCTGCACCACCAACTGCTCCGGGGCGACCGTGCCCTTCTGGGCCAGGTCCTGCAGCAACGCCGAGCCGCGGTTGGCCACCGATTCCAGGCTCTGGGCCCCCGCCACCGAACGCAGTTCGAGGATGCGCCGGCCGTCCAGGGTGACCCACTGGGGAGAGGCGGAGCGAGCCCCTGAGGAGACCCCGGGCGGCGCTGCCAGGGGGGCCGGCCCTAGGGGCGGGGGTGGCGCCAGGGCGACTGCGGGGGCGGCCGAAAAGCCCAACCAGAGCCCCAGCAACACGGCGCCCAGAGCCCGGCCCCAGGCCCTGCACAGGCCGCGAAGATCCCGGCGCCAAAGCGGGTCCAAGGGGCGGAAGGGGGCGCTCAAAGCAAAAAAGGCGTCAACGGCCTCAGCTTGCCCGGCCCAAGCCGATCTGGCGCTCAGGGCCAGGCCAACAACACCGCCCCCCCACCCATCAACGCCACACCCAACCACTGCCAGGGGTTGAGGCTTTCCCCCAGCAAAACCACCCCAAAAGCCGCCACGATCACGACACTCAACTTGTCGATCGGGGCCACCCGGGCGAGGGGCCCCAGCTGGATCGCCCGAAACCAACACAACCAGGACACCCCCGTGGCCAGTCCGGAAAACAACAGAAACAACAAGCTGCGACGAGGTAAATCGAGGGGGGATTGCCATTCCCCCCGGCCAAACACCACAGCCACGAGTAGCAACAAAACCACCACCGTGCGCAGCAGGGTTGCCAAATTGCTAGGTACCCCCTGCACCCCAATCTTGGCCAACAGGGAGGTCAAAGCAGCCGTCACAGCCGCCAGAACGGCCCAGATCTGCCATTGGCTCCAAAGAGATCCCATCACGGTCGAACGCCTTTGGTCTGCTCCTGCCTAACAGACCCCTCACCGGGGTTCGGCGGGTGCTCCCCTGGGCGGGGCCAGGTCGGAGGGGACGCCTCGGCCACGCGTCCTGAGTACGGCCTCGGCCACGGTGAGATCAAAAGGGGTGGTCACTTTGATGTTGGAAGGAGGTGCCTCCAACACATGCACCGGCCAACCAAGCCGCTCGAACAGGGCCCCATCGTCGGTCACCGTCCAACCCTCCGCCTCGGCCTTGGCATGGGCCTGGCGCAAGGGGGCCACCCCAAAGCCCTGGGGTGTCTGGGCCGCCCATAACAGCGAGCGATCCGGGGTCGCCTTGATACGACCGCCCTCCCCCACTTCCTTGATGGTGTCGGTGACCGGGGTGGCGGCAATGATGCCAGCCCCGGCAAGGATTGCCTCGCCGAGGGCCTCGCTACAGCGATGCAGCAGGTCCGGTTCGACCAGACAGCGGGCGCCATCGTGAATCAACACCTGCTCGGCGTCCTCCGGCAAGGCCGCCAGGCCCCGACGCACCGAATCCTGGCGGGTGTCGCCCCCCACGATCCAGACCACGGGTGCCAAAGGCGATGGGGCTGTTGAACCCTGACATACCTCTGCCACCAGGGCCGCGATGGCTTCCGCATCGACCGGCTGACCCACCACACCGATCCAACGGACAGCCCCACAGGCGAGGGCCGCCTCCAGGGTCCAGGCCAGCAAGGGGCGGCCCGCCAGGGGAAGTAGCAATTTGTTGCCCGCCGCCCCCATACGCCGGCCACTGCCGGCGGCCGCAATCAGCAAATGCACAGGATTTCCTTCCTCGGTAGCAAACCGCAGGGATTCTTGTCCATACAATCAGGCCGCGGTCCCATCCACCGCCCAGCCGAGGCCCGATGCGCACGTTATTTCTGATTCCAGGCGATGCCGTTAGGCAGCTCCAGACCCTGCCGGCGGTGGCGGCAACGGCCCAGCAGCTGAAATTCCAGATCCAGGTGGCCTGTCCACCCTCCGTCGGCGGTATCTGGGAACTGGTCCCCGGGGTTGAGAAGGTGATTCCCTTCAACGACGCCGACGCCACCCTGGCGGACTGGACCAACTTGATGGGATCCGTTCGGGATCCCGATTTCCAGGCCTGTATCAACCTGGCCCAGGGACGCCAGGTGGACTTGATGCTGTCCATGAGCCACATCCCCAAGCGGCTCGCCGCCGCGGGCTTCTCCGCCACCGAAAAGATCACACCCCTTGACCAGGGCTGGCCACCCCAGAGGCTGGCGCCCTATCTGGCTCCCTTAGGAGTTCAACTGGACGCCCAGGCCTTTCGACTTGTGCTGCCTCGATCCAGCCTGCAAAAAGCCTCCGAGGCCCTGCCCCCGGGCCAGGGCCCCGTGCTGTTGGTGGCGCCGAAGGCTGGCACTTTGGACTGGCCCCGGGAAAACTGGGCGGCCGTGACCCAAAGCATCCGGCTGAAACTCAACGATCTCAGGGTCCAGCAACCGCTCCCCCCTGGATCCCCATGGTCCCAACGGGCCGCCCAGGTGGCCGCCAGCGACGTGGTGCTGGCCAGTGATCCGACCACCATCGAACTGGCGCTGCTCTGTGGCGTGCCCTTGGTGGCCTTGGGCCGGCTCGCGGACGACTTACCGCTAAGGGAGGGCGTGACAGGGCTGGGCGGAGCCACACCGCTAGATCAGGTGAGTGTGGACAACGTGCTCGGAGCCCTGGGCCTTGACTAACTTCAAGGCCCGCTGGCCCCCAGACCGATGAGATGGCCGCGGGGCTGGCTGGCGCACTGGAGACGCCCGCCTTCCAGCCGCTCGAGACTGCCATGGCTACTGCCGATCCTGGCCCTGGGGGGATTGGTGAACCTGGCCGCCAGTCTCTACAAGTTCACGGAAGGCTGGGATTGGGGCGACTGCTACTGGATGGTGCTGATCACCCTGAGCACCCTCGGCTTCAGCGACTCCCATACCAATGTCTTGACGGCAGCGGGCCGGGTGGTGACGGCCTTCCTGATCGCCGGGGGATTGGTGGTCGTGCAACTCACCATCCGTAGCCTGCTGGGGTTGGCTGAGTCAGGCTATTTCCGGCGCCTGCGGGATCGCCGCCTTCGCCGTTGGATCAAGCGCATGGACAATCACGTCATTCTTTGCGGCTATGGCCGCATCGGTCGCGAAATCGCCGAACAGCTCAACCGCGAGGGGGTGCGGCTGCTGGTGATTGAAACCGATCAGGCCTGCAAGGAGGCCGCCGAAGAGCGGGGACTACCGGTATTGCTGGCGGATGCGACGCTGGATGAAACCCTGATGGAAGCCGGCATCCAACACTGCCGCAGCCTGGTGGCGGCCCTCAGCAGCAATGCGGCCAATCTCTATGTGGTCCTTAGTGCCAGGGGGCTGGCACCGGGATGCCGGTTGATCGCCCGGGCTGATAGCGAAGAGGCCGCCCGCAAACTGAGACTGGCCGGCGCTGACCAGGTGGTGAGCCCCTACGTCGCTGGGGGTCGCACGATGGCCGCCACAGCCCTCAGGCCCCTGGCCGTCAGTTTCATGGAGCTGCTGGCGGGCTCCGAATGCGAAGTCGAGGAGTTCCAACTCAGTAGCGATCCCCAGCGTCTCGGGGAACTGCAGGGAGCCAGCCTGGAAGATCTGCACCTGCGCCGTCGCAGTGGTGCCCTGGTGCTGGCGGTACGCAACCCGAAAGGGGAGGTCATGGAAGGGCAGTCCCTGATTGCCAACCCAGGTGGTCATGTGCGCCTTGAACCAGGACAGCTCCTTGTCGTGATGGGTAGCCAGGAGCAACTGAGCCGATTGAGGGATCTGCTTGGAGATGCCTTGGTGGATGTGGGAGGCATGCCCGCTTGATGCTCCATAAAGCCAGCGTCAGCAATGCCGACTTACGATCAATGGCTACAAACCGGCGGCTCGATGACCCTTCCCCAACCCCTGGCTGGCCAAACAGCCCTGATCACAGGTGCAAGCCGGGGCATCGGTGCAGCCATCGCCGCAGAATTGGCGGCCACAGGGGCCACCGTTGTCGTGAATTATGCCCACTCTGCAACCGCGGCAGCGGCGCTGGTGGACTCCATCGCAGCAGCCGGTGGTAAGGCCTGGAGCCTGAAGGCCAACGTTGCCAACGAAGAAGAAGTGGAAGCGATGGTCAAACAAATCATGGAACGGGAAAATCGAATCGATATTCTTGTCAACAATGCCGGGATCACCAAAGATGGCCTTCTGATGCGAATGAAGACCGCAGATTGGCAAAGCGTCATTGACCTCAATCTCACCGGAGTCTTTCTTTGCAGTCGTGCCGTCAGCCGGCCCATGCTGAAAGCCAGGAGCGGACGCATTATCAACATCACCTCGGTCGTGGCATTAATGGGCAATCCCGGGCAAGCCAATTACAGTGCTGCCAAAGCAGGAGTGATTGGATTAACCCGCAGTAATGCCGCTGAATTCGCCAGCAGAGGCGTGACTGTTAATGCTGTTGCACCCGGATTTATCGCCACAGAGATGACCCAAGAACTACAAAGCGAGGCGATCCTTCGCTCCATTCCCCTAGGCCGAATGGGAAGCACAAAAGAAGTCGCCGGTGTCGTCCGCTTCCTAGCCGCTGATTCCGCAGCAAGCTACATGACAGGCCAGGTTCTGCAGGTGGATGGCGGCATGGTCATGCGCTGAAGACGTCCCCATGGGCGCCGCCGAAGTCGATCCTCAACTTGCGACCAATGGCCTTGACATTTTTCCAATACAGCCATTGACAAGTAAACAGATTTACACTATTGTTGGGTTTAGCATTTAGCCTGCCTAAAGCCTGAACCCTTTCATGGATCCGTCCCGGCCTGAATCAGCCACTTGGCAAGGGCAAAAAGTATTGATTACCGGAGGAGCCGGCTTCATCGGATCCAACCTGGCGATCCGGGCAACAGAACTGGGAGCCAATGTCACCATTATTGACAGCCTTATCCCTGAATACGGTGGATGCCTCTACAATTTAGAGCCCATCAAAGACAAAATAAGAATAAATCTTTCGGACATAAGAGACAGCTTTTCACTGAGACCATTGATTGAAGATGTTGATATTTTATTCAACTTGGCTGGTCAAACAAGTCACATGGACTCAATGAAAGATCCCCATACAGATTTAACAATCAACTGCATGGCCCAACTCAATTTACTTGAGACCTGTCGTCAATTCAATCCCAATATTCGTATTATCTTTGCCAGTACGCGTCAAATTTACGGCAAACCCACCTATCTGCCCGTCGACGAAAAACACAATATCAACCCAGTTGACATCAATGGCATCCACAAATATGCAGCTGAGCTTTATTATGGACTTTATGGCAAAGTTCATGGCATTCGCACTTGTATACTTAGACTAACAAATACCATCGGTCCACGAATGCGAATCAAAGATGCAAGACAAACTTTTGTTGGCATCTGGATTCGTCAGCTTATCGAGGGTCAACCCATTGAAGTCTGGGGTGGTGAACAACTAAGAGATTTCAATGATGTTGAAGATGTTGTGCAAGCCATGCTAATTGCCTCTCAAACTGACAATTGTTTTGGCAAAATTTTCAACCTGGGAAGTGAAGAAAAAGTTAGTTTGCTACAGCTCGCCAATATGTTACGAGAGCTATATGGAAGCGGCGAGATAAAGATCATGACATATCCTCCAGAGAGAAAGAAAATTGATATTGGGGATTACTATTCCTCCTTCGAACTATTAAAGACTATGACCGGTTGGGAACCTGCCCAATGCCTTGGCCAAACTCTGCGAAGAACCCTAGACTATTATTCAGATCATTCTTTGTACTACATCTAAGCCAATCCGACGTTCCATGAGCCTCCAAGACAGGATCAATTTTCCTCAAAAAGACACGGAATTCCATCAAGCTCTTATTGATACTGCTCTGCAAAGTATTCTTAGCAGCGGCCAATTAATATTAGGCCCAGGAGTCAGGCAATTTGAAGCTGATTTCGCCCAATGGTTATCTCGCGACTTTGAAGCGGTCCACTGTATAGGCGTTGGAAATGGTACAGATGCGCTTGAACTGGCCTTACGTGCTGCAGGGATACAGGCAGGTGACCATGTTGCTGTTCCATCTCATACAGCCTACGCAACGATTGCAGCCATTTTAAGGGTTGCCGCCATTCCAGTTTTTATCGACGTTCAAGGCGATCGACCTGTAATCAGTGCCGAAACATTGGCCCATACCCTTGGCATCTGTGATAATATTAAAGCAGTAATAGCTGTTCATCTTTATGGCGAAGTTTGTGAACTAGAAGCCATTCAAGCTATTTGCAGATTAAATAATCTAGCCCTGATTGAAGATTGTGCCCAAGCAACTGGAAGCCTTTATCATAATCATCGTGTTGGGACCTTTGGAGATTTTGCCGCATTCAGCTTCTATCCCACCAAAAATCTAGGTGCTATGGGGGATGGAGGGATGCTAGTTGTTAATCCAAGTATCAACAAAGATCAACTAGAACAAATCAGACAGATGCGATTCTATGGCTGGAATGACGATAGGGAAGCGGTCAGCTTTGGAGTCAATAGCCGACTCGATGAGTTTCAGGCTTTATTATTATCTGGAAAACTAAAAGAGCTTGACTCACAAATTCAACGCCGTCGCGAACTTGCAGCTCTATACAATTCTGAACTGGAACCATATCTTGGCCATCAAATTATTAACTTGCCATCAGAGCAAACCTATTGGAATCATAGCTACCATCTGTACGTTATTCAATTAAAATCTGACCTAAGGAACAGACTCCTTAACGCTTCAAAGGAAGCTAAAATACCCCTAGGAATACACTATGCCTTACCATGCCACAAGCATCCCTATATTATTAATAATTACCCCATTCACCATTCACTAAAGAATACAGAAAAAATGGTACAAGAGATATTGACACTTCCACTAAACCCCTATCTCAAACCCAAAGACATTCGAAAAGTTTGTGAGTTTATTCGACTTACTTTTTCTCAATGAACCTATTTCACCTTATTCCCTTGGCCAACTCTCTCCCTTGCCAGAAATACTTAACATGAATAAAAAAGAGTACGAATTTAGCATTGTGATTCCACTCTATAGGAGTGAGTCAATCATACCGGACCTAATTAAACGCCTAGAAAACTTATCTATCTCTGAGAGTTGGAATGTGGTATTTGTGGATGATGGCAGCCCTGATAATACCTATCAAACCATCAAAGATTTGCTGAAAAATTCACCTTTGAATGCAATTCTTGTACGTCATACACGCAACTATGGCGAACATAATGCCGTATTAACCGGATATCGACATGCTAGTGGGGAATATATTTTAAATTTGGATGATGATCTTCAAAACCCTCCTGAAGAAGCACTGCGCATGCTTCGATACGCACGGGATAATAATTTCGATGTTGTCTATGGAAACTACAGGAGCAAGAAACATGCTAGCTGGCGCAATATAGGCAGCATATTTGCTAATATGACTGCTAAGTTTCTTCTAGATATTAATGGAACTGAATATCTCTCAAGCTTTCGCTGTGTACGCTTGCATATTGCCAAGAATATCGCCCATTACAAAGGCCCATATGTTTACATAGATGGCATACTCTCCCAGCTTACTTCATCCATATCAAGCCTAGATGTTCAACATGATGAAAGGTTTGTCGGCGAAAGTAATTATAACATGCGTCGTTTAATAAGATTGTGGTTAGTTATTTTAACGGGCTTCTCCTTGATGCCCTTGCGAATTGCTATATTGATTGGAATCTCTACTGCTCTGCTAGGTGCGTCAGGCTTAGCATATGCGTTGATCTCAAATATTTTTGAAAAGCATCAAACTCCCGGCTGGACTTCCATCATCTCATCAATACTTTTTTTTGGTGGCATCCAATGCTTACTACTTGGCGTGGTTGGTGAATATATCGGAAGAATTTATTTAGCGATTAGTGGCAAGCCGCAATCACTCGTACGTAGCGTTGATGGCTTCAATTCATCAATTATTTAATCCATACTTAAAGACTAGCACAGATAGTGTTAAATATTTTTATTGACTGGCTCACTTATGCTCTCTCTTAATTTTCTAATGCGCTGTAGCAGCTTAAGACGGCGACTTCTGGCTGTAATCGTCAAAAATAATCGAATTGGAACATAAACCAATGCCATAGCCAAACCAAAAGCGGAAATTAACAAAAATCCCAGTCCATCTCCTCCAGAAATATGCTCGAAAATTCCATCTGATTTATCAGAATTGAGCAGGAGCTCACTAATATCAATCTCTGGCTTGGTGGGAATCAAGAAATTATCCATCAAATCATTCTAGACAAAATTGGGCCGATCTAGGCTTCAACGATGGAATATTTTTCGTTTTTTAGGTTTCTTGGTCATTATGTTTAAACAAAAACCCTGGCAATGAATCTCCCAAAAGAATAATTTGTTAATCTATGCAAAAGATTGTGCGGTCTTTAATTTTTGTTTTGCATTTGATCGATGGTTTTGCAATAGTTTAAAACCTGAAGATCGATTCCCGTAATGGCTGTACCAACAACCACCGCATCCGCGCCTACGTACATAGCCTTTACCGCATCCGATGTACTGCTGATACCGCCCTCGCAGATCAGCAGTACATCGGAAGGTAGCTCTGCCTTTAATCGGGTCAATAGGTCCCAGGCAGGAGGCTGGAAGGAATCCGTAGTTTTTGTATAACCGTATAGGGTTGTGCCAACCCACGCACAACCCAATTCGGCAGCGATGAGACCGGAGGCCAAAGAATCAACGTCGGCCATGATTGGTATAGAAAGATCTTGATGAATACGCCGCAATAAAATTTGGAGCGAATCCCCGTCAGGACGGAGGCGATCTGTAGCATCTAAAGCAACTACGTCAGCACCAGCGGCCCATACGGCTTGGACTTCATGCCAGCCTGGGGTTATATAAACATCACTATGGGCAAAAGTTCGCTTCCAAAGTCCTACAATCAATGCCGAAGGACAGCGTTGTCGTACGGCAGCAATATGCTCTGGACTTTCTAAACGAACCCCAACAGCCCCGTTAGCCAGACAGGCCTCCGCCATTGCAGCAATGACATAAGGATCGCGTAGGGGAGAACCGAGGGGAGCCTGAACAGAGACAATCAAACCTCCAGAGACCCTGAGGGCGAGCTGTTGTAAGAAACTAGAATCACAAGCCACAATTTAATTAAGTCTCCGATCTAGTATCGGACTCACAGCTATAAATAGAAATAAGGATAGGGCGGCAAGAACAGCAATGCATGTTAGGGAATTCAATGAACCATAGGGGGCATTAAGAACAATATCTGTAAGATGGAAATCATTTGAGTAGCTAGCTCGTATCGGTTCAATGGCAAAAGTCAATGGGTTAATGGAGGCAAGCCAAGACAGCCAGCTAGGCATAAAACTCAGCGGAGCCAAGGCTGTACTGGCAAAAAGCAGGGGGAGGTTACTAATAAAAATAACAGCGATAAGCTCGATATGGCCTGGCAAGCTAAATGCAAGTGCCAAACTGAGAGCTGTTACGGCAAAAATTAACAGGGAAAGAACGAGAATAACAATCAACATTCCCGGCAAAGAAGGCCATCCATAACCCAACAATCCAGCCGCAATAATTATTGAAAGGCTTTGGATCAGGCTAAGGAGGGTAATATAGATAACCGAAGCCAATATAATCGAGGCACGGGACCGCAGTGGCGCCACTAACAAGCGATTCAAAAAACCAAATTCACGGTCAAACATGACTGGGAGCCCGGCATTCAAAGCGGCACTGAATGCCGTGAACACAATCACGCCGGCCCCAAGAAAGCGTCCATAACTGCCACCACCTGGCAGTAAACCTTCAGGAGCATTGGCGAAAAGAGCACCAAATAAAATCAGCCAAATCAATGGCTGCAGAATACCGGCAACCAAGGTGGATGGTCGACGTATCAATTGCAAGAAGAGGCGTCGGGTCAGAGCCAAAGTTTCTTGGAAAATTTCGGATGCTGCCGACATCTGGGGTAAGGGCCGCTGACCGCCCTTCCCTAATGATTCCGATTGAACCGAAGGAGATGTGATTGTCATGGTGTCAGTTTACATGGACTGTTTCCGTTCTGCCTTGGGATCGCGCAGGCCCGCCACGGCAAGCTCGGCATCCATGAGCGTACGACCGGTGGCTTGGAGATAGACATCATCTAGACTTGGACGACTTTGGGTGAGGGAAAACACGGGAATATCCTGTTCAATTAAATGACGTCGAATCGTCTCACTGACATCCTGGGTGTCAACCAGCAGATTCAGGGAATATCCCTGGGACTGATTGATCACGACATCGCGTACTCCTGGACATTCGAGCAGCAAGTTGCGCAACCGTGCCGATTCCTGAATATCACTAAATTCTTTGACTTTTAAGGTAACTCGTTCACCGCCAAGTGCCTTCTTTAGATCGGTTGGAGTCCCTTCGGCAATCACTGACCCCGAATCAAAAATAGCCAGCCGATCGGCCAGTGCATCAATTTCTTCAAGATAATGACTACTCAATACAACGGTCACACCTTGATCACGAAGCTGACGAAGGACTTGCCAAAGAACAGCACGACTTTCAATATCCAAACCAACGGTTGGTTCGTCAAGGACAAGCAACTGGGGGGAATGTAATAAACCCGCTGCCAGGTCAATGCGACGACGCATACCACCGGAATAGGATCCACAGCGACGATCAATCCATTCGCCCATATCGAGAAGATCGATCAATTCAGCAATCCTTTTATCGCGTTTACTGCTAGGTAAATGATAAAGATCGGACTGAAATGCGAGCAATTCGCGACCCGTCAGAATTTTATCTATGGCCACATCTTGGGCCACATAGCCCATTAAGCGGCGCACTTGCCTTGGCTGGGTGAGAGCATCAATCCCGGATATTGTCACCTTGCCTGAATCTGGAGCCAACAAGGTACAAAGAATGCGCAAGCAAGTGGTCTTCCCTGATCCATTGGGTCCCAGAATGCCGTACAGCATGCCTTCGGGCACCTGAAGGGAAAGATCATTGAGGGCCTTGACTGGCTGGTGCTTTCCGCCCCCGTAGGTTTTGCTGAGGTGCTTAAGCTCGATCAAACCGTTGATGCTCCAAGGGGCCCAATGATGGTCAATCTAGGCAATCACCGTTCCCCCTGGCTAAGCCGCACCCAGCGGTGAGTTTAACGACAAAATCCGCAGCAGCTCCAAAGGGGTGACAGACGCTGTCACCAGGGGGGTTCTGGAGAGCACGAGCAAAAGGCAAACACCAAACAAATACAGGATCGACCAGCGAAAAAGACTGCGGGCCGGCTGAGGCTCCTCAGGTTGACGCCTAAGGCGGCCCACTAATTGCAACAAACGGGCATTAAACGGCAGGATGAGAATTCCGTACAACCAACCCCCTGTCGGCAATGCCAGGATGCCGAGAAAACTCATGCCAACGGTAAGCAGACCATAGACGCGGATCCAATGAGTGGTCACCTCTGCCCCCTTGACAACGGGAAGCATCGGAATACCAACGGAGCGGTAATCCTCTCTGAGAAGCAAGGCGAGAGACCAGAAATGGGCTGGGGTCCAGAGCATCACTAGGGAAAACAGCCACAAACCTCCCCAGCCCGGATGGGCAGACGCCGCGACGGCACCGACAAGGGGAGGAATCGCCCCCGCCAATCCACCGATGACGATGTTCTGACTGGTTCTTGGTTTGAGCCAGGCGGTATAAAGCAGGACGTAGCTACATAGTCCGATCAAGGTCAGGGCAGCCGCCAATGGATTGACCAAAAGCGTTAAAACCAGGACCGAAGCGCTGGTCAGGCCGATGGCCAAGGCCAAGGCCTGATGTTGGGCCAGCCTTCCAGAAGGAAGGGCTCGCCGACTCGTTCTCACCATCCTGGCGTCGAGATCCTGTTCCCACAGGCAGTTCAGAACGCCTGAAGCGGCTGCAGCTAAGGCCCCTCCCACCAAAGTCGCCAGAAATCGAACCGGTGCCAGGGGCCAGGGTTCGGCCACGGCCATGCCGCCAACCGTGGTCGCCAGCAATAGGGGGATCAAGCGGGGCTTGAGCACCTCCAACCAAGCCGGGAGCTGGGGTCTGGGGGATGCCGTCTGGGGAGACAGGGAAGCCTGGGGGGTTGCCGGTGCCCCTTGATAGGGAACCAGATTCAAGGATCTAACCAAAATCAACTCCCCCTTGGTCGGGCCATGCGCTTGATGTAATCAACAGGGTGCGACCGATGGCAGCTCCCAGCAATGCCACGAGCAAGGCAGCAATCAATTGATGGGAAATCGTTATCCAGGGAATTCCAAGATGTACGGTCAGATTGAATCGACCAATTAGCACTTGCCCCCAGCCAAAAGCCACTGCCAAAAACGAAAAGGACTTCAACATTCTGTGGGAACCTGGAAGGAATGCGGCGCCAATAGCCATGAACATCAAACCGAACAAAACCGGATAGGCCAGCAAACGATGATTCGTCAGCCAATAACATGAATCTCCCCAATCCAAACATCGGTCTGCCGCCCATTGACTTGCCATCAGGGCACCGACCAGGCATTGGGTCAGTAAAGCAACCATCACCGTTAGGGGCAAAGGCCACCACCACCTTGGCAATCGTGGTGGAAACGGCTGGCGCAATTCGCCTTGCTCTGAAGTCTGGCGCTGGCAGCGCAAGGCTTGATCAGTTGCACCCAAGTGCAGTAACAGCACCAAGGCCGTACCCAGATGGGCGGTCACACTCATGGAAGCCAACAGTGAAATGACCGTTAGGGCTCCAAGAGCACCCTGGATCGCCACCAAAAACAACGCCGTTAGGGTGCACCAGGGAAGCCAGTAGGGGAGGGAGGATCGACGCAGCACCACAATTACATTGAGTACCAGTATAGCCAAACCAACCAAGAATGCATCAAGTCGATGGAACCATTCCAGGAAAACCTGCAGATTCATCTGCTTGCCAGGCAGCAGGCTTCCATAACAAAGAGGCCAGTCAGGGCATGCGAGTCCAGCTTCCATGACCCGGGTGGTACCGCCAATCACAATTAAAGCAATCACACCCACCACAAGATGGGACGTGATCCCCTGGATCAATCGCATCAATCCAACAGGATTATGCTCCGCGGAACCTGGCAGGAGATCGGCAGCGACAGGCGCAATCATTGGGCCACTCTCCATTCCAGATCCTGAAAATGCCCTCTGGCTGGATTTCACACTAGCGGGATCAGACAAGATCAGTGTCTCAACACAAATAGTCCCAAGGCCGTTGGAACCTTATAGCGAACAGTTGGGCCAACTTAGATCCCATCCGAGGGAGAACCAGAGTCCAGGTCAATCCCCCTTTCTGGCTTGTTGCTCTTTGCTTGGAAACCCTTGCTAAGCCGGCCTTCCGCTCGGCAGAATCAGAACAGAATTCCTTGGGCAGGCGCCCTATGACTCTTTTTAGGGCATCGGCTGGGACCGAAACCGTTCCGTCCCCAGCCCCCCCCCCCCTTGAAGGCAAAGCGCTTCTGGACAAGGCCCGCTCCCTGGGGAACCGGCCGGAAGACCAGATCGCTCGGGGCTGTGGCTATGTCGGTCCGAGTGGCCGCGTGCTCAAAAAGAGTTTCTACCGGGCCCTAGTGGCAGCCAAGGGATACTCCCTGCCC
>Ga0114972_10002623_pt1 | contig 13538 bp, 10 predicted proteins | sample M_140807_EF_Meta_FD_87354 | JGI IMG/M metagenome (GOLD analysis project Ga0114972, IMG submission 87354) | Freshwater microbial communities from Lake Montjoie, Canada to study carbon cycling - M_140807_EF_MetaG | ecosystem: Environmental > Aquatic > Freshwater > Lake | place: Lake Montjoie... | reverse complement strand
CATGCCCTTGCCGTTGCCGGACTGGTCGTGGCAGGGCGCGCAGTAGATGTTGTACCGCTGCTGGCCGCGCTGCATGAGGGCCGCGTCGAGCTTGAGCGCCTCGGGCCACTCCGCCGTGAAGGGTCCGTACTCGTCCGCCTCGGTCGCGCGCTGGTCGTCGCGGCCGCGATAGAGGGCGTCGTCGGCCCGCGACACGCCGTACTGAATCGTGCCCTCGGGTACCGGACGCATCGTACGGCCGTCCTCGAAGAGCTTGGACTCGCCGTACGCCTTGTACTTGTCCTGCGTGTCCATGTTCGGGTTCAAGTGAATCGGGGGGAGCTTCGAAGGCTCTCCGCGGCACGCAGCCAAGCTCGACAAGAGCGCGACGGCGATCAGGGTGCGAATCATGCCTCGCCCTCCTCGACGACGGTCACGTTGAGGCCACCGAGCGACTCGAGAAGCTCCCGGCTGCGAACGAGGCTGAAGTTCGGGTCCCGCACCTCGATGGAGATGAAGAAGCCGTCGTCCGTCACGCGTCGGAACATCGCGATGTTGTCGAGCGGGTGATAGGGCTGCGGGAGCTTATTGAGCGCGATCATACCGAAGACGGCGCCGAACGCGGACAACAGGACCGAGAGCTCAAACGTCACGGGGGTAGCGAACTCGAACGCGAAGAGCGGCTTGCCACCGATCATCACGGGGTAGTCGACCGCGCCGGTCCACCACTGCAAGAGGAGCGCGCTCACCATGCCGGTCAGGCCGCCGCCGAGGACGATCCATGGCACGATGGAGCGCTTGAGGCCCATCGCGTTGTCCATGCCGTGCACGGGGAACGGTGACCAGACTTCGTAGCGCTTGTAGCCGGCGTCGCGCAGCCCGGTGGCCGCGTGGAGCAGCGTCGCGGGGTTCTCGAACCGTGCGACGAGCCCCCAGATTCTGTTCTCAGCCATGGTGGCCCCCCTTGTCGGCGGCGGCGTGCGCATGCTGCGCCTCGTGGCCGTGGTCGCCGTGATGCCCGTAGCCCTCCCAGTGCGGATCGGCCTGAGGCATGACACCCTTGACCTCAGCGATGGCGATCGAGGGCAGGAACTTCAGGAAGAGGAGGAAGAGCGTGAAGAAGAGGCCGAAGGTGCCGATGAAGCACCCGAAGTCCCACATCGTCGGCCGGTAGTAGTCCCACGCAGACGGCAGGAAGTCGCGGTGGAGCGACATCGTGATCACGAAGCGCTCGAACCACATGCCGATGTTCACGAAGATCGACAGGATGAACGACCAGGTCATGTTCGTTCTGATCTTCTTCGACCAGAAGAGCTGCGGCGTGATGACGTTGCAGCTCACCATGATCCAGTAGGCCCACGCGTAGGGACCGAACGCGCGGTTGATGAACGTGAAGGACTCGTACTCGCTCGCGCTGTACCAAGCGATGAAGAACTCCATCGCGTAGGCGTACCCGACCATCATGCCCGTGGTCAGGATGATCTTGTTCATGTTCTCGATGTGGCGGACGGTGATGAAGTCCTCGAGCTTGAAGATCTTACGCGCCGGCACGGCGAGGGTGATGACCATCGCGAAGCCCGAGAAGATAGCGCCCGCGACGAAGTAGGGCGGGAAGATCGTCGTGTGCCAGCCGGGGATGACCGACACGGCGAAGTCGAACGACACGATGGTGTGCACCGAGAGGACGAGCGGCGCAGAGAGGCCCGCGAGGATCAGGTACGCCTTCTCGTAATTCAGCCAGTGGCGGTTCGCGCCGCGCCAGCCGAGGGAAGCGATGCCGTACGCCCAGTACGCGACCTTGCTCTTCGCGCGGTCACGCAGCGTCGCGAGGTCAGGGATCAGGCCGGTGAACCAGAAGAGGAGCGAGACGGTGAAGTAGGTGGACACCGCGAAGACGTCCCACAGCAGCGGGCTGCGGAAGTTCGGCCACATGCCCATCTGGTTGGGGATGGGGAGGGCCCAGTAGAGCAGCCACACGCGACCGACGTGAATGGTCGGGAACACGAGCGCGCACATGACGGCGAAGATCGTCATGGCCTCGGCGAAGCGGTTGATCGACGTGCGCCACTTCTGCCGGAACAGGAAGAGGATCGCGGAGATCAGCGTGCCCGCGTGGCCGATACCGACCCAGAACACGAAGTTCACGATCGCGAGGCCCCAGCTCACCGGCTGGTTCAAGCCCCAAACGCCCGTGCCCTCCCAGATCAGCCAGCCAACCGAGATGCCGAGGATGCCTAGGCCCATGAGCGCCACGAGGAAGGAAGCGATCCAGCCCTTGCTGGGTGGCGCCTCGACCACGCTGCACACCGCCTCGGTCACCGAGTGGAAGGTGTGATTCCCCGAGACAAGCGGGGGCGGAAAGATGGTCTCCGACTGCGAATCGTGGGTGGCCATGTTCGCTCAGCTCCCCAGCTCGGGGTTCGGGTTGCGCACCTTCGCCAAGTACGAGGTGCGGGGCTTCACGTTCAGCTCGGTCAGGAGCCGGTACTCACGGTCGAGCGCGCGCGCCTTGCTGACCGCGGACTCCTTGTCGGCGATGTTGCCGAACACGATGGCGTCCGTCGGGCAAGCCTGAGCGCAAGCGGGCGTAATGGCGTTGATGGCGGCCGCTGCGGCCTCCGGCGACGCCGCCTTCTTCGACGCGATGCGGCCCGCGTTGATGCGCTGGACGCAGTACGTGCACTTCTCGATGACGCCGCGGAAGCGGACGGTCACATTGGGGTTGCGCCCCATGTGCAGCGTCTCCGGGTAGTCCTTGGAGAAGTTGTAGAAGTTGAACCGCCGGACCTTGAAGGGGCAGTTGTTCGCGCAGTACCGCGTGCCGATGCAGCGGTTGTACGCCATCTCGTTCAGGCCTTCTGGGCTGTGAGAGGTGGCGGCCACCGGGCAAACGTTCTCGCACGGCGCGTTCTCGCAGTGCTGACACGCGATGGGCTGGTGAACGACCTGGACCTCGTCGGCCGGCTTGCCCTCGTCCGAGACGAAGTAGCGGTCCATGCGGATCCAGTGCATCTCGCGGCCGCGACGGGTCTGGTCCTTGCCGACCGGAGAGATGTTGTTCTCCGCGGAGCAGGCGACCATGCACGTGCCGCAGCCGGTGCATGCGTTCAAGTCGATGGCCATGCCCCACTGGTACTGGCCTTCGTACTTGAGCTCCTCGTAGATCCCTTTCTCAGGCGGGTGCACGACCGCGGCCTTCGGACGCGGCTTGCCGTGCTCGAGAATGCCCGCCTTGGCGAACTTCGGGTTCTTCTGGAAGTCGGCGTACTCCGCCTCGCGGACGAGCTGTCGCGCCGCGAAACCGAAGCCCGGCGCTTGGCTGTCGAACACCTGCGTGCGCGCGAGCGTGTAGGTGCCGCCCGTCGCGGTCAGCTTGGCGCCTGCGATATCAGCGGCCGTGGTGCTTCGCACGGGGTTCACGTTGAAGCCGACGACGCCGGTTTCGTGGTACGGCAGGAAGCTGCCGAAGTCCCGGCCCCAGCCGAGGTAGGCGACCGCTTGGTCGTCTGCGATGCCGGCGACGACGACGACGGCGGCCTCAATCTTCTTGCCGTTCGCCTCGAGCGACACCTTGTCGGCGTCTTTGAGTCCGAGCTTGGCCGCGGTGGCGGAGCCGATCGCGATGGGGTTGTCCCAGGTCACCTTCGTGACGGGGTCCGGCATCTCGAGCAGCCATGCGTTGTTCGAGAAGCGGCCGTCGAAGATGAAGGGCGACTCGACGAAGGCGACCTCGAGGCCGGCGACGGGCGCCGAGGGCGCGAGCGTCCCGATGCCCTCGGGCGCCTTGAACGAGGGCGTCACGCCGAAGAAAGGCGTCTTCGAGAAGCCGTCGGCGAGCCACGTCCGCCACTTCTTGTAGAAGCCGACGGCGCCCTCGCGCTTCTTCCAGTAGGCGCGCACGATCTCGCGCCCCTCTGTCTCCGCGCTGCCCACCGCGAGGGCGAGGACCTCGATCTCGCTCTTGCCACCCCAAAGCGGCTGAATCGTCGGCTGCTGAATGGACAGCGTGCCGTCGGTCCCGAGGACATCGCCCCAGCTCTCGAGGAAGTGCGCTTTCGGGAGTGCCCAGTCGGCGAGCTTCGCCGTCTCGTCGAGGTACTCCGCGAGCGCGATCTTCGTCTTGGCCTTCTTGAAGGCGTCCGCGAAGGCGAGGTCGCCCGGGGCGGAGTAGACGGGGTTCGCGCCGAGCACCAGGAGCGTGTCGACGCTGCCTGCGTTGAGCAGGTCGGTCAGCCCCTTGATCCCTGCCAAGTCCCCAGCGTCCGCGTCGAAGCGACGGTGGTCGGGGAAGTAGTGCACCGAGCGGCCGTTGTTGCCGATCAGGTGGTTGAGGACCGCCACGACGGCGTGCACGAGCGCCGGCTGGCGACGCCCCGCGATCAGGAGAGAGCCGGGGCCGTTCCGCTGCGCGAGCAGGTCGCGGGCGAGGACCTCGACGAACTTGTCCGTCGCTGCCTTGCCGGTGGCCTTGAGGTGCGCCTTGAGAGCCTCGGGGAACGCGAGCTGCGGATCCTTGGCGATCTCGGCGGCGAGGGCGAGGACAACGCCCTCGACCTCGGAGGACTTCACCCGCAGGCGGTGGTCGGCGTTCGTGCCTGTGATCGAGAACACGCCCTCGACCGCGTAGAGGCGCGACATCTTGTCCTCGACCGTCCGCAGGCGGCGGTTGCGCGCCCACAGATTCGCGTTGAGGACGACGTCGCCGTCTGCGCCGAGGAAGTCGCTGTCGAAGGACACGACGACGCGCGCCTCGTTCGGCCGATGGACGGCCACGTGCGGCGTGCCGAACGCGGCAGTCAGGCCGGCCCGCTGGTTGTCGTCGTGAACGCTCTCGTAGGTGAAGAACTTCGCGTTCGGGTAGGCGGCCGCGAAGCGCTCGCGGAGGTCCCGCGCGGTCGGCGACGGGAGCGCCTCGGACAACACCGCAAAGCCATTACCACCGTTCGCCTTGAGCGTGTCGAACTGCGCCTTGAGAGCGGCGGTCGCTGCGGCCCAGTCTGCGCCCTTGCCGCCCTGCATGGGCTGCTTCAGGCGGGCGGGGTCGAACAGGTTCAGCACCATCGCTTGGTGCATGCCCGTCGTGCCGCCAAACGTCTGCGGGTGGTCGGGGTTGCCCTCGATCTTCGTCGGTCGACCCTCGTGCGCCTCAACGACGAGGCCCACGGCGCGGCCCGCGATGTGCGTCGCGGTCGCGTAGTGCTGGGCGATGCCGGGGATGAGGTCCTCGGGCGCCTTCGCGTACGGCCGAATGTGCTGCACGGGGCGTCGGACGCAGCCCGTCACGCCCGAGAGCGCGACCGAAGCGCCCATCAGGCCGATGAAGTGACGCCGCGAAGTGCCGTCCGGCGACTTCGCCGTCTCGTCCTCGGGGAACTCGCGCGCGAGCGCGGCCTGAAACTCAGGCGTGTTCTCGAGCTCCTCGAGGCTCCGCCAATACCGCTTCTTGCTCATCGGTGGCACCCCGAGCAATTGATGGGCGGGTTGATCCGCGCTTCCTTCTTGATTTTCTCACCGAGCGCGAGCTGGTCGCCGCCCGGCGGGGTGTACCCCATCACGGTCGCCGTGCCCTTCGGGCGCAAGTGGTTCTCGGGCGCCTTGTGGCAGTCGAGGCACCATCCCATGCTGAGTGGCTGGTCCTGGTGGACCTCGACCATCTGGTCGATTCGGCCGTGGCACGACTCGCACCCGATCGCCGCGTTCACGTGGATCGAGTGGTCGAAGTATGCGTAGTCCGGCGTCTTGTGGATCCGGACCCACTCGACCGGCTTGCCAGACGCCCAGCTCTCACGCACGGGTAGAAGGTACGGGCTGTCCTTCTTCACGTTCGTGTGGCAGTTCATGCACGTCTGCGTGGGCGGTACGCCCGCGTGGGCGCCCTTCTCGACGCCGACGTGGCAGTAGCGGCAGTCGATCGCGAGGTCGCCCGCGTGCAGCTTGTGGCTGTAAGCCACGGGCTGCTCGGGTTGATACCCCACGTCCGTAAACCACGGTGAGAACCAGTACCAAACGGCCGCGATGACGGCGATTGGCGCGATCGCGAGCACCGGTGCCAGCAGCAGCGGGACGCGATTGTGGAACGCAGGGAAAACGAAGAGTGGTTTTCCCTCGTTGCCAGGGTTCGGTGTGCTCATCTCGACTCGACCTCGGATGAAGACCCGGCGAAACGACGCCGACCAGGACCCCCCTAGACGGCAAGACACATGCCAGTGAATGGGCCGCTGTCTACCAACGCCGGCGTGCCAAGTCCAACTCTTTTCGGTCGATCCGGCGCGGCAGATCGGTGCGGCGAGCGCGACAGGTGCGGCAGTTTGTCGCACTTGTGCCCGCTCGACAGGGCGATCACCCCAGAAACCCTGACGTTACTCGGCCGGGGCGTCTTGGCGCATCGCCCAGTGGCCCGCGATGCTGAGGGCGATCCCGACGACCACCGCGACGGGAAAGACCGGGTGCGCGCCCCGGAGGTCGACGCAGTCCCCTGAGGCCGCGCGCGTCGCGCACCGGGGGCTCACCGCCGCGCCCACCAAGCCGGTCGCGGTCAAGGCGAGGCCGCTGAGCGTGACCCAGCGTGCGGCTATCCGCGGCGGCGCCAGCGGGGGGTCGAGGGCGTGGTCGACCCCCTCGGCGTCGAGCTTGGGCGGCGGCATGGGCGGCACGAACGGCGCCTGAGCGCGCGCCTGAGACGCCATCGCCATCACGAGCGCGGCGACGGCGATGTGCGCCCGCGCTGCGCGTCGAGCGCTCACGCAGGCAGATCGATGTGTCCGAGCGCATCCACCTCAAGCGAGACGGAGCGCCCGATGTCGAGGGGCCACAGCCGCGCGGGGAACCTGGGGAGCAGCGCCTCGAGGGCAGCGACGCGTGCCTCGTTGCGCGCGCGCGGCGAGAGCTTGCGCGGTGCGACCACGAGCGCGTCTGGAAAGAACGCGTACGCGTGGACGGCGTCGAGCCCCTCGATATCCGGAAACTCGATGGCCCGGAGCGCCGCCAGCAGGCGCTCGGGTTCCAGGACGAGGGAGCCGACGTCAAACCCGACGAGCAGCGCGGCCTCGGCCCCGTCGAGGCCCATCGGCCGATGGTCTACGAGCCGGAGTCGCGCCGTCTCGAGGCCTGACCGCCACGCCGCCTCGAGGGTGGAGAGCGAGCGGCCGGGCGCAGCCTCGACAGGCGTCGAGTGGTCCGCGCACTCGTGTGTGTAGAGCACGAGCGCCGACCCGACCTCGACGCCCATCAGGCGCGCCTTGTCGAGCCCAGCGAGCGCCGCGGGACGAATCACCTTGCCGATCCGCGCCGCCTCGCTGCACAGGGGGCACTGGTCGAGGCGGGCCGTCCGCGGCTTGAAGGCCCGCTCGGCCGGGTCCCAGCCGAGGAGCTCGAAGAGGGCCTGGTTGCCCTCTCGCCCGCGGAAGGCGAGACGGCCCGCGATGGTCATCAGGTTGGTCCGCGAGACCTCCACGCCGGCGTCGTCTGCGATGCGGAGCATGACGCCGTCGACGACCTCGACAACGAAGCGCTCGTCTGCGCCGATCTCGTCTTGGGCGAGCTCGACGATGTCCCGGGCGTCCTCGAGGGCGTCGAGCAGCGGGACGTAGAACGCGCGCGCGGCGCCGACGAAGCTGCGCGCCGTGTGGAGCGCGCGCAGGAACGGATAGGCGAACTGGACCTCAAGGCGGAGCGCGTCGAGGTGGAACGCGACCTTGAGGTCTTCGTCCGGGTCCACCCACTCCACGGCGACGCCGCGCTTCGCCGCGAGGTCTTCGATGCAAGCGAGGAACTCGCTCGAGTCGGCGAGCGCGAAGAGCTCGATCTCGCCACGCGCAACCGCCGCCCCCTCGTCGCCGAGCCACTCGTCGAGGCGCTCGCCGACGAACGGGAGCGCCTCGGTCTCGGACTCCGCGGCGGGGTGGCGCAGGAACTCGAGCGTGTCGTACGTACGGCGGTCGTGCTGACTGATCAGGTGCTCAAGGTGCGGGTCGTGACGGCGCTCGGGGTGAGCGTCACCCGGTACGCCCGCGCGCGCACCGACCAAGTAGCCGGACTGGACCTCCGCAAGCACGGTCTCGCGGCGGCTGCCTGACTCACGAAACTCGGCGACGAGCTGCCGCCAGGCGGCGCGCAAGTCGAAGCAGGTGCCGGTTTGCCCGCGGAAGTCGCGCTCGTCGCCCGGCGGCGGGAGGCGAAAGACGCGCCCTCGGGCGTCTGCGCGCCAGCAGCCGACGACTTCGCCGGTCGTCGGCTGGTCGCCTTCGGGCGCGTCGCCATCCGTCGCCGCGGGCGCGAGTTCGACGCCGTAGTCGAGGCCGACCTCGCCCAGAAAGTGTGCGAACCAAGCCCGCACCGCAGGCGAAGTACGGGCGGCGCCGCACTTGGGGCAAGCCGTGGCCTTGAGGGCGGAGCGCGTCGCGAACCAGCGCGCCTTGAGATCGTCCAAGAAGCGGTCGATCGGCCCTTCGACCTCGCGCCCGTAGAAGGCGTCGCGCACGACCGTCGCCTTGCCACACGCTCGGCAGAGGTAGAGCACCTCGGCCTCGTCCCAAGTCTCCGGGCCGTGCGTGCGGATGCGCTCGCGCCGGTGTTCGTAAAATCGCCGCCGGACCTCGTCCACGCGGCCAGCTTCCTCTGCCTTTTCTTGCGCTGCAGCCATCGGCGCGCACTCTATCATGCACAGCGATGCGCACTTCATTCCCAGAAGAAGAACCCACCTCCGCGGCCCACGCCGTGCCGCGCACCGGCGGCGCGTACCTGACCGCGACGATCGAGGATCCGGCCCTCGTCATAGACCTGGTCAACTTCATCCACACGACGCGGCGCACAGGCCTGATGGCCGTGACGGTCGGCGCCGTGCGGCGGTCTATCTACTTTCACCAAGGGGCCGTCATCGCGGGCGCGAGCAACCAGAGCGCCGACCGCTTCGGCGAGATCGTGTGCCGGATGGGGCTGGTCTCGCGGGAGGCGCTCGACGCCGCGCTCGCCGAGGTCGGCCCTGAGCGCAAGATCGGCAATGTGCTGCTCGCGCGGGGCCTCATCTCGACACGAGACCTCTGGAAAATCCTGAGAGCGCAGATTGAGGAGATCCTGTTCGCCATCCTCCTCGTCGACAGCGGCGAGGTGACGCTCTCGCACTTCGACCCGGGGCAGGTCCCATCGCGGACAGCGCTCAATACCCAGCATGTGTTGCTCGAGGGGCTGCGGCGCAAGGACGAGATGGAGCACCTGCGGGGCCAGATCCCCGCGAGTGACCGTCGAATCGTCAAGACGCGGCTCGAGCGGAACGTGACGCTCACAGAGAACGAGCGGCGCATCTACGACCTGGTCGATGGCGCGCGGACGGTCGGGGAGCTGCTCGACGTGAGCCTGCTCGGTGAGCTTGAGGGCGTGCGGGTGCTGCACCACCTGCTCAAGGTCGGCTTGGTCGCAGAGGGCGGGCGCGCTGCGATTCTGTTGCCGAGCGAGGGGGGTGAGCGCTCGTTTGAAGACATCCTCAACGCTTTCAACGGCGCGGTCCTGTGCATTCACGACGCGCTCGTGGCTTCGGGTGAGGCGGGGCTGGTCAGCTTGGGCGTCGACTCGTTCTTCGACGAGATCGATCCAGAGCTCGCCGAGCTGTTCGACAGCGTCGTCCCGGCGCCCGATGGTCGCTTGCCGACAGACCGCATCTTCGCGAACTTGAAGCTCACTGAGCTCAGGGACAAGAGGACGCTCCTGCGTCGTGGGCTGAGCGACTACGTCCAGTTCCTGCTCTTTCTCGCGCGGGAGAACTTGGACTTCGAGCGCGTCGAGGCGCTCGCGCGCGAGGTCAGCGAGATGCTGCGCGGCTGGGAGTTGTAGAGGCCGTCGATGGCGCAGGACGCCGAGAACGCGAGGCTCCTCGGCCACGCTCGTCGGGCCGCGAGCGTGCTCGCCATGCTGCTCCTGGCCGGCACGCTGGGCTACGTGTCGCTCGAGGGGTGGCCGTGGCTCGACGCGCTCTAAATGACGGTCATCACGCTCACGACGATCGGCTTCGGTGAGACACACCCGCTGAGCGACGGCGGGCGTGTGTTCACGATGGTCCTGATATTCATCGGCGCGGGCAACTTGGCCTATACGCTGGGCGGCACGGCCCAGTTCTTCGCGTCGGGGGGACTCGACGCGTGGCGAAGGAGGACGCGCATGACGCGGACGTTGGCGAGCATCAGCGGGCACACGATCGTGTGCGGCTGCGGTCGATTGGGGGGCGCGGTGGCCGGGGCGCTCATGAAGCAGGGTGCTCAGGTGGTGGTCATCGACCGCTCACCGCACGCGCTCGCTCGCTTCCTGAGTGATTCGCCGAGCGCTGCCTTCGTCGAGGGAGACGCCAGCGAGGATGAGGTGCTCAAGCGGGCGGGTATCCAGCGAGCGCGCGCGCTCGTTGCCGCGCTGAATGACGACGCCTCGAACGTCTTCCTGACTCTGACAGCGCGGGTGTTGAAGGCTGACCTCGCGATCTACGGCAAGGCCGATGACCCCGCGACGCTGCTCAAGCTCGAGCGCGCGGGGGCGAATGTGCAGTTCAGCCCGGCGCTTGTCGCGGGGCTGCGGATTGCGCACCAAATCCTGCGTCCACGGTTGACGGAGGTGGTGGCCTTCTCCGCGGGCGCCGAAGCCGATGACCTCGGCATCGAGGAGGTCACCTTGGCGCAGCTCCGGCGGCCCGTGGGCGCGCCGCTCGGCGGCACGTCCGTGTGGGGCCGCGCCGACCTCATGGTGCTCGGGGTCCGGCGGGCGGACGGGACGCTGGTCTTCCCGCCCCGCAGCGAGCACAGCCTCGCAGCGGGCGAGCGTGTTCTCGTGATGGGCCGCCTCGCGGACCTCGGCGCGGCGCTGGGCGCCGACGTCCTCGCGTCAGAGTGATTGCCCGGCGCGCGAATCCTACATAAACTCCCGAACGGACTTCTCATGAGCGCCTCGGTGCGCGGGTTGTCGTTGAGCGCGACGGCCGCTAGAGTCGTGCCGTGAACAGCGCTCGTCGGCACGGCCTCGGAAACATCTGCACGGAAACCCATTGTCTGACAGACAAAACCCCGGCGTCCTGTCATCGCTCGCCGCTGAGCGCAGCGTCGAGGCGCTCTTGGTCACGCTCGTCGCGGCGTCCCGTGCGCCAGCCGGGCGCGTGTGGCTCGCATCGGGCGCACTCCGTGCATCGGGGACGCCGCTGAGCCTGGTTCGCGGAGCGGTCCAGCTGCAGACCGACGAAGAGTCGCCAACTCACCTTGAGGACGGGACGCCGCTCGTCGTCACCTACCGCCAGAACATCGTCGGGACCGACGGTCGAGTGCTCGGCGAGGTGGCGCTCTTCGACGTGCTGCGCCGGACTTATGCTGCGAACCAAGTGAGCGTGCTCGAGAGTTGTATGGGCGCGCTCGCTGCCGTTGCCGAGCAAGCGCGCGAGGCCGACGACGCCCTCGGGCAGGCCTCTGCTGCGCTCGAGGCGCTCGAGGCGCTGCCTTACCCGCTCGTTCGTCTGAACTCAGAGGCGCGCACCGCGTGGACGAACGCCGCGGCGCGCGCCCTCACGGGCTCAGGGGGAGACCGCGCGGAGACGGGGGTGGAGGACGCCTTTTCTTCGAGCACGCGCGATACTCTGCGGCGGGCGTTCGACGCGAGGCACCCCAGCGTTGTTCGGGTTCACCTGCGACATGCGTCTGCGGTACGCGCGGCGCACGTTGTGCCGTTCGAGACACCTCAGGGCCTCGCGGCGTGGGGCACGCTGCGATCGAGCCGCATCCGCCGATCGCCGTCTCGCGCCGTGGCGCGAACGCGCCGTCGCACGCTGAGTGGCCCCGTGCAGCCGCTCTCAGCGTCCAACGGAGCCATGTGGCGCGTACTCGACGCCGCGGGGGTCGGCACCCTTCATTGGGAGCTTCGCTCGGATTGCGTGCACCTCGACGAGATCGCGCGGCGCGCCTTTGGGCTCGGTGATGACACTTACCAAGCCGCGGCGTCGACCATGATCGAGTCGATCTTCCATGCGGACCGCGCAGGTCTGCGGCTCGCGCTCGGCGAGGCGCTGAGCACCCGCACCGCGGTCGACCACATGTTCCGGGTACACACTGCCGAGTCGAGCGATTGCTGGGTTCGACTATGGGGCCGCTTCGCCGTGGACGAGCGCGGACAACCCGTCGACTTGAACGGCGTCGTTCGGCGCGCGACGGCATCTGAGCGCCGCTGGATGGTCACGGGCCTCGCGGCGCGGGCGCTCGATGCCTCGCTCGATGCATGTGTGATCGTCGACGCTCAGGCGAACATTTGCTTCGTCAACGAGCGCGCGTCCGAAGCCATGGGCCGACTGCCGCGCGCCATTATTGGCCGAAACCTCTGGGAGTTCATCCCAGACGCTCGCGAGAGCGCATTCGGGCGCGCCGTGCGCGCCGCACTCACCGAGACAACCCCGGTGGTCGTGACGGACGAGTTCCCGGTCCGCCAACGGCTCACGGAGAGCCGCATCGTGCCCATCGCCGACGCCCGGATCGTCGCGGTCTTCTTCAAAGACGTCACGGCCGAGCGGCAGACCCGGTCCAACCTGAGCGCCTCTCGTCAAGACCTGCGTGACTTGGGTCACCGCGTGCGCGAGGCGCAAGAGGCCGAGCGGCGTCGGATAGCGCGCGAGCTTCACGACGTCATGGGCCAGAGCCTCAGCGTAATCAAGATGCGCCTGCAGCTCCTGCGCAAGCGCATGGTCAAGAGCGGCTCGAGCCCCGAGAACATCGCCCTCTGCGAGGCCGTCGTCGGCGATACGGACGACGCGCTGCAGTCCGCCCGCCGCTTGGCGGTTGAGCTGCGCCCCAGCGTCCTCGACGAGCTTGGCCTGCATGCGGCGCTGCAGTGGCAGGCCCAAGACATGATGGCGAAGACCGGGCTCGATATTCGCGTCCGGTTTGAGGCCGCAGACCGGGCGGCCCGTGAAGGGCGGCGAAGCACGACGGGGCGCGAGACGGTCGTGTTCCGCGCCGTGCAGGAGCTCCTCACGAACGTGCTCAAGCACGCGGACGCCAAGCACGTGGACATCACGCTCTCGGAGCGTGATGGCCTGCTCTCGGTCGAGGTCCGCGACGATGGCAAGGGCATGGAGCGTCAACAGGTCGAGCGACCGACCTTGGGCCTTATCGGCGTCTGGGAGCGGGTCCAGGCGCTCGGGGGCGACGTGCAGATCGAGACACGACCGGGCCTAGGAACGCAGGTTCGTGTCATCCTCCCCGCAACCACGAGCGCCCCGCCGCGCTCTGATCATTCGAAGACGCTCAGCGCACCGGAGAGAGAAGAAAAGTGAAAGTCCTGATTTGCGACGACCACAGCATCGTTCGCCGCGGCATCATCGAAGTCCTCCGAGAGGACGACCCGACCGTGACGTGCGTCGAGGCGTCCGACGGCGATGAGTGTATCTTGCTGCTCGCGCGCGGCACCTTCGACGCGCTCGTCCTCGACATCGGCCTGCCGGGCAAGAGCGGGCTCGACGTGCTCAAAGAGGCGAAGCAGCGGTGGCCGAGCCTGCCTGTCCTGATGCTCACGGTGTACGCCGAGGGCCAGTACGCGACGCGGGCCCT
>Ga0114972_10002622_pt1 | contig 13542 bp, 9 predicted proteins | sample M_140807_EF_Meta_FD_87354 | JGI IMG/M metagenome (GOLD analysis project Ga0114972, IMG submission 87354) | Freshwater microbial communities from Lake Montjoie, Canada to study carbon cycling - M_140807_EF_MetaG | ecosystem: Environmental > Aquatic > Freshwater > Lake | place: Lake Montjoie... | reverse complement strand
TCAAAGGGGCGATTGGCACCAACAACTTCGATGCCAATTCGCGCCTTTGCATGAGTTCGGCGGTGTCGGGCTATGCCCGCAGCCTGGGCTCCGATGGCCCGCCCTGCTGCTACGAGGACATCGACCAGGCCGATCTGGTCGTGTTGATCGGTACCAATACCGCCGAGTGCCACCCCGTGTTGTTCCAGCGCCTGGCCAAGCGCAAGAAGCGCCAGGGGAGTGACTTGAAGATCCTGGTGATCGACCCCCGCGCCACCGCCACCGCGGCGATCGCCGACTGGCATCTGGCCATTGCTTCGGGCACGGATCTGGCCCTGTTGCATGGCATCGCCCATCTGCTGTTGCAGGCCGGCAGCATCGACCGTTCCTTTGTGGCAAACGCCACCGAAGGCTTTGAGGCGTTCGAGGCCCATGTCGCCGCCTGGACGCCGGCGCGCACCGCCGCGTTTTGCGGCATCCCTGAAGACGATCTGCGGGCTGTAGCCAGCCTCTGGGCCGGCTCCAGTGCCGTGCTCAGCCTCTGGTCGATGGGATTGAACCAGCGCGTTGAGGGCACGGCCACCGTGGGTGGCCTGATCAATCTGCACCTGCTCAGCGGCCAGATCGGTCAACCGGGCTGCGGTCCCTTCTCCCTGACGGGGCAGCCCAATGCCATGGGGGGCCGTGAGGCCGGCGGCCTGGCCCAGCTGCTGCCGGGTTATCGCTCTGTGGCGGATGCCAGCCACCGCGCCGAGCTGGAGCAGGCCTGGGGCCTGGCACCGGGCTCCATCGACCCAGCGCCCGGTCTTTCCGTCTGGGAACAGATTGAGGCCATGGAGGCCGGTGCCCTGGACCTGTGGTGGGTGGCGGCCACCAATCCCCTGGTCAGCCTCCCCCATCTCGAACGGGTGCGCGCCGCGGTGAGCCGTTGCCCCATGGTGGTGCTCAGTGAGGCCTATGCCGGCAGCGAGACCGCCGCCTATGCCCACCTGTTGCTGCCGGCGGCCCAGTGGAGTGAAAAGCAGGGCACGATGACCAACTCCGAACGGCGGGTCACCCTGGCCCCGGCCTTTCGCCAACCCCCCGGCGAAGCGCGCCCGGATTGGCAGGTGTTCGCCGAACTGGGTCGCCGCCTGGGCCATGGCGCCCAATTCCCCCCCTGTACGGCGGCGGATGTCTTCGCCGAATTTGTGGCCCTCACCGCCGGCCGCGTTTGTGATCTCTCGGGGATGAGCCATGGGCTGTTGGCGGAGGCCGGTCCCCAGCAGTGGCCCTTTGCTGCCGGTAGCGATCCCACAACCATCTCGAAGCGGCTCTACGGCGACCATCGCTTTGCCACAGCCAGTGGGCGGGCCCGTTTCCTCTGCGATCCACCGTTGGGCCTGGGGGAGCCGCCCTGCGAAGCCTTTCCCCTGGTCCTGACGGTGGGCCGTTATCTGGGCCATTGGCACACCATGACCCGTACGGGCAAGGTGCCAAGGCTCAAGGCGATGCATCCAGAACCCTTGCTGGAGGTCCATCCCAGCGATGCGAAACGGTATGGCGTGGACGATGGCGCCTGGGCCCAGGTCAGTTCTCGCCGCGGCAGCGTCGCCGCCAGGGTGCAGATCACGGAGCGGATCCGTCCAGGCACTTTGTTTTTGCCGATGCACTGGGGAGCCAACCAGGAAAAGGCCTGCGAAGCCAATGCCTTGATGCACGAATTGTTCTGTCCCCATTCACGCCAACCCGAGCTCAAGGCCGCGGCGGTTCGGCTCGAATCCGCCGTCCACGAATCAGGGGGAATGGGGGGTTAAGCGTCGTCGTGGGCGTGACGGCGATAGAGGAAATCAAGGGCCTGATTGCGCAGGACGCCATAGCGGTCGTCGGCCAGGATCGCGTCGTGGTTCCGGGGTCTCTCAAAGGGAACCGAGAGGATTTCGCCAATCGTGGCGGCGGGACCATTGGTCATCATCACGATGCGATCGGCGAGGAACAGGGCCTCATCAATGTCATGGGTGATCATCAGAACCGTGGGTTTCTGTTCGCGCCAGATCGCCAGGAGTTCCTCGTGGAGTTCTTCTTTGGTGATGGCATCGAGGGCGCCGAAGGGCTCATCCAGGACGAGTACGGCCGGATTGACCGCCAGGGCCCTGGCGATGGCCACCCGTTGCTTCATGCCGCCGGAGATCTGCCCTGGTTTCTTATTGGCCGCTTCACTGAGGTGGACCATCTCCAGGTGATGATCCACCACCCGTTGGCGTGTGGCGGCATCGAGTTCGGGTCGGGCGGCCTGCACAGCCAGATTGACGTTCTGCCAGACCGTTTTCCATGGCAGTAAGGAATAGTTCTGAAATACCACCATGCGGTCAGGACCCGGCCGTTCGATCGGTTGACCCGCCAGGCTCACCTGGCCACTGCTGGGCTTAAGGAAGCCAGACACCATGTTGAGCAGGGTGCTTTTGCCACAGCCGGAATGGCCGATGACACAAAGAAATTCCCCCTGTCGCACCTGCAGATTGATATTGCGAAGGGCTTCAAAGGGACCGCGGCGGGTGGCAAAGGTCTGGCCCACCCCGCTGAACTCGAGAAAGGACGGGTTGGCTGCGGGCAGGACGGCGCTCATGGTGGGGGGCAGACTCAGGGGGACAACAGGGCCGGTGCGGAGAGGCTGGGCAGGGGGATCGGGGCGACCGGGGGTGCCGGGGCACCGGGCAGGGCCTTCAGGTAGGCGAGCGGATCGTCCTGGTCGAAGGCGATGCCGTCGGCGAGGCAGAAGGGGTGACGATCGGGACGGAGGGTGGGGTAGCCGGCCAAGGCCAGGGCCCGGTCGCACAGGTCGGGGCGATAGACCTGGCTGAGCAGTTCGAGCCGGTTACTGGGGAAGGGGCACCACCCCCAACGGCTGAATTGGCCCAGAATCCAGGCCCCCTCAGCCCGATTCGGGATGTGGGCGCGGTCTGAGTGGTAGCGGTTGAACTGAAGTAAAGCCTGGGGCTTTTGATCGTTGCCGTAATCGAACTGGCGCTGTAGCGCAATCTCGGCCCGCCGGCCCAGCCATTGGTTTTGGCTGAGGATTTTGGTCAGTTTGGAGCGCTGGCCGCCGTCGTCGCACCGTTCGGCGGCTTTCATCAGGCCGGCGCCCAGGGCATCCAGGGCCCGGGGATGGGCTTCAGCCCACCACTCCGAACAGGTGAGCACCTTTTCGGGATGGCCGCTCCAGATGTCCAGATCCGTCGCCAGGACATAGCCCTGGCGATCTTCGACGGCCTCGGCAACCCGATAGCGGCCGGCGATGAAGCCATCGATCTGTTCGGTGCGCAGCGCTCCCCCCATCGTCATCGGCGAAAGCGGTGTGAAACGCACTTGCTGGTCGGGGTCGATACCACCGGCCGCCAACCAGTGGCGCAGCAGCAACTCCGCCATCGATCCCAGGTCGGGCACCGCCAGGGTGAGGGGTTGGCCCCGGTTCAGAAGCCACTGGCGCAGATCGGCGCGACGCTCGACACCCTGGGCCAACAGGGAACGGGCCATGCAGAGGGCATTGCCGTTGCGGCTCACCGTCATCGGCGTGATGGCCGGCCAGGGGCCCCGGCCCCCCAGACCCAGGTTGAGGGCCAGGGGCGTGGTGGCCGAGGTGATGGCTACCTGAAGTTCGCCTTCAAGAAGCTTCTCCTCGAGACGATCCCAACGGGCGAAGGGGATGGGCACGACGTCGATGGCGGTCCCATCAAACAGACCTTGTTCGAGGGCGAGCGCCAAGGGGGCGATGTCGAGCCCTGGCAGGAAACCGATTCGAAGCGTTTCTGCCCTCCGGGGCCCCTGACTGCGGGCCGGCGGTTGGGCGGTGGCCCTGGCCTGGTGCCTGTCGGCACTGGAGACCGCGGCGACGCCAGATGCTGCAGCCACGGTGGCAGCCACGGTGGCAGCCCCGGTGGCGGCCCCGGTGGCGGCCGCGGTGAGGCTGGAGCGGTGTTGGCGCAGGCGCCGCTGCTGGTGGAGGAAGCCGATCAGCTCCCCCCGCAGGTGGTAGTAATCGGGGTGCTCGATCACCTCCAGGCGCTGGCGGGGCCTGGCAAAGGGCACCTTGAGGATCTGGCCGATCTCCGCTTCGGGGCCATTGGTCATCATCACCACCCTGTCGGAGAGCAACAGGGCTTCATCCACGTCATGGGTCACCATGACGGTGGTGACGCCAGCCTCCTGGCAGATCTGCATCAGCTGTTGTTGCAGATTGCCGCGGGTGAGGGCATCGAGGGCCCCAAAGGGTTCGTCCAGCAGCAGTAAACGGGGGCGGATCGAAAGGGCCCGGGCGATCGCCACCCTTTGCTTCATGCCGCCCGAGAGTTCCGACGGCACCTTGTCGGCAGCGTGGCTGAGACCCACCATCGCAATACTGCGATCAATGATTTGTTTTCGTTCCGCCAGGGAACTGGAGGCCATCACGTTATTGACCGCCAGGGCCACGTTCTGGCGGACGGTTTGCCAGGGCAGCAAAGAATAGTTCTGAAATACCACCATGCGATCGGGACCTGGCTCGCTGACCTCACGGCCGTCGATCAAAATGCCACCGCCGCTGGCCTGGGTCAGGCCCGCCAGGAGATTCAGCAGAGTGCTTTTGCCACAACCGGAATGACCAATCAGGGAAACAAATTCCCCTTCCGTGATTTCAAGGTCGATGTCCTTGAGGGCCGTGTAATGGCCACCTTCTTTGAGGGGAAAAACCTTGGTGACATCATCGATGGTGAGAAAATGATCCATGTTCAGTGGCCCCCCTGGGCGACTCGGGTTCCAGTCCAGGCAACTAAACGATCCAGGGCTAGACCCACGAGGCCTACGTAAATAATAGCGAGAATGATCTGACTGGAACTGCTATCGCCGCCAGCGTTATAGGCATCCCAAATAAAGTAACCAATGCCGCCATCTGCTTTGAGCATTTCGGCGGCCACGATCGCAAGCCATGCCAGTCCGACCGCAATGCGCAAGCCTGTGAATACATAGGGAACTGTGGCGGGAATCACAATATTTCGGATGTATTCGCTTTTGCGTAGTCTCAAAACTCGGGCCACATTGGTATAGTCTTCAGGAATTTCCTTAATGCCCACAGCGGTGTTAATAATAATCGGCCAGATAGCCGTAATAAATATTACAAAGATTGCCGAGGTGTTGGCATTCTGAAACACCATCAGTGAAATCGGGAACCAGGCCAGGGGCGGTACGGTGCGCAGCACCTGAATCACGGGGTCAAACCCTTTGCCGATGAAGCGGTTCAAGCCCAGCAGGCCGCCGATGGCGATGCCAACAATGGCGGCGAGGCCATATCCCAGGGCTACCCTTTGTAGGGAAATCAAGATCTGCCAGCCCAACCCCTTGCTGGTGCCGCCGTTGTCGAAAAATGGTTGGCTGATGTAAGGATCCCAGGTATCGATGATAACATTGATGGGGCCCGGCAGCCGGCCTGTGCCAAGGATCAGGGAAAGGGCTTGCCAGACCAGCAGGAAACCGCCGATGCAGACCAGATAGGGCAGCACGCCGCGCAGCGCCGGATTCGACAGGCGGCTCCGGGTGGTTTGCGACAAGGATGTCGCAGAAACGGAGTGGGACATCTTGTTCAAAGGGTGGGTCGAAAACCCCCAGTCGGCATGGCGGACCGACTGGGGTAGGGGCGGTCAAGCAGGCAGGGAATCAGGCCAGGGCTTTGATCTTCAAAGCATCGAGATAGGCCTTGGGATTCTCAGGGTCAAACACAACGCCGTCAAAGAAGGTTTCCTTGCCCCGTGAATCACTGGCGGGAATCGCCTGTTCCTGGCCCAGGGCCTTGGCGGCTGTTTTCCAGAGATCACTCCGGTTGACCTTGTTTACCAGTGCTGTCGTATCCGTATTGGCGGGCAGATACCCCCAGCGCATGTCTTCGGTGACAAACCAGGTGTCATGGCTTTTGAAGGGGAATGAGGCATTGTCCGACCAGAACAGCATCTTGTAGGGGCTGTCTTTGACAATGCGACCGTCGCCATAATCCACAGTTCCAGTAAGGCGAGGCTTGATGTCTTCGACCTTGGCCTTGATGTATTTATCTTGAGCAAGAATCTGACACATTTCGTCGAGATTGGCTGGGTTCTCACACCAGATCTGGGCTTCCTGGACGGCCTTGAGTAGGGCCACGGAAGCGTTGGGATTTTTGTCAACCCAGTCGGCCCGCATTGCAAAGGATTTTTCAGGATGTTTGTTCCAGATTTCTCCAGTCTGTGTTGCGGTATAACCAAGTTTTTTGTTGACTAGGCGCTGGTTCCAGGGTTCACCCACGCAGAACAAGTCCATGGTTCCGGTTTGCATGTTGGCCACCATCTGGGGAGGTGGAACCACGACTAAATCGGCATCTTTGTTGGGATCGATGCCGTTGGCAGACATCCAATAGCGCATCCAAAGATCATGGTTGCCCCCGGGAAAGGTGACTGCGGCTTTCAGCTTTCTGCCCAGGCTTGATGCACCTTTGGCCAGACCTTCTTTGTTGTTAACCGTAAGCTTGGCATCCAGCAGAGCTTTCGACGCCGAGATCGCCTGACCCTGCAGGTTCAGCCGGGCAAGGATGTACATCGGCAGGGGTTGTTTGCTCTTGGTTATTTTGCCGGCTGTCAGCAAATAGGGCATGGGGCTAAGGATATGGCATCCATCAATCCCCCCACCACCACTACCAAGTTCAAGATTGTCTCGGGTTGCGGCCCAGGACGTTTGCTTGAGGAGTTTCACCTCGGGCATGCCGTGCTTGGCAAACAGACCCTTCTCCTTGGCGATGATTAATGGCGCCGAGTCCGTCAGGGCAATGAAGCCCAGGATTGCTCCTTTCACCTCGTTGCTGGCGCTTCCTGTTGGGGAAATCTCTGATTTCGTTGTCGACTTCTGGCCGCCACAAGCAGCCAGGAAGGCCGTGCCGGCTGCCGTGCCAGCTGCTGTGATCAGAAATTTGCGACGCGAGAACGAAGCCATGGAAATGCAGAAAAGGGGACGGGTTTTTCTTAATGAATGGAGAGTGGATCTCCAAAGGGGGCTTTCGCTTGAATCTTGTGCCTGAAGCACGAGGTAGGCACGGTTAGCAGCGAGCGGGCGGCCGGTGTGCAAAGACCAGGCTTCACAAAGAAGTGCGCTGATCTGAAAAGTCTGAATCGGCGCAAAAGCTTACCGAGAAGTCAATCACACCACGAAGCGTCTTGGCCGTCGGTCGCAATGGTTACCAAAACCTTGACTCGCTGGCCTTTTTATCGATTCAGGGGGTTGGCGCCCAGCCGGCTCCGGCCCCCTGGGGTCACGGGTCCGTCAGCAATCCGAATTCGTCCAGGGCCCTGGGCAGGTTGCGGTGCTCATGGCCAGGGTGGCTGAGTTTGATCAGGGCGAACCGCTGCAATTCATCCAGGTTGGACCAGCGTTGGGGCTCAATCTCCAGGCCAAGCTGGGCGCAGGACAGGGCCACCTCGCCAGGCAGGGTCCCCGATTGTTGCCAGCCACAAGCTTGGGCCGGTTCCAAGGGTTTGGCCGGTCCGTTGGGAAGGTTTCTGCTGCGCTCCAGTAACCAATCCCTCAGCGCTTGAAGCGCCTGCCCGTCATCGTTCCATTGCAGCAGGCCTAGTCGTTCGGCCGGGCTCAAGCCATTCCAGTGCACCAGTTTCAGCTTCACTCCCGCCAGATCGAGCTTGCGGCGGACCGCCATGGGGAGGCAACGCAGATCGCCGCTGAAGTCCGCTTCGAAGTCAAACAGCCGGTTGTGGATGGCCCCTGGACCTTGGGGGCTGCAGGGGTCGCTCATGAAGCCAGCTCCAGGCCTTTCCTGACGCCGCTGCGGGCTTGCAGGAGGGCCCTGGCTTGCTCCAGGGCTGTTGGCAGATCGTCATGGTGATCCGCCAGCCACAGGTAGGCCCCCAGATTCCAGAGCAGGGCCTCCGCCAAGGGGCCTTCCCCCCTCAGGGCCGACTGGGCGTCCCGGCGCCAATCCTCCAACCCTGACCAGGGGATCTCCGCCGCGCTGATGCCATGGTCCCGGGGGTGAAGCAGGATTCGTTCCACGTCCCCCATGCGCACCCTTGCCGTGATCCCGGCCCGGGTGGTGGGCAAATCGGTCGATCCCTCCAGCCCCTTGACGGTCAAGATGTCGGTTTCGCCGGCCCCAGCCAGGGCCTCCCAGGCCCGGGTTTCGGTGGGGGGATGGACGAAGCCGCTCACCAGGAGCCGCTCGCCCTGGTGCGGGGTCCAGAGCAGTTCCAGGCTGGCCACAGGGGGGCGTTTGCCGATCAGATCCCTGATCAACACCAGCCGTTCGGCGGCCTGGAAATGGTCCGGTTGGTGGGTCAGGGCCAGGCCATGGTTATCGAGGCGCTCCTGCACCGTCTCCAAAGGCAGGCCCCGCCATTCGATGCCGAGGGCGGCGAACAGCTCCGCCAGGGTGATGCCGTATTTCACCGGCATCGGGTCGCCCCCATGCAGTACCACCGGGATTCCTGCCGCCGCCAGCGTCAGAGCCAGCAGGGGCAGCACCGGGGCGGTGCGGCTGCGGCCGTCATAGGGCACCCCAAAGCAAAGGGCTCGGCGCCCCGGAGTGGTCAGGATTGGACCTAGGGACCGGTACCCATCCAGCATGCCGGTGAGCTCTTGGGGCGCTGGCCGGCGAATGCGGTGCGCGATCAGAAACGCGCCCATTTGGGCCGCGTCAACTTGCCCCTTGAGCATCAGCTCGATCGCTTCGCAGGCCTCCTGGCGACTGAGGCCGGTGCTGGTGTGCTCGCCGCTGCCCACCTTGCCGATCAGGTCTCGGAACAGGGCGCGGGAGGGTCCCAGGGCTTCAAGACGCTCCTGGCGGCGAGCCTCAAGCGTTGCCACGGGAGAATCTGTCGCTGGATTCTGTAGCGGTTGCAACAGGGGGAGATCCGGCCATGGTGGTCATAATGTCATTAAGAGCGGTAGTGGTTTCGGGTTCCAGGCCCAGGCCTGAACCTTGGTGTGGTTTTGATCACCACCCCTTCCCCCCCCGATTCCGGACATGTCCGAATCCGCAGCAGCGGCCGTCGATGGTGCGGCCGGCCAACTCCCTCTCGGTACTGCACCCAGGTTGACGAAACTGGAGCTGGCGAAATCCAGCTTTTGCGGCCTCGATCTTGCCTCCCGCCTTGATGAACTCGGCCGCATGGGCTGGGAATCCCTGGATGAGGCGACCCTCACCATCCATCTCAAATGGTTGGGAATCTTTTTTCGTCCGGTCACCCCCGGGCGATTCATGGTGCGGTTGCGGCTGCCCAATGGCGTCATCCGCGCCGATCAGCTCGAGGTGCTAGCGGAGGTGGTTGATCGCTGTGGTGAGCACGGCAGTGCCGACATAACCACCCGTCAGAACCTTCAGTTGCGCGGTCTCCTGCTGGAGGACATGGCGCCCTTGATGAAGTGTCTGGAGCGGGTGGGTCTGACCAGCCGCCAGTCGGGTCACGACAATCCCCGCAACATCACGGGCAATCCACTCGCCGGCATCGATCCGGACGAATTCGTGGACACTCGCCCCCTGGTTGAGGCGATCCAGACCATCTTGCTGGGCCCCGATGGCCCCCGCAACCTGCCACGCAAGTTCAACGTGGCGGTGGGTGGTGCCCCCGACAGCTTTCTGCTCCATAACGATCTGGCGTACCTGCCGGCCCTTTGCAAGGGCGAACTCGGTTTTACGGTCATGGTGGGAGGCTTTTTTTCGGCCCAACGCAATGAGCTGGCGATTCCCCTGGGCCTTTGGTTGCGCGCCGAGCAGTTGCCGCTGTTCACCCTGGCCGTGCTGCGCCATTACGAGCGGCATGGGGATCGCACGACCCGCACCAGGAGCCGTTTGATGTACTTGATTGAGGCCCTGGGCCTGGATGCCTATCGGGCCGAGGTGCTGGAGACCTGGCGGGCTTTGGGGGCTGGCCCTGGGGATGGGGTTCTGCATGACGGCTCCCATCTGGTGTCACGGGCCCCGCAGGATGTCTGTGGCGTCCATCCCCAGAAACAACCAGAGCTGTGTTGGGTGGGCCTGAACGTGCCCATGGGTCGGCTCGACAGCGCTGCGTTATTCGCGTTGGTTGGCCTGGCCCGTGGCTATGGCAGTGGTGAACTCCGCTTCACTGAGAGTCAGAACGTTTTGATTGTTGATGTCCCCAGCCCGCGGGCCGAGGCCCTGCTGGCGGAGCCCTTGCTGCAGCGTTTTCCGAGTGATCCAGGACCGCTGGTGGCCGAGGCCGTCAGTTGTACGGGCAATCACTATTGCGGGCTGGCCCTGATCCCGACCAAAAGCACGGCCCTGGCGGTGCTGGCCGAGCTGGAACAACGCTTGGTGCTGCCCGAGTCGGTGCGTAACCACTGGACCGGCTGCCCCAATGCCTGCGGCCAGCCCTACATGGGCCAGATCGGATTGATGGGGGCCAAAGCCCGTGTAGACGGTCAGATGGTGGAAGCCGTCAAGATCTTCCTGGGGGGCTCCATGGCCGACGATCCCCAGTTGGCGGTCTTGCATGAAAAGGCCGTTCCCCTCAGCGAGCTGCCGGATGTGCTCGAGACTTTGTTGGTGGAGCGTTTCGGGGCCAGCCGTCGCAACGGTTCGGCGTGAGGTTGTCTTCCCCCGCGGCTGCCCCCCTGGGTCGACAACCGGCTGTCATGGTGAGAAGTCTTGGGCCCAGCCCCGTTCCGGTGCCATCTTCAGCCGCCGAACTCCCCTTCGAACCCGACCCCGGCAGGCTGCCGGCCCCCGGCCATGCCGATCGCTGGCCCTGGCTGCTGGCCTTGCGGCGCCAGAGACCCCTGGTCTTGGAACCCTGGCTGCGGGCCATTGAAGTCGGTCAGCTCGCGCCGGAGTCCGATCTGCTGGCGGTGCTGGCGGACCAGCTCGACGCCGATGCCGCCGTGCGATTGCTGCGTTTCTGGTGGCAGAGCCCCGATCGAACCCCAGCACTACCCAACTTGGTGGGCCGCGTGCGCGACAGGACGGTGGCAAACCTTTTAGCCGAGATCCTTGCTGATCGAGGCGAAGGGCGGGTGGATCCCGCTTGCCAGGCGCTCCTGCTGCCCCTATTGGGGTATCAGCGGCAGGCCAGGGATTTTCTGCTGTTGCAACGGCTGGTATTGCAGCCGGGTCCCCGCCAGGTGCGTCAGGCCGCTTTGGAGGGGCTGAGCCTTGGTTTGAGTGCCTGGCCCTTGCCGGCCCTGCGCAGCACCCTGTTCACGTTGGCCAGTGATCTGGACCCCCTCCTGGCCGGCGCTGCGGTCGATGCCCTAGCCCGGTTGCCCGACCCCCGTTCGCCGTTGATTCTGCTGAGCCGCTCATCCCTGGAGGCCTCTGTGGCCGAACGGCTGCAGCGCAGGCTGCGGGCCCTTCCCGCCAGCACCCTGCTGCTGCTGGTGCATGGGCGGGCCGATGGCTTCATTCCCCCAGATTTTCGCTCCCTGGCCGCGGAGCTGGAGCAGCGCCGCGGGGCTCCAGTGCGGTTGCGGGCCCTCACCGATCCGAGCCCCCTTGCCCCGGAGCCCCTGGGCGATCCCCTGTCGCTGATCCCCCTGTTTCTGCTGCCGGGAGGCCACGTGCGCCATGACGTGCCGGCGATGGCGACCGCCTTGCGCCGGCAGGGGCCGCTGCGGGTCCTGCCCTTTCTGGGGGCGTGGCCCTGCTGGCAGCGGGCCCTGGCGGCAGTGGTGGCCCAGGGGGCTGGGGATGGCTGGCGACCCCGGTTGCTGCATCACCCCATTGCCGGCCCATTGGCCGTCCGCTACCTTGCCAATCTTGAACGGGTGACCGGTGCGGCCTGTGTCCAGACTCCTGTGTCCCATGGCGACCTTGTGGCCCTGGCTGGGGACCACCGGGGGGAACTCATCCCCCTGTCCCTCGGATCCAGTCGCTTGAGCGAGTCCCTGGCTCCCCTGCTGGGTGAAGCGGCCGCAGCACCGTTGCTGGCCCGAACCGCCTTGCGGGAGGGGCTGCTCCAGGCCCTGGAGGTGTTGCCATGAGTCGCGAGGGGCCAGCGCTGCAGGGGTTGGGAACCGTTTATCTCGTCGGGGCCGGGCCCGGGGATCCGGAACTGCTCACCTTGAAGGCCCATCGTCTCCTGCGCGAGTGCGATGCCCTGGTACATGACTCCCTGGTGCCCAAGGCCTTGCTCGATCTGGTTCGACCGGACTGCGAGCGGCATTTCGTCGGCAAGCGCCGCGGCCACCATTCCGTGCCCCAGCCCACGACCAATGCGGTGCTTCTGGAGCTGGCTGGTCGCCATCGCACCGTGGTGCGTCTCAAGGGGGGGGATCCCTTTTTGTTTGGACGTGGTGGCGAGGAAGCCGCCTATCTGGCTTCCCGCGGGGTCCCCGTTCAGGTGGTGCCTGGAGTCACGGCCGGAATTGCCGCTCCGGCCTATGCCGGCATCCCGGTCACCCACCGGCGGGCCGGTTCCAGCGTCACCTTCGTCACCGGCCACGAGGAAATCGACAAGGGCCGCTCGGGCGTCGACTGGCAGGGCCTGGCCCGCAGCAGCGATGGGTTGGTCATCTACATGGGCCTCCACAATTTGCGCCACATCTGCCAGGAACTGGCGGCCGGTGGCCTGGATCCCGCCACCCCGGCCGCCGTCATCCAGCAGGGCACGGTGCTGGGCCAGCGCCTGCTGGTGGCCACCCTGGCGGATCTTGCCGATCAGGTGGAAGCCCAGGAGTTCGCTTCCCCCTCCATTGTGGTGGTGGGGCCTGTGGTGGCCCAGCGGGTGGCTGATTGTGCGCCACCGCTGGCCGATACGGAAATGCCGCTCCCGTTTTAAGACCATCCCCAGGGGCCGCCGCCCCCATAGGATTGGTCCATGCCCAACCTTCCCCCTGACGGCAGAGAGGTGCCCCTCGCCATGCCGGCAGTGGTGCCGCCGTTGGAGCAGTTATTTCCTTTTGCCCTTGATCCCTTCCAGCTGGAGGCGATCGACGCCCTAAACATCGGCCATTCGGTGGTGGTCAGTGCCCCCACGGGTTCGGGGAAGACCCTGGTGGGCGAGTACGCCATCTACCGGGCCCTGGCCCATGGCAAAAGGGTCTTTTACACCACCCCTCTTAAGGCCCTATCCAACCAAAAACTGCGCGATTTTCGTGGCCAATTTGGTGCCGAAAATGTAGGCCTGCTGACCGGCGATCTCAGCGTCAACCGAGAGGCCGGGATCGTCGTGATGACCACGGAAATCTTCCGCAACATGCTTTATGCGGAGATTGATCACCCCGATGATGACCCCTTAGCTGATGTCGAAGCCGTGGTGCTCGATGAGTGCCACTACATGAATGATTCCCAGCGCGGCACCGTCTGGGAGGAATCGATCATCCATTGTCCGCCCCCCATCCAATTGGTGGCCCTATCGGCCACCGTGGCCAATGCCGGGCAGCTCACCGATTGGATCGAACGGGTGCATGGCCCGACCCGGCTGGTGCTCAGCGACCACCGCCCAGTGCCCCTCGATTTCAGTTTTTGCAGCGCCAAGGGATTGCACCCCCTGCTCAATGAGGCCGGCACCGGGCTCCATCCCGATTGCAAGGTTTGGCGGCCTCCAAAAACCACGCGCCGCAAGG
>Ga0114972_10002618_pt1 | contig 13556 bp, 9 predicted proteins | sample M_140807_EF_Meta_FD_87354 | JGI IMG/M metagenome (GOLD analysis project Ga0114972, IMG submission 87354) | Freshwater microbial communities from Lake Montjoie, Canada to study carbon cycling - M_140807_EF_MetaG | ecosystem: Environmental > Aquatic > Freshwater > Lake | place: Lake Montjoie... | reverse complement strand
GGCGCAGTGCTTCCGCGAGATGTTGCCGTCTCGAATCGTCAGGTCGGTCTGCTGGCTCCCTCGCCCGATGACGAACTTCTCTTTGTCGACGCGGTAGCGCTGACCGTTGAAGAGTAGGTGCAGCGTCGGCTTCGCGCCGCTCGCTTCGGCCGGCGGCTCAGCGGCGCCCGAAGCTTGCCCCGGCAGGGGCGGCGGGCGGCGGGCGGCGGGCTGCGGCGCTGGCGTGGGCTGGGCCAGCGGCGGCGGCGCGACCCGGGGCGCCGGCGGCGCTGGCGCTTGAGGCTGCGGCGTGGAGTAAGGCGCCACGGCGGGTGCGGCTTGCGGCGCGTCGGCGCGCGGCCCCGCGAGCGAGTAGTTGCGGCTGCGCGCGTAGTGGCGCATGGACTCGTTGACGAGGTAGTCCATCGAGCAGCCAAGGTCGCGCGTCATGACCTCGAACAGCTCCCAGAGATAGTCGCGACAGTAGAAGCTGCGCAGCGTCTTTCGGTTCTGGTCGGTCATGTCGGACTGCCCCCGTGTCAAAAATGGCGCAAAGAACTAGCACACCGCGCACTCACTTGGGAACAGGCCGCGCGCACCGGAGGATCACCCCATGAGGCTCGTCGTGCAGAGGGTTCGGAGCGCGCGCGTCGAGGTGGAAGGCCAAGTCGTCGGTGCGATCGAGCGCGGTCTCCTGGTCTTGGTCGGGGCGGCCCCGAGCGATACCCGACCCGAGGTCGAGGCGCTTGCCGCCAAAGCCACGCAGCTCCGCATCTTCCCAGACGCCGAAGGCAAGATGAACCTCGACCTTGCGCAGGTGGCGGGGCAGGTCTTGGCCGTCTCGCAGTTCACGCTCTTCGGCGACTGCCGCAAGGGCCGCCGCCCCTCGTTCCAATCCGCGGCGCCACCCGCGCTCGGCGAGGCGATGTACACCGCGTACATCGAGGCGACGCGCGCGCTCGGCTTTGTGTGCGCCGCGGGCCGCTTCGGGGCCGACATGCAGGTCCACCTGCAGAACGACGGCCCCGTGACCTTGCTCCTCGACTCCACGCGCCTGTTCTAGGCAGTGCAGGCCGCTGCGCTCAGTCGAAGCTAGGCCGCACGAGACGCCGCTGAGTCGCCGCGGCGGCGCCTTGCGGCGCGTCGCGGACCACGCGAAATCCGCAGGTCAGCGACGGGACGTCGCGCGGCACGCCCAAGCGGTGTGTCGCCCGACACCCCATCTCGCTCGTCGTCAGGTAGTTCCCGCCGCGCACGACCCGCAGGTTCGCGTCTGCGGCGAAGGGGCTATCGCAATACTCACTGACGAGTCCGGCCATGTCGTACAGGCCGTAGGGCGAGCGGTCTGTTAGGAACGAGCCCACGTTCTCGGGCGCCGGCCGACCCTCGCGAGACGTCGCCATCCGGCAAAACGTGGGGTCGAATCGGTGTCCCCACGGGAAGGCACGCCCATCCGCACCCCGCGCAGCGCGCTCCCACTCGTCCTCAGACGGCAGCCGCACCGCCCGACCATAGGCCTCAGACGCCCACGCACAGTAAGCCGCAGCGTCGTCGAAGCTGATCCCCAGCACGGGCCAGTAAGGGTCCCAGCGGAAGCCCTCACGGTCGACGTTCGGGAGCGCGATTTGGCCGTCTGCGTCCTTGACCCACAGGAAGCCCTCGCGGGCCTTGAGCCGGGGTACGCGCGCGACCGCGGCGCCGGGCGCTTGCGCGGCCAGCGCGTGCAAGAACGCGAGGTACTCCGCGCACGTCACCGGGTAGCGCCCCACGAACAGGTCGGGCGTCGAGGTGACGCGCCTTTGCCGCGCGCTCGCGCAGGCGTCGTCACCGCCCGCCACAAAGCGCCCCCCCGGCACATAGACCATGTGGGCGCCGATGTCGTCCTCGGTGAAGAGTCGGCAGGTCACGTCCGTCACCTCGCCACGCTCGATCTGGACGGGCAGGACGACGTCCCGATAGCCCGGGAGCGAGACGGTGAGCAGCCAGCTCCCGAAGGCGAGCGGCACGTTACTCAGCGGCGTTGCCCCGAGGGACTCCTCCATCATCGGCATGAGCTGCAGGTCAACCTCGACCAGGCGCGCCGCGGTGACTTGTGCGCCCGGCGGCTCTGAACGCAGCACCAAGCGCCCCTCGTCGCGGAGCTGCTCGTCGAACAGGCCGCGGTTGTAGGCCTCGACGAGCCCACGGTAGTGGATGACGCCTTCTTCGTCGTTCGCGCGCTCGGACTCCCTCAGCTTGAACCAGTAGAGCTTCGCGAGCTCATTCGCGGCCTCGGTATTGCTGGGGTCGAAGCCCACAGACGCCATGAACGCCTGGGCCGCCGCGCCGAAGACCTGGTGCATCTCGGACCGCGCCGCCGTGAGTTCGGACTGCAACGACCACAGGGGTCGCTTCATCTCGACGGGCTCGTGGCCCGCGAGGCGCCACTCGAAGGCGGCGACATCCGCCGCGAGCTGCTCCGCGCGAGCCCGAGCGACCTTGAAGCGGTCAACGAGCTGGCGACCCTCTTCGACCTTGTCGACGGACAGGCGCGCGCGGCGGTCGAGGTCCTCGACGCCCGCGAGGTATCGCTCGAGGTCTTGAATGACCTCGCGGCAGCTCTGGTAGCGGTCCTCACGCCGCTTTGCGAGGCAACGCAGCGCGATCTCTTCGAGCGCTTTCGGGACGTCGTTCTGCGGCGCGCGCGCGCTCGGCGGCGTGACCGGCATCGTGAGGACCGCGGTCAGCGTCTGCCGAAAGTTCTTGCCCCGGAACGGCGGCACGTAGGCCAAGATCTCGTACAAGAGCGCGCCGAGCGAGTAGATATCGGAGCGCGCGTCCACCTCGTCGACGCGCCCCGCGGCCTGCTCCGGCGCCATGTAAGCGGGTGTACCGGTGACGACGCCCATCATCGTCGCGTCCTCGGACTCGCTGCGGAGCGTCGAGACGTGCGTCTCTGCCGCGACCTCTTCACGGCGCCCCAAGACCTTCGCGACGCCCCAGTCGAGTACCAGCGTCTCGCCGAAGTCGCCAATCATGACGTTCGACGGCTTGATGTCGCGATGCACGACGCCGCGGCTGTGCGCAAACCCGATCGCCATGCAGACCTGCTGAAAGATCCCCAGGAGCCGCGTGCGGGTGAACTCCTCGATGGACCATTCGGCGTCGGCGAACTCTTCGGGCTTACGCAAGCGCTTGATGATGTCTTTCAGCGTGCGCCCGCGGACGAGCTTCATCGTGAAGAAGACCTCGCCGCCCGAGAAGAAGCCGATTTCGTGCACCGGCACGATGTTGGGGTGCTCGAGCTGCCCCGTGATCTGCGCCTCCTCGACGAACTTCTTGAGGACGTAGTCGGAGACCGCGTTGCCCTCGATGAGGGTCTTCATGACGACCGTGCGCATCAGGTCGCGGTCCCGAACGACGTTGATGCGCCCAACGCCGCCGCGCGCGAGCTCGGGGCCGAACTCGTAGCGCTCCGGCGCCTGCGATCGACCCTGCGCGTGGGCCCGGAGCCGCATGGAGCGAGTGACGAGGTCGCCGTCCTGCGGGAACGCGCCACCCTGGCCACTGCCCTCGGCGTTCAGCCATTGCCCCGACCGAGACGAGTCGCCGCCGGCAGTGCCCCCGTCAACGCTCCCCGCCCCAACGTACGACTCCTGCGCGTCGCTGATGAGCCCCTGAACGAGCGCGCCGTGTCCGGCTGCCGTGAGGCGTTCGCACAGCCGCGCGAGCGCGTCGGCGTCGATGCGGCCCGCGCGCGCCGCCTGCTTGACCCGCTCTGAGAGATCGTCGGCCATGACGCCGCGGACTCTACGCCCCGGGCGTTGCTCCGCTCAAGCGAGCGTGGTATCAGGGCGCGCTTTTCGGCCGCGGCCGCGCACACGCCGAGCGCGGGGCGCGGACGCCCGTCAGGTCGAGTGCCATGTACACGCTCATCGCCGCCCTCGTCGTTACCGTGTTGACCATCGCTGTGCCCGGGCTCTTCGACGTCGAGGCGAAGTGGACCGTGCTCCCCGCCCTCGTGCTCGGCGTGGCCACGTTCGCCCTGCTGAGCCGGCGCATCCGCCAGCGCCTCGAGAGCGTGAACGCCGAGGCCGCCGCCGAGATGCAGAAGCTCCAGAGCATGATGCAGCAGTTCGCGCAGCGCCCGGTCACGCCGGCGCAGCGCAGCGCGGCGCTCAAGACCGCGAGCGAGTATATCGACCGCGCCGTCGAGGCCTTCAAGAAAGGCCTGTTCCTCCAGCCATGGCAGTTCGGCGTCGGGATTCAGCTCAACGGCCAGATCGGGAGCCTGCTCTTCACCAAGACGCAGCTCGTGCCCGACGCGCCGGTCGCCGCTGCGATCCCCTACTTGGAGAAGGCGCGCGTCCGCGGCCGCCTCGCGACCATCTTCGCCGGGCTCTGGCCGGCATGGGCGATGCTCGGCGTCGCCTACTACAAATCGGGCAAGGACGGCCTCCCCAAAGCGAAGGCGCTCTTCGAGCAGTGCCTGCCGAGCGCCTCGCGGGAGGGCATGTTCTGGCAAATCTACGCATGGATCCTCGTCAAGGAGGGTGAGTCCGAGGCCGCCATCGCCGTGCTCGCGCGCGCTCGGGAAGCCCTGCCGAGCGACGAGAGCGTCGCCGCGAACCTGACCGCCTTGCAGAACGGCAAGAAGATGTCGATGCAGGCCTACGGCGACCAGTGGTACCAGTTCGGCCTCGAGGCGCCCACCGCGCAGATGACGCCCGGGATGCAGCAGCAGATGATGCAGCAGCGCATGGCGCACCCGCGGTCCCGCCCCACCTCTAAGCGGAGATGACCTCGACGCCCCGAGCCCTCGGCCGCTACGTCCTGAAGCGGCGGCTCGCGGCGGGCGGGATGGGTGAGGTGTACCTCGGCGAGGTCCAGGGCGCCGCGAACTTCACGAAGCGCGTCGCGATCAAGCGCATCCTGCCGCACTTGGCGCGGACGCCCGGCTTCGAGACGAAGTTCATCGACGAGGCCCACGTCATGGTGCAGTTGCACCATGGCAATATCGTACCCGTGCTCGAGCTCGGCGACGACGCGGGCGAGCTCTACCTCGTCATGGAGTACCTCCCGGGGCGGGACCTGCGGGCGGTGCTGCAGCGCCTTCGGAGCGCGGGGCGGCCGTGCCCAATCGACCTGGCGGCCTGGCTCCTGTGCGAGGTCTGCGACGCGCTGGACTACGCGCACCGCAAGACCGGCAACGATGGGCAGCCGCTGCAGATCGTCCACCGGGACGTGAGCCCGTCCAACGTGATGCTCGGCGCCAGCGGCGAGGTAAAGCTTCTGGATTTCGGCATCGCGCGGGCCCGGGGGAGTGTGCACCAGAGCATCTCCGGCACGCTCCAAGGCAAGTTCGCCTACATGAGCCCGGAGCAAGCTGAGGGCCTGTCCGTCGACGCACGGAGCGACATCTTCTCGGCGGGTCTCGTGCTCTACGAGCTCCTCACCGGCGTTCGCCCCCTCGAGGGCGACTCGGAGACCGAGACATTGCGGCGCGTGCGCGGCGCCGAGGTACCGCCACCGTCGACGTTCCGCTCCGAAGTCTCGCCCGACCTTGACGCCGCGGTCCTGCGAGCGCTCGCCCTGCGTCCCGGCGACCGCTGGACGACGGCAGCCGACTTCGCGCGCGCGCTCAGCCTTGCCGCCGCGCCCTACGGCCCCGCAGGCCCTCGCGCGCTGACGCGGCTGCTCGAGGAGCTCTTTCCCGAGGGGGTCGTCCCCGAGGCGCCGCCCGCCGAGCTCTCACTTGACGCGGCGCTGAACGCGCAGCTCGAAGCGGCGCAGGCCCTCGACGATGGGCTGGCGCACACCCGAACGGCGTCTCCGCTCGCGCCCCCCGCGGTCGCCTCATCCACACCGCCCGCCGAGGTCGCCCCCTTTCAAGCGCAGTTGCCGAGTGGCGCGTTCTCGACGTCGCCTACGCGCGTCCCTAAGTTTCGCTGGATCTTCCTCGGCGCGGCGGTCGCGTCGATCGCAGCGGCCGTTCTGCTCCTGACCCCGCCTGCGCAGGTGCCCCTCGAGGTCCGGGTCACGCCGGCAGATGCTGCGGGCCTGCGCGTCACCGTCAACGGCGCCCCGCACGCAGACGGCGCGACTTACGCCGTCGGCACGCGGGTCGACGTCTGTGCGTCCGCGCGCGACTTTCAAGAGCGCTGCGAAGGCGACTACCGCGTCCGCGCCGAGGCGAACGCTGTCCGCCTCGGCCTCGAGCCCCGCATCGCGCTCGTGACCTTCGCGGCGACGCCGGAGAATACCGAGGTCGTCGTCGAGGGCATCGAGGCGCCCTTCGCGCAAGGCACGCCGCGCAACGTGCGCCTCGGCGCAGCCGTCCGCGTCGTGTATCGGGCCCCGGGCTTCGCGCCGCTCGAGAAGACCTACGACCTGCTCTCGATCGGCGAGCCCCGCGAGGTCCGCGAGCGCCTTATCCCCATGGCCGCGCTGCCTGATGCCCCCCCGCCGACCGGTTCAACGCCGCCGAGCGTGGCGGTGGAGTGGGGTGGGCGCCGGCCCGCGGCCGTGGCGCCACTGTTCATCGACTCCGCCCCCACGGGCGCGGAGGTCTCCCGGGGCACGACAGTGCTGGGTCGCACCCCGCTCACGATGCCCGCCCCGGTCGTCTCCACGACGCTGACCTTCAAGCTCGCGGGCTTCTCAGAGACCCACCGCAGCGTCGCGCCGTCAGACGGTCCGCGGCTGGTCGTCCCGCTCGTCCCTGCGGCGCCCGGGTTCGTCACCGTGCGGGTACTGCCGCCGGCCGGTACCCTCGTGGTGAACGGCGTCGACCTCGGGACGAATGTACTCGACAAGCGCGCGCTCCCGGCGGGTGAGCATGAGATCACGGCGCGCTTCAAGGGTGCCCAAGAAACGCGTAGAGTGGTCATTCAGGCGGGTGAGAGCGTCGTCTTGACACCGTTCGTTCTTGTCACCGCTGACGACGCCGACCCCGCCGCCCCCCATGGAGCCTCGCCCTGAGTGACCCGGAGCACACGCAGACCCGCGCCGTAGACGCCATCGAGCGCCTCAGGACGCGCGCCTACACGCTCGAGATCATCGAGGGACCGGACCGCGGCAAGGTCTTCAAGGTCAAGGAACGCTCGGCCCGATTGGGGAGCAGCCCCGAGAATGAGATCGAGCTGAACGACAGCACGACGAGCCGATTTCACGCGCGCATCGACGCCGATCCGCGGGGTCATCGGCTCGTCGACACCGAGAGCAAGAACGGCACCTACGTCGGCGAGCTTCGGGTCATGGATGCGTTCCTCGCACCCTCAGCGCTGATTCGGATCGGCGACACTGTGTTGAGATTCCAGCAGGCCGACGAGCCGGTCGAGATTGAGCTCTCGCGCGCAGAGCGCTTCGGTCGCCTCATCGGCCGCTCGGTTGTGATGCGTGAGCTCTTCGCGCTCCTCGAGCGCGTCGCGCCGACCGACACGACAGTGCTCATCGAGGGCGAGAGCGGCACAGGGAAAGAGCTCGTCGCCGAGGCGCTCCACCAGCATAGTCGGCGCGCCGCCGGGCCGCTCGTCGTCTTCGACTGCTCGGCCGTCGCGCCGAACCTCGTCGAGAGTGAGCTGTTCGGGCACGTTAAGGGTGCGTTCACGGGCGCGGCAGCGACCCGCACGGGGGCCTTCGAGCGGGCGCACAACGGGACACTCTTCTTAGACGAGATCGGCGAGCTGCCGATCGAGCTGCAGCCGAAGCTCCTCAGGGCGCTCGAGCAGCGCGAGGTCCGAGCCGTCGGCGGCGACCGCACGGTCAAGGTCAACGTCCGCATCGTCGCGGCGACGAACCGAACGCTGACCCGCGAGGTCGAAGCCGGCCACTTTCGCGAGGATCTCTATTACCGCCTCGCGATCATTCGCGCGTACTTGCCTCCGCTGCGGCGTCGCGCCGAGGACATCCCCGCGCTCGTCGCGGCGTTCTTGGAGCAGCACAAGACACCGTCGGGTGAGCCGGTGCAGGTGAGCTACGACACCATCGTCAAGCTGCAGCAGCACCGCTGGCCTGGCAACGTCCGTGAGCTGCGCAACTTCGTAGAGCGCGCGGCCATGCTCGCGACGAGCAATCGCCTCGAGACGCGCTTCTTGGTGCCGCCCAGTGCGCATGCCGACGTGACCCGCCCCCCTCCCGCCCCGGCCTTACCCACCGCCCCTGAGACGCCGCCCGGGCCCGCCGTGGCCACGTTCGACGAGACGCTCCCGTTCAAGGACGCCAAGGCGCGGCTCATCGACGACTTTGAGCGCGCCTACTGGTCACGCCTGCTTGACCGAACGCGCGGCAACATCAGCGCGGCAGCTCGCCTGGCGGGGATTCATCGCAAGAGCGCGGAGTATCTGCTCAAGAAGCTCGACCTGCGCGGTCAGGGCGACGCCGAGGACACGGAGGGCGAGTGAGGCGCGGCGCTCTGTCCCTGACCCGCGCGGCGCTCTTGTGCGTGCCTTGGCTCGCCTTGAGCGCATGCGGCACCGACCGTGCCCTCACCGGCGTGTGGCAGCAAGCCTGCGAGGGCGGCGAGGCCGCGTGCGCCGACGCGCCGTTCGTCTACAAGCTGCACCTCGGCCGATTCGGGGACGACCTGACGGGGCTGGTCGTGCGCTACGTGAACCCCGATGGCGACGCGACCTTTGACACACTGCGCGAGTGCGGGTGCTACCTCGTCACATCGGGCAGCGCGAGCGGCCTCACGACCCGGTTTCAGATCGAGCCGGGCATGCCGTCTGCGCTCGGCTGCCCAGCGCCGGGGTACGCGTTTGCCGCGGCGGGCTGCAAGGACGCTCTTGCTGCGCCGCCCTGCCGAGCAGTGCAGTTCGAGCTCGACGGCGAGACCGACGTGCTCGTCGGGACGCTCACCTGCGACGACGGCCCCGCGGCTGCCGTGCGCTTCGAACCGGTCAATGAGCGGCTCCGGCGCACCTGCGTCGGCGGATGTCGAAACGCGCCCGACGCCGGGCTAAACGAGTGAGCCCGCTTCGCGCTCTCTCGGCCTTGACCATGGCCGTGGTCACGCTCTGCGCCACGCTCACGCTCGCTGCGCCCGCGCCGGACGCTGCCCGCATCCTTGCGCCGCCGCCCGAGGGCTTTAAGCGCCCCACGGTCCTCGTCTATCCGCTCGTGGACCTGGCCCCGCTTGCCGAGGTCGCGCCCGCGATCGTGAGCCCCACGCCCGCCGCTTCGAATGTCCCCACGTTCGAAGCGTTCGTGAGCGCGCTCACGCGGTACCCCAACTTGCGCGTCGTTCCACCCGCGGGCGTCGTCGCGCGGATCAAAGCGCGCCGCGCGTGGCTCGAAGGCGTTCGCGTCGGCGCGGCGCGCGCCGAGGACGGCCGCGACGCTTCAGCTCGGGTGCGCCTCAGTGACGCCGCACGCGCACTCGGCGAGGCTGCGCGCATTTTTCATGAGGTCGAGCACGGGTACGTCGACCCACGGGCGGTCGCGCGCACCGATTTGGCGCGTGCGTCGACCCTCTTGGAGCAGGGTGACGCGCTCGAGGCCAACGACGCCTTTGTCGCGGCCCTCTCGACCGACCCACGCACACGCCTGCGGCCGGAGTACGACCGCGCTGAAACCATCGCCGCTCTAGAGCGTGCCCGGCAGAGCTTGCTGGCGACGCAGAGGCCCCCTGACACCTTCGCGCGATGGCCTGCGGGTGAGCCGGCCGCCGCAGACGTCTTCATCGTGCGTGCGCGGCACCACGCCGCTCAGGGGGGGGAGCCCGCGCGGTTGGAGCTCGTCGTCGTGTCCGCGAACGGCGCGGTCGTCCCGGAGACGCAGCCGCTCCCCGCGGGCGTGCCCGCCGAGGACGCGGGGGGGCGATTGGCCTCGCGCCTCTTCGCGTGCCTCCCGTTCGGCGGCGCGGCCCCGGTTCGCCGCGTGACGCGCGAAGTGCGCGCCGACATCGGCGGAGCGGGCTTTGTCTTCCTCGAGAACCCGCTCGACCCCTTCGGCCACGTTGGCGCGGCGATGCACCTGACCACGCAGCTCGCCCAGCGTGTCTCTGTCGAGGCGATGGCGATGGTCTCGAACAGCATCGCGGACTCAAGCGCCCAGCTCACGGAGAGCATGGTCACCGTGCGCGGCGCCGTCGCGCCGGGCTTCGAGACGCGGCTCGGCGGCGCGCGGCTCGAGGCCCACATTGGCCTCGAGGTCGCGAGCCCCGGCGAGTTCGTCACGAGCAGCAATGTATACTGCCGGCACTTTGGCGTGCCGACGGATGGCTTGGGATACCAAGCGTGCGTCGACGGGGGCGGGCTCGACCGCACGCCGCGGCGCGTGCTCGTCGGGGCGTACGCCTCGCTCGGGGCGAGCGTTGAGCTGCCGGACGACCTGTTCCTGGTCGCACGCCTCCACTACGCCGAGTACCTTTTCGCGAGCGGGCCGAGCGACCTTGGCCGGCCGCTCGGCGCCACGCTCGGCTTGGGCTATCAACTCCGTTGAATCGGCCGTGCCGAACGCGCATTCTCCCGCTCGCCGTGGCCGTGAGCGCCTCGACCCGGCCCGCGCCGGGGCAACCCTCGGCGCCTCTTTGGAACCCGCTGACGACTCGGACCGAGCGCCGCTCGGCCCCACGCTCGCCCAGCGCCCGTGATCGCGAAGCCCTCCCGGGAGGCCGAGGTCTGTGCCTCCCACTCGAGGTCGACGCGCACGCGCGCACCTCGGCGCGCTTGGTGGGCGGCGCAGGCCCGAGTTGCGCGGTGACTGGAGAGCGCCCAGCGCTTTTGCGTGTCTGGGTCCGCGCTCGCGGCCACGACGCCTAGACTTGACGCCCCGCGCGCCCGCCTGAGCTTCAGGGCGTCAGGTCGATGACCGGGTTCGAGAGGCTCGCCAGGACGTCCCCGGTCGCCGAGACCAAGCGCACTTCGACAACATCGCCCGCGACGAGGGGGCCTACGCCCGCCGGCGTCCCTGTCGCGATCAAATCGCCGGGCTCGAGCGTCATGTGCGCGCTCAGGTACTCCACCAGCTCCGCGAAACCAAAGACCATCGCCGAGAGGGGCGCATCTTGCCGAGTCACGCCGTTGACCGCGCACTGGACGCGCGCGTCCAGCGCTGGCAGCCCCGGGAGGACCGCGTCGCTCACGGGACAGAACGTGTCGAAGCCCTTCGCGCGGGTGAAGTGAGCGTCTTTGCGCTGCAGGTCACGTGCCGTCACGTCGTTGAGCAATGTATGACCCGCGACGTACTCGGCGGCGTCGCGCGCGGTGATCCGGCAGGCGCGTCGACCGATCACCAGCGCGACCTCGCCTTCGTGGTGGACCTCGGCGCTCTGGGGCGGTCGCACAATCGCCTGCCCCGGACCGATGAGGGCGCTCGGCGGCTTGGAAAAAAAGATCGGCCGCTCGGGGACCGCGTTCCCCAATTCAGCGGCGTGCTCGCGGTAATTTCGACCGATGCAGAGGATCTTCGTGGGACGCGGCGTCTTCATGGGGAGAACATCGCCTCGAAGCCCACGCGAATGCAATGTGACCGCGGCTTGACCCTGTGAACCCTCGACCCTAGACTCAGCCCGCGACGCGTGCGCCTCGGGGCAGCGCGCGCGCCCTGTGATGATTGGGAGTGTGCATGGCCGGTGAACGCAAAGAGAACTCGGTCCTCTTCAGCCTCAAGGAGCTGAAGGACTTCGCGTCCGAAGAGCCTCAGGAAGAGGTCGCTCGACCGGGAGCTTCGCTGAAGGCCTCGTCGACGCCGGCGCCCAGGCGCTCGGGCGCGCTCGATGACATGGGTTCGCTGCTCGCAGACCTCAAGAATGAGGTGAACGAGGACATCGCCGCCGAAGAGCGTCGGCTCAAGGAAGAGCGCGAGCGGCAGCGTGAAGCCGAAGAGCGCAAGATCCGCGAGACGGCCACGATGCAGCGGGCGGAGATCGAGGCGAAGATCGCCGCCGAGCAAGCGCGCCGCCGCGCGGCCGAAGAGGAGCGACTCGAGCGCCTGCGCCGTCAGGACATCGAGGAGCGTCGAGCCCGTGGCGAGATCATCGACGAGCCCGAGCCGCAGGCCGCCGTCGAGGTTGTCCCCGCGCCGTCGTTCGACGCGCTCTCCGCCGACAAGGTCGCCCCCACGGCCCTCGCGCCGCAGCCACCCGCAGGCCGGGGCACAGGCTTCTACCTCACGGTCGTGGGCCTGCCGGTGCTCTGCGTGACCGCCGTCGCCATCGCGTTCATCATGAAGCAAGAGCCGCCGCCCGCGGCGCCCGCGCAGCCCATCGTGGTCAACGTCGCGCCGCAGACGACGCCCCCCACGATGCCGCCGACCGCGACCCTGACGGCCGTGCCGGTGGCCGCGCCGGCCACGCTCGTCGCCGACGCCGACAAGCCCGAGAAGAAGAAGCCCGCCGGCGGCCGCAAGCCAGGCGGCGTCGCTAAGCCCGCAGGCGAGAAGCCCGCGCCCAAGCCTGCCGGCATCAAGATTGACCTGAACGCGGACTGAGCGGCGGGCGCGGCGCCGAGAGCGCCCCGCCCCGCGCGCTCAGGTCAAAGGCACAGGCCGTAGGCCCAGCCGGCCTCTTGGTTGCGGACGCACATGCCGCCGTTCGCGCAGTCGGCGTCCGCCGTGCAAGTCGCGATGCAGACCGAGCCGCCGCCCGGATCGCCGCAGAAGGCCTCGTCCGCACAGTCTGTCGAGGTCGTGCAGCGCTCACCGATGCCTGCAGCGCCCGCGGGACCACAGGCCCCGAGGTCTGTGACCAAGTTGAACGGGCGGCACGCGCGGCCCGCACCGCAGGCCGCGCCCTGCGCCATGCGGCAGTCACTCGCCAAGCAGAGGCCCAGCGCGCGCGTCTCATCGCGCGCCGGCGTCGCCGGGTCGTCGCGGTCGCTAAAGTCGATGCACTGCCGGCCGCCCGCACAGCCGCGGCCCGCGCGAGGGTCGCAGAGCGTGGCGCACGTGCCGGTCGCGTCGAAGTCGAGCGATGGGTTGAGGGCGTCGTCCGGATCGCCGTAGCAGAGCATGCCGGAGCCACACTGCTGGGCGCGGTCTCCCGCCGTGCGACCCGTCGCCTGTGAGTTGCAGGGGCGGCCCTCGGTCGCGCTCCCCGCCTCGAGGCAGAGGCCCTCGGGGCCCGGCGCGGCGGGGTCACCGACCGCGAGCGGCAGGCACGTACCGGCCCACTGCTGCGCGCTGCCCGCGGAGCACGCGCCGTACACGTTGCCATTGCCCTCGGCCGCGCCGCAGAGCGCGTAGTAGCAGACCTGAGCGCCCTCGATGCAGCCCATGTGCTGCGGGCAGATATCGTCCGTCTGGCACGCGACCAAGCAGATCGACGACGCCCCCGCGTTGATGCACGTCTGCGTCTGCGCGTCACACAGCGCCGGGTCGTTCGTGCAGTCGGAGAACTGAGCCGTGACACAGCGCCCCCCCCGGCATTCCTGTGTGCCGACCTCGCAGTGGTAGTCGGTGTCGCAGGTGCCGTTCAGGCGGACACAGTGGCCGTCCGTGCACTGCTCGGCGGGGCCACAGGCATAAGGGCAGCCCACCTCACACTGACCCGACGCGTCATTGCAGACCTGACCCGCGTCGCAACCGCCCACGCGGCAGTCGGGCTGGCAGATGCCGCGCGCGCCGTTGTCGATCTCGATGCAGGTCCAGCCGTCGCG
>Ga0114972_10002616_pt1 | contig 13561 bp, 7 predicted proteins | sample M_140807_EF_Meta_FD_87354 | JGI IMG/M metagenome (GOLD analysis project Ga0114972, IMG submission 87354) | Freshwater microbial communities from Lake Montjoie, Canada to study carbon cycling - M_140807_EF_MetaG | ecosystem: Environmental > Aquatic > Freshwater > Lake | place: Lake Montjoie... | reverse complement strand
GAACTCGGGATGGATTCGGTGGCGACCATGCGCCCGATGTCCACCCAGGCCATCTTCCGGCCGCACCTCAACGACGAGGCATCGGTTCTCAGCGAGCCGATCGCCACCGAGGAGAACCAGGCCACCGTTGTCAGGACGCTGTCGCTGACGCGTCGACTCGGTGGTGGACTCGTCGAGATCCCGCGAGTGCCGGAGATCGACCCGTTCGCCGCCCTGATGGTGAATCCCGTTGTCGCCGAATCGAAACGCTTCTGCTGGAACTGCAATCGTCCGGTCGGCCGATCGACTGAGACCGGTGTTGGCCAGTCCGAGGGCTTCTGCCCGAGTTGCGGCAGTGCCTATTCGTTCCTACCCCAGTTGAGCCCGGCCGATATGGTCGCCGAGCAGTACGAGATCAAGGGTTGCGTGGCGCACGGCGGTCTGGGCTGGGTGTACCTGGCGGTCGACCACAACGTCAACGAGCGGCCGGTGGTGCTCAAGGGTCTGGTGCACTCCGGCGATGCCGAGGCACAGGCCATCGCGATGGCCGAGCGGCAATTCCTCGCTGAAGTCGGGCATCCGTCGATCGTGAAGATCTTCAACTTCGTCGAACACCCCGATTCCCGCGGCGAGCCGGTCGGCTACATCGTGATGGAGTACGTCGGCGGTAAGTCCCTGAAAGCCGTTAGGGGAGAAAAGCTCCCGGTCTCCGAGGCCATCGCCTACATGCTCGAGATCCTGCCCGCGCTGGGCTATCTGCATTCGATCGGCCTGTGCTACAACGACCTCAAGCCGGAGAACATCATGGTCACCGAGGAGCAACTCAAACTGATCGACCTCGGCGCGGTGTCACCGATCAATTCCTTCGGGTATCTGTACGGCACACCCGGTTATCAGGCGCCCGAGATCGTCCGCTCCGGCCCGACGGTTGCGACCGATATCTACACCGTCGGCCGAACACTGGCGGCACTCACACTCGATCTGCGCACCCGCAACGGCCGCTACGTCGACGGCCTGCCGGAAGACGACCCCGTGCTGACACGGTATGACTCCTTCGGTCGGTTGCTGCGCCGTGCCATCGATCCCGACCCCCGGCGGCGCTTCGTTTCCACCGAGGAGATGTCCGCGCAGTTGCTCGGCGTGCTGCGCGAGGTGGTGGCCACCGACACCGGCGTTCCGCGGCCCGGTCTGTCCACGGTTTTCACCCGAACCCGGTCCACATTCGGAGTCGAACTGTTCGTCGCCCACACTGACGTCTACCTCGACGGTCTGGTGCACACCGAGAAACTCACCGCACCGGAGATCGTCACAGCGCTACCGGTGCCGCTGGTCGATCCCTCCGATGTCGCGGCCACGGTGCTGTCAGCGACGGTGCTGTCCCAACCGGTGCAGACCCTGGACTCGCTGCGGGCGGCACGCCACGACAGCCTGGACTCCGAGGGTGTCGACCTCTCCGATTCGGTGGAACTGCCGCTGATGGAGATTCGTGCCCTGCTGGACCTCGGTGACGTCGCGAAGGCGAACCGGAAGCTGGACGATCTGGCCGAACGGGTGGGGTGGCGCTGGCGGCTGGTGTGGTTCAAGGCCGTCTCAGAATTGCTCACCAGTGACTACGACTCGGCCACACAGCATTTCACCGAGGTGCTGGCCACCTTCCCCGGTGAGTTGGCGCCGAAGCTGGCATTGGCAGCCACCGCCGAACTGTCCGGCAACTCCGACGAACGGCCGTTCTACGAGACCGTGTGGCACACCGATAACAACATCATCTCGGCGGGATTCGGCCTGGCACGTGCGCAGTCGGTCGAGGGTGATCGGAACGCGTCGGTCACCACACTCGACGAAGTCCCCGTCGGCTCAAGGCATTTCACTACCGCCCGATTGACCAGCGCGGTGACGCTGATCTCCGGACGCTCGGCCCATGAGCTCACCGAGGACCAGATCCGGGGTGCGGCCCGCCGGGTCGAGGCACTGCCCGACACCGAGCCTCGGGTGCTGCAGATTCGGGCGCTGGTTCTCGGTACTGCGCTGGACTGGATTACCGAACACGAGGCCCGGCCCAGCCCGATCCTCGGCTTCCCGTTCACCGATCACGGACTTCGGCTCGGGGTCGAAGCCTCCCTTCGCAGCCTGGCCCGGCTGGCCACCAGCCAGTCGCATCGGTACGCACTGGTGGACCTCGCCAACGAGGTCCGCCCGATGACGACGTTCTGATTTCGCTAGACGGCAGCCGCGGCGGCCCGGGCGATCGCCAGTTCCTCATCGGTGGGCATCACCAGAACCGTGATCCGCGAGGTTTTTGCGGAGATGCGGCGTGCGCCGCGATCGGCGCTGCCGTTGAGCGCGTTGTCGAGTTCGATGCCGAGGCTCTCCAGGCCGCTGAGGGAATCGCGACGCACCTGCGCATCGTTCTCGCCGACGCCTGCGGTGAAGGTGATGACGTCGGTGCGGCCGAGCACCGCGAGGTAGGCGCCGATGTACTTGCGAAGCCGGTGGATGTAGACGTCGTAAGCCAATTGCGCGGCCTCGTCGCCGGCGGCGATGCTGGCGTGCAGCGCACGGAAATCACCCTCGCCGGACAGCCCGAGCATCCCGGAGTGCCGATTCAGCATCGTCTCGATCTCATCGACGCCCATTCCACCCGTGCGCCAGAGGTAGCCGATGATTCCCGCGTCGATGTCACCGGAACGGCTGCCCATCACCAAACCCTCAAGTGGCGTGAGCCCCATTGAGGTGTCCACCGGCCGGCCACCGGCGATCGCCGACGCCGACGCTCCGTTGCCCAGGTGCAGCACGATCTGATTCAGCGACTCCGGACGTGAGCCGAGGAACTCGGCGACCTGCTCGCTGACGAACCGGTGCGATGTGCCGTGGAATCCGTAGCGCCGGATCTTCCAGCGCGCGGCCACATCACGATCAATCGCGTAGGTCGCCGCCGCGGCCGGCAGATGGTGGAAGAAGGCCGTATCGAACACCGCTACATGCGGCAGGTCCGGCAACACCTTGCGGGCCACCTCGATACCAAGGACCGCCGGCGGATTGTGCAGGGGCGCCAGGGGCGCCAGGTCGCGGAGTTGTTCCAGTAGTTCGTCGTCGACGACTGTCGGCCGGTAAAGATCGGGGCCGCCGTGCACCACCCGGTGTCCGACCGCCACCAGTCCGAGGTCGGCGAGTTTCTGCCCTCCCGGCGCCAGTACGTCGAAGGCCGCTCGCAGAGCAGCCTCGTGGTCGGCGACTCCGCCCTCCTCCCCGATCCGTTCGACGATGCCGTCGACCAGTGACGCACCCGTATCGGGTTGCACCAGTGAATATTTCAGCGACGACGATCCGGAGTTGAGCACCAGCACGGTATCTGCCATCACAGCCCCTGGGCCTGAATCGCGGTGATCGCGACGGTATTGACGATGTCTTCGACCAACGCACCCCGGGAGAGGTCGTTGACCGGCTTGTTGAGGCCCTGCAGCACCGGGCCGATGGCGATCGCGCCGGCACTGCGCTGTACCGCCTTGTAGGTGTTGTTGCCGGTGTTGAGGTCCGGGAAGATCAGCACGGTGGCCTGTCCCGCGACCGGTGAACCCGGCATTTTGGCCTCCGCCACAACCGGATCGACAGCAGCGTCATACTGGATCGGGCCTTCCACCAGCAGGCTGGGCTCTCGTTGGCGAACGAGTTCGGTTGCGGCCCTTACCTTGTCCACCCCGGCGCCACTGCCTGACTCGCCGGTGGAGTAGCTCAGCATGGCCACCCGCGGGTCGATACCGAACTGGGCGGCAGTCCGGGCCGAACTGATCGCGATATCGGCCAGTTCCTCCGACGTCGGATCCGGCACGATCGCGCAGTCGCCGTAGGCCAACACCCGGTCGGACAGGCACATCAGGAAGATGCTGGACACCGTTGAGACTCCGGGCTGGGTCTTGATGATCTCGAAGGAGGGTTTCACGGTGTGCGCGGTGGTGTGTGCCGCACCGGACACCATGCCGTCGACAATCCCGTTGTGCACCAACATCGTTCCGAAGTAGGAAACGTCGACGACGATCTCGCGGGCCTGCTCGAGCGTGACCCCCTTGGCCTTGCGGAGTTCGGCGTACTGGGCGGCGAACTGCTCGCTCAAGTCACTGGCGTGCGGGTTGATGACGGTGGCCGCACTGAGGTCGACACCCAGTTCAGCGGCCCGGGAACGCACCTTGACCTCGTCACCCAGAATCGTCAGCTCCGCTACGCCGCGCAGCAGCAGTCGGCCGGCCGCCTTGAGGATCCGGTCGTCGTCGCCTTCAGGGAGCACGATTCGCTTCCGATCAGCCCGGGCACGATCCATCAACCGATGGGTGAACATCTGCGGCGTGGTCACCGCCGGAATCGGAATCGCGAGCCGGGTGATCAGATCGTCCATGTCGACGTGGCGGTCCATCAACTCGATGGCGGTGTCGATCTTGCGTTGCGATGCCGCGGTGACCCGGCCGCGGGTGTTGGCCACCGCACCTGCCGCCTCGAAGGTGCGCAGGTCTGTGTAGATCACCGGAAGCCGAAGACCCAGGCCGGCAACGAGTTTGGCAATCAACGGGTTCAGCACCAATCCGCCGTTGAGGACGATCGTGGACAACGTGGGAAACCCGTCGGCGGCGTGCGCACTGGCGACCGCGAGCACCACGTCGGAACGGTCACCCGGGGTGATCACCGCAACACCCTCGGTCAGCCGCTCCAGAACATGGTCGACGGTCATGCCCGCGACGATCACATCAAGCACCTCGCGGGACATCAGCGAGGCGTCGCCGTGGATCAGGGTGCCCTGCACCGCGGCGCACAGTTCAGCCACCGTCGGCGCCACCAGGAGCGGCTCCTCCGGCAGCACGTAGACGCGGGGTTCCAGATCACGACAGGCGGCCGCAACGGCCTCCATCTTCGCCAGTTCACAACGGTTGGCCACCACCGCGGCGGTGTGGGTGTGCTGCAGGGCCAACTCGGCTTGGCAGAGTTCGATCACCGCGGCAACCTCGTCGGGAGTGCGGCCGCTGGCCCGAACCGATAGCAGCACCGGTGCACCCAGGTTGGCCGCGATGCGCGCATTGACGCTGAGTTCGGTCGGCGAGGCCACGTCGGTGTAGTCCGATCCGACGATCACCATGGCGTCGCAGCGTTCGGCCACGGCGTGATAGCGGTCCACGATGTCGGCGATCGCGGCATCGGGGTCGGCGTGCATGCGCTGATAGGTCACCCCGACGCACTCGGCATAGGTCAACCCGGCGTTGCTCTGGGCAAGCAGTAGCTCGAGGATATAGTCGGTGTCCTCACGCCGCGCGATCGGCCGGAACACCCCGACCCTGGGCACCATTGCGGTCAAGCGGTGCAGGATGCCCAGCGCGATGGTGGACTTGCCGGTCTCCCCTTCCGGGGACGCGATGTAAATAGATCTGGTGGGGCGCTCGTCGGTCACCCGCATAGCTTTGCGCAGCCGGAGTGTCCATGGAAGCGACTTTTCAATTCATTCCTCAGTCAACTTTCTGTTCACTGTTCAGCCAACTAGCCGTCGGTTACGTCCGTTACAACGACCAGTTGGGCTTGGGACTAAAGACACTTGACAAGAGGGAGGTCGCGGTGACCAGCATCGCCGTCGAGCCGTCGGTCCCGGCGGCACCGGACGCATCCCGGAGAGTCTCTACCCCTCCCTGGCGTCGGCTGCTGTTCCTGCTCGTACTGGCGGTGACCGCGTTCGGTCCGCAGATGCTCGCCACCGGCAGGGCCATAGCCGAGGGTTCGGCGACCACCTACCTGCTGGTGGTGCCATTGCTCGGCATTCTGATGGCAGTCGGCGGTTCGGGCATGCCGCGCGGGGTGATAGACAACGAGTCCGACTGGATCGTCGCCAGCCTGATCGCCGGCGGCGGTCTACTGGCGTTCAGTCTCATCACGCACCGGATGCCGACCCTGGGCTCATTCTGGCGCATCGACCAGGTCGCCGTGGTGCTGTTCCTCTACGCCTCGGCTATTTTGATCTTCTCCGCGCGGCACGTGCTGCGGAACTCAGCGGCATGGATCTTTGTCGCCCTCTGTGCGCCAGTCGTGCCATATCTGCTGCTGACCGCCAAGCTCGGCGGATCAGCGGCGGGCGCGGTCGCGGTGGCGGCAGCCCTCGGATCGGTCGCGGTGTTCTGGTCGGACCGGGCAGCCCGGCGACCCCTGCGGGCACTGGCGGCCGGGGTCAACTTCGCCCTCGCCCTCGGCGTGGACTACCTGATGACGGGCCAGGATCTGCAACTACGGGTCGCCGTCGCCGCCGGGCTGATCCCGGTCGTAAGTACCGCGATGCTGCGCTGGTCCACTCGAGTGACCGGTGGTCGGCCGGTCGCCTACGCGCCGCCGGGCCGCCCGCAACGGCGGGTCTGGGCCTTCCCCGTGCTCTTCGCCGTCGCACTGGGTCTGCTCGTCACGTCGCTGCCGTTGCGGGCGGCGCCGGCCGTACCGGAGGTACGGTCCGACTGGACGACGGCGGCCGGCCTGCGTCCCACTGAGACCCTGGATTTCATCGCCCGCTTCGCCGGTCCGGGTGCGTCGTTGACTCGCTATCGGCCTCCCGCTGATAACGCCGACTATGCGGTAGCAGTCGACGTCATCACGGCACCCAACCTCGCCCGGTTACGCGACTACGACGATGCGATCTGGTACCCGACCACGGTTCCGGTCGACTATCACGACGCGAATCTGCCCGGTCCCGTCACCGTCGCCGCGCGAACCGTGCACACCAACGCCGACCGGACGACCACTGCTCAAGACGGTCACTGGCACGCGCTGACCTGGCTCTGGCAGACCGCGGAGTCCTATCAGCGGGTGACGGTGGTGGTGAGTCAGGTCGCGGGGCGGAGCGAACCGCCACTGCCGCACGCGCTGACGCTGCGTAACTCGCTGATCGAGCCGCTGCTGTGGGTCATCCGTCAGCAACCCGACGTCCCGGGTGAGGTGGCCCAGGAGGTCCGCGACACCGCGGATACGGTAGCCGCGCACATCGTCGGGGCGTCCGCGCCGGAATGAGCACCCCGGTCGGCGCCGCTGTGCTGCCGGAGCACCTCTCCGCGCGTGGGGCATTGGGCCGCAACACACTGATCTACATCGGGGTGATCGTCGTGGTGACGGTGAGTCTGTGTGTGGCCTTTCCCCATCAGGTGCTGCCGGTGCTGACGGGACTGATCGCGCTGGCGTACCTGGCCTCGACGGTGGACCGTAACTACCTGATGATCAGCGGGATCACCAACCCGTCACTGGTCAAGATCAGCGACGCCGAGGCACTCGCGATCCCCGACGACGAACTGCCCTACTACACCGTGCTGCTGCCGGTGTACGACGAACCCTCGATCGTGACGAACCTGATCAACGGCGTGGGCCGGATCAACTACCCGGCGGAACGACTTGAGTTGCTGCTGCTTGTCGAGGAGGACGACCCGGCAACCCAGGAGGCCCTGATCGGCGCACCGATGCAGGGTGTGCGGGTGGTGATCGTCCCGGACAGCCAACCCAAGACCAAGCCGAAGGCCTGCAACTACGGAATGGCGCTGCCCGACCTCCGCGGCGAGTACATGACCATCTACGACGCCGAGGACATTCCGGACCCGCTGCAGTTGCGTCGGGCGGTGGTGGCGTTTCAGCGCGCGCCGGCGAACATCGGCTGCCTGCAGGGCCGCCTCGGCTACTTCAACGAGCGCCAGAACCTGCTGACCCGATGGTTCACCCTCGAATACGACCAGTGGTTCGGGGTGGTGCTGCCCTCGATCGAACGCCTCAAGAGCGTGGTTCCCCTGGGCGGCACCAGCAATCACATTCGCACGCAGGTCTGGCGCGACGTCGGTGGGTGGGATCAGTTCAACGTGACCGAGGACGCCGATCTCGGCGTCCGCCTGGCCAGACATGGCTACCGCACCCAGATTCTCGACTCGGTGACACTCGAGGAAGCCAATTCCGATGTGGTGAACTGGATCCGGCAACGATCGCGCTGGTACAAGGGCTACCTGCAGACCATGATCGTGCACCTTCGCAATCCAATACAACTGCGCCGCGAGATTGGCACCGCGGCGATGCTGAGGTTCATCAACATGACCGGCGGCATTCCGACCACCGCCGTGATCAACCTCGTCTTCGGGTTCCTACTGTTGACCTGGATTGCCGGGCGGCCGTCACTGATGAACCTGCTTTTCCCCTCGGCGACCTACTACGTGTTGCTCACGTTGTTCCTGGTTGCGACGCCGTTCTCGCTTTTCGTCGGATTGCTGCTGGCACACGCCAGCGGGAAGCCACACCTGTGGTGGGCAGCCCTGCTGGCGCCCCTGTACTGGGTGCTGCAGTCATTGGCGGCGGTGAAAGCGTTCTACCAGTTGGTATTTCGGCCATCATTCTGGGAGAAGACACTGCACGGACTCAGCGGACCGGCCTCGCCTGCTCACGCACCGGGTAGCACGCCGTGAAACAGCTTCGATTCGTGGTCCTGGCGCTACTGCTCGCGGTGATTCCGTTGCCGCTGGGTAGTTTGCCGGCCGCGGCGGACCCGGGGGTTCAGCAGGAGCCGGGGGTCCAGCTGGATCCGACGGCACCGGCACCCGATGCACTGATGCTCGGCTGGCGACAACTGGGCCTCTCGGACACACTCGAGATCGACGCCACGGCGCCGGCCACCGTCGAGGCACCGACACCACCGGGCCTGGCACCGGTGCGCATCACCGGCGAGATCGGGTCACCGCCCGGGGGGGCCGGTCGAATCGACATCATGGACTCCGGTGGCAGCACACTCGGCAGCATCGTGGTGCCGCCGGACGGTGCAACAGCCCCGTTCACGGTCGACATCGCTGCCGCCGCACCCTCCACCGAACCCCTGAAGCTGAGCTTCGTTCAGCGCGGCCCCGAACGCCCGGCCGACGGCTGCGCCACGCCTGCCCCGGTGACGCTAAGTAAGCTGGCAACGACGTACACCGGCCCCGCGCCCGCTTTGCGGACGGTGGCCGACTTCATTCCGGACTACCTGGATCAGATCACCATCTCCATCGGCCCCGAACCCAGCCCGGAGCAGCAGCAGGCCGCACTCAGCCTGGTCGCCAAACTCACACACCTGTACCGGCCGATGCCGGTACGGATCGATGTCGACACCTCCGCCACACCGCCACCCGCCGGAGACAGCAGGACTCGGCGAACGATCGCGATCCGGGACGGCGACCAACCCGGTCTGGCGGTGGAGAATCCCGGCAGCCCCGCAGCGGTGTTGGTGATCAGCGGCAGCGGCGCCGAACTCACCCGGCAGGTGGAGCTGTTCACCGACCGGCGCTTCGAGCTCGCCCAAACCCCGGCGGCCGCAGTCACATCGGTCACCAAGACGGTGCCCACCTCAACCGACACCCTGTCGTTCGGAGAACTCGGAATCAACGTCCAGGCAACCGTGATGGGCACCGACACCGTGTACGTCGGCTTCGACACGACGAAATTCGGACTCGGTCAACTCGACGGCGCGCAATTCCGGCTGATTACCGAATACACGCCGCTGACCGCCGGTGAAGGCACGGTGATCCTGAGGTCCGGTTCCGACATCCTGGCCTCCGGTGTCCTTGACCGCTCGGGTGTCACCGAACTGTCCGGGAACATCCCGGCAGCTGGGATCACCTCCACCATCGGCATGGCACTGGAGATCCGATACGCACCGGCCGGCGGCGAGTGCGCATTCGGCGGTATGACCTTCTCGATCGACCCGGCGTCAACCATCACCGCCGTGCCGGGCGCGAAGAACCGCGGCGGATTCGCCATGCTGCCCATGGCCTTCACACCTGAGTTGGACGTCGCCATCGAGGGCCCCGATCAAATCCGCTACGCCGCCCAAGCCATCAACCTGATCGGCCGGCAGGCATCGGTACCACTGCAACCCAGTCTTGCCAGCCTGGATGAAGCAGCCAAGCGCGGAACCGGACTGCTGGCCGTCACATCCGGTGAACAACTTCAGCGGGTCGGACTGCGGCCGCCGCTGTTGATACCCGGGGCCAGCGCCGTGGGCGTCAACGGCGCCACCGTCACCGACATCGACCTCGGAGGCTCACTGGGTGTCGTTCAGGCGTTCTCCGACAACGGGCGCGTGGTGTTGGCCATCGACTCCACCGGTGGCCCCCAGGCGACAGATCGCAGCCTTGACTACATTCGCGGCCTCGACGGTGGTTGGAGCGCCCTGAACGGTGACGTGGTGGCCACCGGAGACGCCGGTGAGGTGGTGAACCTCAGCATGACGACACGGCAGGGGATGGCGCCACCGGTGAGTGACGGATGGCGATGGTGGACGTGGTCCACCTTCGGCCTGATCGCCGTCGGGCTCCCCACACTTGCGGGTGTCGTGCTGGTTCGCCGCAGGCGCGCACAGCGGAACCGAGTCGTCCCACAGTGACTACGTTGGTCGAGGCCCCCGCGTCACCGGCCGTCGTTCGGCCCAGATCCACCCCCGCCCGGTGGCGCGGGTGCCTACTGTTCGGGCTGCTGACTCTGCTGTACTTCACTGTCGGTGCGGTATTGATGTTGCGCTACAACATCTTCGAGGGCGACGGAGTGTTCCGCGTCGCCGGTGCCACCTTCGCCATGACGAGCCGCGATCCCCACCTCGCGGCGATCGGTTTCGTGTGGAACCCGCTGCCCACACTCGTTGAAATTCCAATATTGGGCCTCAGCGATTGGTGGCCGGAACTACGAACGCACGGCCTGGCGGGGGCATTGCAGAGCGCACTGTTCACCGCGGGTTCGGCGTTGATGATCCGCCGGATCGCACTCGACCGAAGCGCCAGTGACCTCTGGCGCCGCGTGGCAGTCGCCTGCTTCGCCCTCAATCCAGTGATCATCGCCTACGGCGGATCGGGGATGAGCGAGCCCGGAATGCTCTTCTGCCTGCTCTGGTGCACGCGTTATCTACTGCGGTGGATCCGTTCGGCACATGTCGGGGATCTGGCATGGGCTGGAATCGCCCTGGGCGTAGGTTATTTGGTGCGTTACGAGATGATCGTTGCCGCCGCCGGCGCTGCCGGGCTGGTCGTCGTGATCACAGTAATCCGCTCCGAAGGCCGAGCCCGGACCAACGCGGTTGTACTAGACGGCCTCATCGTGACCTTCCCGATCGCGACGGCGTTCGCCCTATGGGCACTAGCCGGATGGGTTGTGGAGGGCCATTTGTTTTCGCAACTGTCATCGCAGTACGGCAATGCCGCGCAGGTGCAGCAGGCGCTCGCTCAGGAGAATGCTTCGCTTAACAAGCAATGGTGGAACATCGACCAACGGCTGTTGGCGATGCAGCCGTTCCTTGGGGTCGCGGTCTTCGGGGCGGCTGCCCACTCAGTCCTGACCAGGAGTGCTGAAGCCCTGGCACCACTGGCGACCTTCGGCGCAGTGTTGGCATTCTCGGTGTGGGGTGAATACAGCGGAACCACCTTCGGTTTTGTTCGCTACTACGTGGCCGCGATTCCAATGGTGATCGTCATCGCTTTAGCGTTCTGGCGACCTGCATCGTCGGCCTCCAAAGAAAAGTGGCCGAAGGCGCTGTCCAGCAGGTTGGGCGCGGCGCTGACATGCGCGTCGTTATTCGTCGCGATTCCGGTGACCGCGGTGTCGATGCTGAATCCGGTCATTGGTAACCATCAACTGCTCTTCGGCATCAGCTCGCTCTTCGGGCGTTCCAGTACTGTGACCGACAGCCCGTGGTACCGCCGCGGCTTTATCAATGAGCGGCTACTAGCCGACTATCTGGACCGCAAAAACCTGCCCGATGGTTCAGTGCTGATAGAAACTTTCAACACCTCACTACTTTTTTTGTCCTCCGAGAATCCCAAACAGTTCGCGGTGACCTCCGACTACGACTTCAAATCCAGGCTCAACCGGCCCTGGGAACTCGGTGTCAAGTACATCGTTGTGACTCAGTCGGGTAACGCGAGTATCGACGCGATCAACCAGCGCTACCCCACACTGTGGGATGACGGAGCCGGTATAGGGAAACTAGTCCATTCCAGTCAAGGCGCCTTTGGTAAGGAGGACTTCCGGATCTACCGGGTCCTCGAACCGACCGACGACCAACAACCGCCCGGCTAGCGCTCAGCCCAGTTTCCGCAACCGAGGCGCCAGATCCCGCTCGAAGAGTTCCAGGAACCGGCGCTGATCGTGGCCGGGGGCGTGGAAGACCAGATGGTTGAGTCCGTACTTGAGGTAGTCGGCTACCTTCTCGACCGCTTCGTCGGGATCGGCGGAGACGATCCACCGCCGGGCCACCTGCTCGATGGGCAACTCATCAGCGAGGCGCTCCATCTCGATCGGATCGGACACGCTGTGCTTCTGCTCCGGGGTCAGCGACAGCGGCGCCCAGAACCGGCAGTTGTCCAGCGCAGCTTGAGGATCGGTGTCGTAGGAGATCTTGATCTCGATCATCTTGTCGATGTCGGCGGCATTGCGCTCCGAGAGCGCGGCCCCTTCCAGGACGGCCGGGATCAGCTTCTCGGTGTAGAGCTCCTCGCCCTTGCCGGAGGTGCAGATGAAACCGTCGCCGGCCCGGCCGGCGTACTTGGCCACCGCCGGTCCGCCGGCCGCGATATACACCGGCACTCCCTCGGGGGGAACGTCGTAGAGGGTGGCGCCCTTGAGGTGGTAGTACTCGCCCTCGAAGTCCGTCCGCTCGCCGCGCCACAACTCGCGCATCAACCGCACCGATTCGCGCAGCCGGGCGAAGCGCTCCTTGAACTCCGGCCACTCGCCGGTGAATCCGGTGGCGATCTCGTTGAGTGCCTCACCGGTGCCCACGCCGAGGAACACCCGACCGGGGTAGAGGCAGCCCATGGTCGCGAACGCCTGGGCCATCACGGCGGGGTTGTAGCGGAACGTCGGCGTCAGCACCGAGGTGCCGAGGGTGATCCGCTTGGTGCGCTCCCCGACCGCCGTCAGCCACGACAGCGCGAACGGCGCGTGCCCGCCCTCGTGCCGCCAGGGCTGAAAGTGATCGCTCACCGACGCACTGTCCATGCCGTGCGCCTCGGCGAGCACGCCGAGTTCGACCAATTCTCGCGGCGCGAACTGCTCCGCCGACGCCTTGTATCCCAACCTCAGTTCAGCCACATCCATGTTTCTACCCCAGGGCTACTTACACTGCGGACATGGCCCCGGTGTTGACCGCCGTTACCGCGACCGTGCATCTGGCCAGGACCGAGCTGGTCAACTGGACGATTGTGGCCGACGGTTCGGGGGTAATGCTGATCGACGCCGGCTTTCCGGGCAGTCGTGACGATGTGCTGACATCCCTGCGTAGCCTCGGCTTCACGTCGGCCGACGTGGGTGCGATCCTGCTGACGCACGCCCACATCGATCACCTGGGCTCCGCGATCTGGTTCGCTCACACCCACGGCACACCGGTGTATTGCCATCCCGCAGAAGTGGCCCACGCCCGTCGCGACTACCTCGAGCAGGCGTCTCCGGCTGCACTGATGGCCCAGGCCTGGCGGCCGCGGTGGCTGCGGTGGTCGGCGCAAGTGGCAGCCAAGGGAGGCCTGGTGCGCGAGGGTATCCCCGCTGCCCGGGCGCTGACCGCCGAGATCGCCGCGACCCTGCCCGG
>Ga0114972_10002614_pt1 | contig 13563 bp, 10 predicted proteins | sample M_140807_EF_Meta_FD_87354 | JGI IMG/M metagenome (GOLD analysis project Ga0114972, IMG submission 87354) | Freshwater microbial communities from Lake Montjoie, Canada to study carbon cycling - M_140807_EF_MetaG | ecosystem: Environmental > Aquatic > Freshwater > Lake | place: Lake Montjoie... | reverse complement strand
TTGGCGCGGGCGGCCCCCCCCCCCCCCCCGGCCGCCGAAAAGGCGGGCAGGGGTGTTTCCCCTCTTTTTTTCTTGCCTCCCGGGGGGGGGGGGGGGGTGGGCAAATCAGTTATCTCATGGTGGGGTGTCCGGGTCGCCCGGGGTGAGGTGGGGACTGGGGAGAGGGTGGAGGAGCTGCCCTGTCCGGACCCTGTCCGGTTCCTGTTCGCTCTTGTCCGAGCAGCCAGGGGGATCATCCACTACCTATAGGGGGCATGAGCCCACGTTCTCGGGAAAGACTGATTCAGATCACCCCATCAGGGCTGGTGCGATCCAGGGGCTCCAGCAACTCTTCAAGAACTCGCCGGACCTCCGCTCCCTTCTCAGGGTTGTGAACCGCGCCGAAGGCACGGGCGGTCATGCGGTTTCAATCTCCTGGAGAGTGTTGGTCGTGTCCATGAGCAGTTGGATGGAGATGTCAGCGGTTGAGAAGGGCATGGGGCTGAACGGGCGGTAGGCGGTTACTCCCAACAGGATTCCCGGGGGCGGTCAGAGAGCGACAGGGACGTGCTGCCCATTCCCTGAATTGACCAGCTCAATCATTACTGAGGCTCTCAGTCCCGGAATGGCTTGTTCAACCACTGCGTCACCACATAGACGCCGATAAACATCGGCAGATAAGCAATCCACATGTTGGGGAGGTCCAGCTCTAAGTTGTTGATCAGAATCAGTCCCGCGTAACTGATAAGGCCATAGATGAAGGCCTTACGCAGTGGACCCACGATTTGTTTCAAGTAAGTTGCAGCGGTGGCTTCATTCTATGGCAACTGCAGCTGACGGACTAACGGTGGCGGTAGTGGCCTTTGGCCTCTCCAGTGCAGGCTTCAGCCTTGCGGGTTACGAAGAGTGCGCCAACTGCGTCCCGGTGCTCACCTCCAAACCAAGGCCAAAATGATTGGCCGGTTCACCAGTGGGCTGCTCAGCCCCCCACTGCCAGGAAGATGAGAAAGTCGTACCTAGACAAGTTCGGATATGCCTTCGATCGCTCCGAAGAAATTAAGGATACTGTAAGACAATGTACCCGTAAGTTTTACTGCTTCACTAGGCTCAAATCCTGCAGAGCTGATTAATACATTATAATCGCCTTTTTTTATTTTGATTGCATGAAGGGGTAGTTCATATGGCTGGCAGTCTTGAATACTTTCACTGGGTAAATCAATTATGCTGCCTTGCGCATTGCCCACAGAAATAGTTGTCGTGTGCGTTCTAGAATCACAACGATTGACGGTCTGAAATACTAGGCTTTTGAGAGTAGCATTTACTGGAAGTCTGTACGTGGAATTTAGTTTAACCACACCATCATTTGACGCTTCTTGGTTAAACTCAAATTTATAGTCAGGCATAGTTGCAATACTAAGCTCAGTTGACATTAACTTAATTATTTTGAGCTCTATCTTGTCTTGGCAGGCGTCTTTTGTCGTATACTGTAATGTATGCGGACAACGAGCATTTCCAGCGTGAGCTGCGACTGGTTGAATCCGTGTCAGCTTTTCTTTGGTTCTTCTTCAGGCTGTCGATGGTCAAGTCTTCCCATTGGAGCTTCGAAAGATCTAAGTGCCAACTTTCTTAATCTCAAATCTGCGGTATTTATCAATCAGCTAAGTACAGCTGAATGGGACAGCTCGGATTCTGGGCAGAAGGGAGGATGATCAATAATCTTCAGCAAAAAAGCCTGCGTTGACGACACTGTCAGTGACGACTCCTTGGGAGCGCTTTCGGCCGTGTATGGAGCAAGGCTATACCTATCTGCGCAAGTGCAATGCCTGGCGGAAGTGGATCGATCTGCTCATCCTGATCAAGATGGTGTTGCGGCAGCTGTTCAACCTCAGCGATGAGGGGCTCGAGTTGCAGGGAAACTAAAGGCGAACGTTCGAAGAGTTTATCGGCCTAGCCAGGCATGGCGGACAGAGCGGGCATGGCACTACCGGGGAAGGCGGACACCGGCTCCCCCCTGAAGGGATGAGGGGCCAAAAGGATGGAAGCCTTTAATTGTAGCCTCCGGAGGCATTTGGATGAAGGTGACCGTCGATCTCTGCGGTGCGACGATCGGGGTCGACGCAAATCTGGCGCCCTACATCGCTGCCTGCGAACGGGTGATGCTCGACGCCGGCCTCAAGATCCAGCTGCACCCCAACGGCACCGCGATCGAAGACGAGTGGGCGCCAGTCTTCAAATCCATCGATGCATGCCATCAGGCCTTGAGCGCCATAGGCTGCCCCAGCATCTACACCACCGTGAAGGTCAAGACCCGCTCCGATCGGGACCAGACGCTGGAGGACAAAGGTGGCCAGCGTTAAATCGTAGCTCGAATAGCTGCCGCACAGGGGCCAATGAGAAGGGCGCCCCGTATCGAGCGCCCTTGGGCCGGTTGCAGGGTCTGGGCTCGCGCTGCCCTGGTCGTGGCCTCTGATTCATTAATAGATCCGTCTGCCCGGCTTGTCAGTACGGCAAGCCGATCACGGCTATGAGGGCATGAACAACCTGGTGGGAAAGCACAGCTAGACCTGTGCAGTCAACTGGCGCTGCCGATGTTGGCTATACAGTGCCGTGAGGGGAGTGATCAGAAGATATTGTTTCATTGAGCAGTCGGGCCCCTTGTTCGGGGTCTTCTAGGAGTCCGAGATGGCCGCAACCTGCGAGGTATAACCGCTTGGAACCCGGAATGCTGCGATGGATCAACTGTGCACAGCGCTTGAAGGCATCCATGTCGTGTTCTCCAACCATAACCAGTGTGCGTGCACTTATGGAAGCCAGATCCCGGAGATCCTGGGGGTCGCTCTGCATGAGTGCTAGCGACTCATCGCACAATTCGCGAAAACTGTGACGATACACGATTGAGGAAAGACTCGCGAATACATCAGCTTTCTCTCTAACCCCTGCAAAGATTCTAGGTGGCACACTCAGCCATCGATCGGCAAGCCAAGGACCGAGACCCCGTTCGCGCGCCATTGCCATCATATTTAGATTGCAGGTAGCTGACTCCTCATCCTGGGGTCCTCCGACCAGACCGGGAGAGGCTAGGCAGAGACTCTCGAACCTTTGTGGGGCCTGCAGACTGGCCTCAAGCGCGATCGTCCCCCCGAATGACAGGCCGACTAGGTGACTAGCATTGGTGGCGTCTGCGACCATCAAAACTGAACGGCCGATATCGGATAGCCGTGTGCCTTGTCGCAGCTGGGATGAGGCACCGTGCCCAGGAAGATCGAAGGCTACGTGCCGATACCAGGGGATTCGATCCCACAGTGGCACCCATATGCTGGAATCAAGCGTATAGCCATGCACCCACATTACCGTCGGCTCATCGCCATCGCCATCGCCATCACGGATGCGGATGTGGAGGCCGTCGAGTTCTAAGCTCATCATCTGCTCATGCGTCGAAGAAACGCTGGCAGAACTCCCGGAATCCCAGGATCCATCGATCACTGGTCTGCGCATTCAGCCAGGGCTCCGCTGGCAGGTTCTCCCAGATCACACGATCCTTTTCCAGGCCGCCCGTGGCCTGCCGAAGGAGGTAGCGGAGGTCATCTTGGGCAGGGGGAGTGCCACCTGCTCCAGGTTTGATCGCCAGTGAAAGGTGTACGCGGCAGCCCGACTCGAGTGGCACCGCCGTCGTGATCATGCAGTACGGATTATGCCCACCGAGTTCGGAGACGACCAGCGTCGGACTGAAGGCCCTCGCCTGAAAGGGAACCATCACTGTGGAACCGGTAAGCACTTCCTTGTGCCATGGAGATCTAGGGAGCTGGAATTGGCCTGCCACTGCAAAGGAGCCGTCATTCTCATCTAACTGGTCGAACTCAGGCTCATTAATAATCCCGTGCACAGGCTGAAAATGCTGTACATCAAAGGCATTCTCAATGACGAGCTCGGCATTTGTCAGGATGTCCATGCTGAAACCCGGAACGATATAATGACATGATTCTAGTCTGCGAAAATAGGCTTCGAAACCGCAATCCTCGCCCCTAGGGTCCCGCAGGAAGACAAGTCCACCTAGGCAAAGCACGAGATATTCTCTCACATGCAGCGATTGATCGCCCTCGCCAAGGCCAATACGAAAGCCGTGGAATGGGCAAATGATAGATGCTCTATCTAAACGACCACCCGTACAAAGATTCGCACCTCTGTGAGGACATCGGGCGTCAAAGGCTCGAGTTGAATCTCCACTTCGAACAACTGCGAAGGGATGGGCTCCGATCCAACAGAGATTCAACCCCCGACTCAATTCCCGCTCGTATGCCAGTTGATGCCAACCGCAGTGCATTCTTCTTCAGAGATTGAAAGGGTTATGAAGCGCTTGCGACATAGCTGAAGCAATTTCCTCCAAGTGATATGCACTGGTTCACCAAGCTTATCAGCCAACTTCCGAGTCGTGAGAGAGGGCCGGATCAAACGGAGAATCTTTACATCGGAATCGCCGATAGTTTTCGGAGAAAAGTGGCGTTTGAATATAGCATGGCGCGGCCTATCGTAAAGTTCAAGCGTTTGGATTGCAGGGCTTATGCTCACCAGAGTTGTTTGTAACAGGGTTTCAGCAGTCTGCGGGCTAATCGCCAAGGATAAATCACCCCAAGCTAACTGACAGATCCCATGCTCGAGTGCGGAAAGCAGGAGTTGATTCGAGTTGACGGGCACCTCCGTACCATGCCGGGAGTCAATCACAATTGTGCTCGGCCAGAGGTCTGTTAAAGCCGAACACGCAGCCAGCAACCGCTGCGTCACGCATGTTATTAGGCGCTGGCGATGGAAAGTGAGCGCGTGGACATCACAAGACACTTCCGTCGAGGCCAACACACTCCAGCCTGGAGAGCCGCAGGCCAATGGCAGAGCCACATTGGCTTTCTCGATCGTCAAGAACTGGACGCGTGGTACAACCGCAGTCTCGAAATCGGCAGTTTTAAGATATCCAAGCAAAGCTTCATCGACCGACCCGACAAGGTCTTCTTCGGGCTTTAGAGGTCTCCCGAGAATGGCCTGCACAATCCTGGGGCTCAAGGCCTCTGGAGCTGGGCACACCAGCCAGTGCAAAGCAGCACGAAGCCATCTGCGGCAAGCATTCTCATCTTGACCGAGAGACTCTCCCATTGAAGCCTGGATAACATTCCAGTGAAGACTTTCCATCGGGCTGCGAGTTCCGTCGCTGGTGGCAAAAGCCTCTTGGTAGTGGCTCCAGGCCTGCTCGAGATCGCCGCGCATGCGATAAAGACGGGCTAGGTTGATATTGTTGATGTAGCATAAACGATAGTCGACATCGGCCAGAGATGCGTGTGCAGCTGTGATCTGTTGCTCGGTAGACAAAGCCTCATCGTGACGCCCCTGACGAACTTGAGCTAAGGCATAGATATTGAGCAGATAGAGATCCTCCCGGGTATGCGTCTCCTTACTGCGCAGTGTGGTGAGCGGAACAGTGAAGCAGCGTTCAGCGGACTCGGTTTGACCAGTCATCACCAACCCCCAGCCACGGGACTGGAGTAGGAACTCGTAGAGCCCAGACGGAAGGGAACGGGCAGGCTCGGGCTGGGCAGCCACGTCCTCAAACCGATGTGTGGCAATGCGGATGCCCTGCGCACGGGCCTGGCAGATCCCACGTTCCAGAGGTGTCTTTGCGCAACCGACGGCACGCTCAAGCAGGCGCAGTGCGAGATCGGAAGCCCCCTGGTCATGGGCTAAGGCAGCTCGGTCGCTGAGTTCAAGGCTGTTGACGAAGAGATTGTTCCCATGATGCATGGCATACGCCCGCAGCCAGGGAAAATCTTGGAGCCGAGTCGTGAGTTTGTCGATGTCGGTAGATAGCACACTGGCTGGATCGCAGCGCTGGTCTGGAGAGACGAGATGCAAGCCAGCTGCCAGTGGCCATCCTTTTTGCAGGGGGCTGATGTCCGTCTGCTGAAACAACTGTTCAGGTATTAGGCCAGGCAGGAGTGCTGCTAGATTCTGAGAATGGCTGAAGGCTGCATGCAAGCATGGAAGTGTTTCGGAGGGTTGGTCACTGACCAACGAGAATACAGGAACGTCTTCATGCAGCAGAAGTACTAGAATCCGTACGAAGCAATGATCCCCAGAACTGCAAGGACAATCATAACGAGGCGCAATAATTACTATACTACGGCCCTGAAGTTTTGCCGCCGTAGCGATGGCAGATGCATCTTGGTAGGCCACTCGGATAGCTAGATCTCCACGAGCTTCGACATCGACTCCCCGTCCTATGATCGCAGAGTAGGACAATAGGACAGGATTGCCTTGTGGGTTTTCCGTGCCATCCTCAACTAGCGGAAGGGCAATACCCAACTGCATGGCAAGTTCGCTGGCGGCTTGCCGTGGTTTCCAGGATCCAAGAGATAGATCAGCGAATACGGTCTTACTCGCGGCTTCGCATGACGATGGATCGCTGAGTAACAAGCCTAGCTCAGAGCTGCTAATAACCCTTGGCTGAACTCGGGCCCGAAAAAGTGAATCTCTCAGACCGGTAGTCATAAATTCATCTCAACTCGCTCACCGATCGCCATGCAATACAGTGTAGTGTGCAGAACACCATCTAAGCCTAGAATAGAATCAATATCGCGATCAAAAAAGCCGCCAATATTAACAACACCTTTCCCTAGGGCGGTTGCAACTAAGTTCATATTCTGGGAAACGTGGCCTGCCTCCATTAGTGTAAATCGATAGCCACGTTCCCCATATTTAAACAGAGAGCGCTCGAATAGCGCTGTAATGAAAACCATCAAAGTACTATCGAGCGCGAGGTTTTGCTGAACTAGGGACTGGGAAAGTTGCCGACTGAAGTCACCTTCACGCAGAAGCCTTACACAGTTCTCAGTGGGATTATAGTGGTAAATACCAGCCCGCAGACCACCTATATGGCTGCTATGAAAATAGAGCTCAAGAGGATAGAGAGCTCCCCCAGAAGGCACAACGCGGAATGGACGCGGGTACTCACCGTCTTCATTCGAGCGCGTGATACCATACGAGTAGTGAAGCAATGATGAGAGCTGGTCAAGATCCATGGAGCCACTTGACATCGTCCGAGCAGTCTCACGGCTCAGAATTGTCTGATCAAGCGATAGGTTGAAGGTCGCAAGTTGGTCTGACAGTGCAAATGCAGGATAACCCTCATAGGGGAGCGAAGGCCACATCTGATCCATCCGCTTTCGAACATCTTGGCTGTCAATGGGAACATCGTGGCGGGAAGTCTTTGAATTTTCATGATAAATCTCCCAGGCACTGCCATGCTCATTCTCGGGTACAAGAAGTGATTGCCATGCTTGAGATTGCATAAGTGTGTGCCTCTTAGGGAAGTTAGGGATATGGATGGGGAGCTGTATTGATGGAAGCCTCGCAAGCTTTCTGGGAGTATCCCAGTCGCTCAGGAACCGTTCGCAATCGGATACCCCCCAAAGCACGGATGCGATGGCCCATAAATAGAGGTTGATATCCAGGTACTACACACCTAACAACGTGAAGACCGAGATCTAGAACATCGGCAGAGCTAAGGTCTGCGATTAGAACCTCATGCCCCGTTGCATGGACCCTTTGTACCACGGTCTCGAGATCATTCTCGGCGTTTCCAGTTGTTAAAGAGATAAGGTCATCAAAGTCCTGCCGCTTAGTGGATGCAAATGCAAAGTCGAAGAGCTCTTTACTGGCATGATCACCAGCAAAGTTTAGATGGTCAATTTGGTTCAATACCTGCTCGTAATCGTTGTCTGCCATAATGGGGGGCAATCTGCGCTTGATTTGCTGACTGTAGCGACGAGTATGCGCAAGTTCTTCCAAGGCTTTGCGCACAGCCTGCTCGGGATCAGGCTCAGTCGCAGCGGCGAATACAAACGCTGGGCGTTCACTTGCCTCACTACAAAGTATGGCAAGAATTGTTGGTATGGAATTGTCAGTTGTGATATTAAGCAGCACAACTCTATCTCCTGTACTCTCAAAACGCTTCACCAAGTCGTAATTGGCATCGCTTAACGTCTCAACCCTTAGGTGTGGGCACGAAAGTTTTGCAAGCCAAAAGATCATAAAGGCGTCTCTCTCAATCACTTCACAAAGGCCGGAGAGTGCGGCACGGGCATAGGATCCATGGCAGGCAAGGCCTGTCGAGATTGGCTGGCCGATAGGGGTGTCGCCAGAGCCCTGATAGTAGAGATAAGGGATCCAGACGAACGCTGCAGGAACATACATAGCAGTTCCATCAATCAGTCGCCGCGCCGGTGTCCATTTAATTGGAGTAGTATTCTCAAAAGGAACCCACGGAAAACCAGCTTCCTGATACTGTTTGGTTGTATGTAATGCAAAATCTGATGGACGTGCACAAGCGAAGGGTGCATCCCGATAGCTGGACAGTGGCAACTGGCCGTGATCATAGATAGCGGCGCAGTAGCGCTCTATCGCTTCGCCGACAGCCTTCGCGATCGCAATGGGACGATGACTGGAAGCACCACCTGTGTTCGCAAAGTTGGCCTGAGAACAGAAGGCTGATGTATTGCAGGCCTGAGCGGAGTAATGAAAGAAATTTGGACTTCCAGGCTCTGTTGGAACCTCCTCTACGTGGTGGACTATCCCAACCTTTGGATCAACGAGAATCGGAAGTGCCGTTGCCAAGGCGCCAAGACTAAACTGGCTAGGGAAGAGCGTGGTGTATTTCACGGGTTGTTTTCGTTGCCAACCATAAAGACGTTTTGATCAACTGTCCGAGAAGCCTGCGTAGTGAGAGGACCACAGACCGGACAGCGAGGCACCTTAAGTACCTTGCGGGTCTGCAGGGAAGGTTCAGTAAGATCCACCTCTACTAGCCGACCAGGGCTAGATTCTTTCATAGACTTACTATAAGCTCTAACCAATTCCATCGCTGTTATCTCTGCGAGAATAGATGCCATGGGCTGAAGGTAACCATTCACTAGTTGTCCATAGAATGAAACATCTTCGGCGGCTCGTTGTCGCTCTGGATCAATCAGATGTGAATTTTGGCGTGCCCAAAGACACTCATAACAGGCAGTTTCATGTGGAATAACCAGTGGGCCTACCATGCCAATACCGTCTTGTAGAATTATAGGGAAGAAGTTGATATCTGAGCGAACTGCAAAATCATTCCACTCACGAAGCGTGCCCATGCCCCCAAAATCACTGGCCACAACAAGACAGTCAACTAATGGGTCAGATTTCACCCAGTCATCAAAGTCGGTTGGTGACGGCGAGCCAGAAGCCCATGATTCATCATTGAGACTGCCCGTATTGTCGAATAGGCGGAGATTGCGCAGCATTGGATGGTCAATAACGCAGAAATTATCAAAGCCACACTGCTGAAATGAGGACACGAGGCGTTGTGAGATATGATTGACGCCCACAATTGCCATTCGAATATTTCGGAACTCGTCAACCATTCGACGGGGAGATACACCATATTGCCAATAGAATACGTCGCTACTACTCTCTTCGTTCGGCTGAGGCCAATCTGGAAACTCATCATTCCCAATCTCAACAAGGAAACGTCGCAGGACCAGTTGATCGACAATGTTACGGATATCCGCCTCTTCAAGTCCTGAGACTTGAGTGCAGAGTTCCTCTATTGTGGCACCTTGTTCCCTACTGGCAGCCTGTAGGACTTGTTCCAGTACCTCTTGCGCGCCATCGCCAGAAATCCGGAACCTCTCAACACCACGTCGGAGGACTAGCCCGTTGCTTGTGGTAACGACTTGTATCGGCAACAGTCGATAACGTTGAACGATGTCCTCAATCTCTAGTTTCATTGATTTCTAATGCAGATGGAAAACGTGGGTGAGTTGACTCATAGACAGCTTGCAAGTCCCGGACTGTGTTCATTCAACAGTGTATTGTGCTCACGGTATTGCGCATAGGAGCCTTTGAATACTTTGTAAAGTCTTCGGTATTGGAGACGAAACTCGTTTTTGTCTAATCGTGTCGCAGTGACTGCATTCTGCAGATCAAACAGATCCCAGTTGGGCCTGCCGTTGGGCTGCCATTCCACGATGTCATCAAAGCTGCGAAGCAATTCTGTACCAGGAAGTGGGGTGAGAATAGTAAATGATGGATAGCTAATGTGATGATGATCAATAAAGCGGACAAGTCTCTCGAAGTCGCGGACTGCGTAGTCTGTATTAACGACAAACTGGGCAAACACCTCAATGCCAAGTTCCCTTGCTAACTTTAGACCGGACTCTATGGAGGCAATCTCGACTTTCTTGTTGTACTCTGTGAGGTCTTTTGAGGATATTGCGTCGATGCCGATAAAAAGGCGCTCAAGACCAATGTCTCGCCAAGCTTCAATAGCAGCCCGATTTCGCAATAATGTGTCAATGCGGCAATACGTGAAAAAGCGTTTGTGTATACCAGCTTCGCGAATGGCAGAAGCCAACTGCAGCATTCTTTGACTGTTAATGAAGGCTTCATCGTCAACCAGGAATACCCAATCTTCTTCAATCGATCGCAGTTCATCCACCACTGGATCAGCTGACCTAATCAGATAGCGGCCATCCATGGCTTTCCAAATGGAGCAGAAGCTGCAGCGGTAGGGGCAGCCAGCTGATGTCCTTAATAGGGCGACTGGTTTCATCCAGTCGATGAAATATTGATGACGATCAGCCTGTGTAAGAGATCTATCGGGTATTACAAGTTCATCAAATAGCCTGCGACTCATGATTTGTTGCTGACCCAAGCAGCTGAAGTTCCCGTCAACTCTCGTCCATACACCATCAGTGGGTGGACACGGTAGACCCTCCTCAATGGCTTCGGCGATGACCCGAATAGGGACTGTTCCTTCCCCAGAAATCACGAAATCAATAGCGTCGATGAAGAAGTCTTCAGGTAAGAAGGTGGCATGGTGGCCGCCAACGAGAGTCTGTGTCTTGTGGCAATACTTCTTGACAGTTCGGCAGATCTCGAGCACGGTTCGAACGTGCATGGTAAAGGCTGTCACCCCAACCAAATCAGGTTGGAAGGTTTCAATAGTCGCTTCAAGATCATGAGGATGTAGGCGAAGATCAAGGATCTTAACCCGATGTCCGTCTTTACCAAGCGCGGAACCTAGGTACTCCAAAGCCAATGGTTCTGCGATGGCTCCAAGGTCTCCCCAGCCAAGCACCTCATTCCGTGAATTTGGCCAGATTAGCAGGACTTTCATTGGCTCTGGTTATGGAAGACTGGTCGATAGAGAACCAGAGAACAAACCTCATTTCCGACGGAATATCATGTTTAATGGCACTTGCATGCCAATCAGGTAAGCAGGTCGCAACGCGTGTCTTGTATTTGCTTATTAAGCCGCAGACGAGGCAGGCGCGCTAACCGCTGCGGCACAACAGCACGGTGTGCAACAGCAGCACGAAACGTCAACTCCAGCTACCGAGGGATTATAGCCACCTCTGAAGGCTCCTCTGATCGAGTTGATGTCCTGTACGGTTAAAGTACTTAGTCTACCTGTTGCCTGGCCTTTCCCTAGTTCCTCAAGATCTTCTTTGGTGAGTGAACGGGCTGCAGGCGTCAACTTGTTGATCGCGGCCTGATCGAGACCCATACGGGTAATGGGGGTACTCATCGGCAAGCGGCTGGTGATGGTGAGCTGCCGCAGCTGCTCAACATTCAACTGGCGAAGTTGCTCGAAGCGGTTCACTGTGCCCGGTAGACCAGGTCTCAATCCCCCAGGTACAGCCGGCCCCCCAGGCCCCCCCGGCAGCCCCGGCCCCGGAAGGGGGTCTGGCCCTAGAGGCCTTGGCTGGGCAGATGCCATTGTCGGATACATGGCAGTTGAGCCGATTAGGGCTGCAGCAGCAAATCCTAAAGCGCTCATGCGCGAGCGCTTATCGCTTTGCAGACCCTCTCCATCGCCCTGTTTTGCCTTTTTGCTTAATTGAGCATTTGAACTACCTTCGGTTTTCATTGACTTAAATTCGGTTATTCAAGACATTATGATTCTTTTGGAGTGGGTGGGCATCGTTTTTGCTTTTCTTAAAATTACTTAATTACCCAGCCCACTCCGCGCAGGGCGACCAAGTCGCTAAACTGGTACGCATATACCAGCCCACTCCTGTCAACCGACGATTCCGTAGGGCTTTGGTTGCTTCAGCCGCATCTTTCACCTCTCAGAGGCTGAGGTCGACAACATCTGCCACCTGCTCGACCTGATCCGAACAAGGGCCATGGCTGGGCGCCTGGGCTGGCGCGCCCCAAACCCGCGATCATGATCAGGATCCCCCCCTGCGCCCCCATGCCCTGCACCGCCCTGCCGCCCCTGCCCGAGCCGGTGGCGGCCGAGCGCATCGAGGCCCTGGCCAGGGAGCTGGCGGAGCTCGATCCCAGCCTGACGCTGTTGCGCGACACGGCGGATCGGGCCCGCTATTCGCGCGATTGTCACGACTATTCGCCGGTGTTGACGCCCCTGCTGGCGGGCCTTATCGCCCAGCTGGTGGTGCGGGTGCAGAGCGTGGAGCAGGTGATGGCGGTGGCCGGGGCCTGCGCCCGCCATGGAGTGCCCCTCACCGCCCGGGGTGCCGGCACCGGCAACTACGGCCAGTGCGTGCCCCTCTGCGGTGGCGTGGTGATCGACCTGATGGGCCTCCATCGCCTGCGGCAGCTGGATCCAGCCAGCGGCATCATGGTGGCGGAGGCGGGTTGCATCCTCGCCAATCTCGACCAGGAATTGCGCCTGCAGGGCCGTTCATTGCGGTTGGCCCCCAGCACCTGGCGCACGGCCAGCTTGGGGGGCTTCATCGGCGGTGGCTCCAGCGGCATCGGTTCGCTGCGCTGGGGCATGTTGCGCGATCCGGGCCAGCTGCTCGGGTTGGAGGTGATCACCGTGGAGCCGGAACCGCGCCGCCTTTGGCTGGAAGGTGAAGCCTGTGAACCCCTCAACCACGCCTACGGCTGCAACGGCCTGATCACCGCCCTGCAGATGGCCACCTCCGAGGCGGTGGCCTGGTGGCAATGGGTGGTGGATTTTGACGATTGGGATGCGGCCGTGGCGGTCGCCGAAGAGTTACCGGCCACGGCCCTGCTGATCAACAGCCTCTGCCTGCTGGAGGCCCCGGTGGCAGCCTCCCTGCCGTCCCCCGGCGGCGCCCCGGCCGCCTCGGGGCACCGTCTGTTGCTGCTGGCCGCCGCCGATGCCTCGCCCCTGCTGGAACCCTGGCTGCGCCAGCGCGGCGCCACCGCGGTGTGGCACCAGGCCGAAAGTGCCAGCCGCGGCCTACCCCTGCGGGAACTCACCTGGAACCACACCACCCTGCATTGGCGCAGCCAGGTCCCCGGTTGGACCTATCTGCAATTGATGCTGCCCCGGCCCTGCGGCACCATGCTGGCCGCCCTGCGGCAACGCTGGGGGCCGGAGCTGCTGCTGTGGCACATGGAGGGGGTGCGCTCCCAGGGCGAAAACCGCCTGGCCGGCCTGCCCCTGGTGCGCTTTGACGGCATCGAAAAGCTCGAGGCCCTGATCGCTGATTGCGTCGCCCTGGGTGCCCAGCTCTTTGATCCCCACACCATTTATGTCGAGGACGGCGGCCTCGGCCTGGTCGATGCCCGCCA
>Ga0114972_10002613_pt1 | contig 13563 bp, 13 predicted proteins | sample M_140807_EF_Meta_FD_87354 | JGI IMG/M metagenome (GOLD analysis project Ga0114972, IMG submission 87354) | Freshwater microbial communities from Lake Montjoie, Canada to study carbon cycling - M_140807_EF_MetaG | ecosystem: Environmental > Aquatic > Freshwater > Lake | place: Lake Montjoie... | reverse complement strand
CGTGGAGGCGCCGGGGCTCGGTGGTTGTCCGGCGGGAATGACGCGGGTCGACGCGTTCTGCATCGACGTCTACGAGGCCGCCCTCGTTCGAGTCGCCGACGACACCGCGTGGTCCCCCTACGTTCCTCCCGGGGACGTTCCGGTGAGGGCCGTGAGCGTCAAGGGCGCGGTGCCGCAGGGCTACATCGACCAGGTTCACGCCGACGCGGCGTGCCTTGCCGCGGGGAAGCGACTCTGCAGCGATGACGAGTGGTTGCGTGCCTGCCGAGGACCGGCGGCGCAGACTTACCCTTACGGCAACACGTTGGTTCTCGGTCGCTGCAACGACCACCGCAGTGTTCACCCCGCCGTGGAGTTTTTTGGCACGACCGACGGTTGGATTTTTTCCGAACTCGGGAATGCGTGCTTGAACCAACTTTCAAACTCGCTCGCGAGGTCAGGGGATTATGCCGATTGTGAGACCGACGAAGGGGCGTTCGACATGATGGGCAACCTCCACGAGTGGACGGCCGATCCGGCAGGGACCTTTCGGGGGGGATTTTATGTCGACACCGTGAAAAATGGTGTTGGCTGTTTCTACGTGACGACTGCACACAACGTGTTTCATTGGGACTACTCGACAGGCTTTCGATGCTGTGCAGATGCCTAAGGTGCATCTGAGTCGGTGAGGTCGTACTTTGCAGGATTGCTCGGGGTCATTTGTGAGTTGAGTATCGTGAGCCGCCGTGTTTTAACGGCCGGGCTATGAGTGACGCTCTTCAAGATGCGATAGCGCGTAAGTTGGCGGAGTTTGCGGAGCAGCTCGTTCAACTCTACCGGGAGGCGCTGCACGACGCGGTCGCCCAGGTCATTGGAGGCGAGGCACTCGCACGTGGCGTCACGCCGCGGGCGATCGTTCTTCCCGGCCTCGGCTCGCGACGGCGCCGCTCCGCGACGAATGCGACGCCCGATCGCAGGACGCGAAGCCGGCGAAGTGCCGACCAAATTCAGGCGCTCGCGAGCAAAATTGAGAAGTACGTCGCCGCGCATCCGGGGGCCAGTGCCGAGACGATCAAGGCCGCCCTCGCGATCCCGAAAAACCAGTGGAACCTTCCCGTGAACAAACTCGTCTCTGAGAAAAAGCTCCGGAGGACCGGCGAAAAGCGAGCGACGAAGTACTTCCCCTTGCGGTAACTCCACTCGTGCGCCGGTGGAACGGGTGGCCGGCAGACGCTTCTTTGTCAGGTGTCTTCGTCAGGGAGCCGGGATGCCGGTGGTTGCACGAACCGGATGCTCGGTAGCCACGCGGTAGGTCCCATCCGCCGTCGCCGTCACGACGATGTCACCATCCCAGCCCGTTCCGTAGATCGCGCGGTCGAGCGTTTGTTTCTCGAAGGTCTCGACCGCGGTGCCCACGAGCACCTCCACCGCAGGACGCGCGTCGGACACCGCGGAGACCAAGCGATCCACGGCTTTTTTGCGCGGATGACCGTACTGCCACGCCGTCCACTTCGACCATCGTTCGGGGGACCCCATCGGGATGAGCGCGATGCGCGGCGTCAGTGCTCGCAGCATCGCTTCGGTGGTTGCGTTGTACGAGCCGTGGTGCCCGACTTGCCAGAGGTCCGCATCGAGCGCCGGCGTTGCCTCGTGTTTCGCGAGGAGCGCATCGATTCCGGCCTCTTCGAGGTCACCGTTGACGATGAGGGATGCGCGTCCGTACTCGATGCGCACGACGACGCTCTGGTTGTTGTGGTTGCCGTAGGCCCGCTGGCTCCATGCTCCGGGTTTCTCGTCGAGTCCGCCCCACAGAACGGAGATGCGTGGATCGATCGGGGTGCACGCAACCGGATCGATGACGGCGTCGGTCTTGCCGCCCGCGGGAATGCCCGCGACCTTCACGACCTCGAGTTGCGCGTGCGCGCGCGCCCACGTTTCTGCCCACTCCTGCTGCTTGCTCCCCGAGCCTCGCGAGCCTCCGTCCGTAAGAAGGTTCTTTACGTTGAAGGTCTCGAGCACGAGCTGCACGTTCCGCGTGTGGTCGAGGTGCGGATGCGTCAGAACGACGAGGTCGAGCGTGCGATTCAGGTCGGGGCGGCGCTCGAAGAAGCGCTCCAGGTAGTGCTTCAGTCGCGCCCCGCTGTCGAATTGGTGGCTTGTCTCGCCTCCGGTGTCGATGAGTGCTGCGCCGCAACCGAATTCGACGAGGGTTGCAGCTCCTTGACCAACGTCAATCATGTGGACGCTCATCGTGTCGGCGGCGCCGGGCGGGGTCGGCGGGCGTGGCGCCTTCGCAGGCACGTTGGTGCGGCAGCCGCCAAGCAGCAGCAGGAGGGCGAAAGGAGCGTACTTCACGGCGCAAGGGTAACGGGCGGCCGGGCGTCTTGCACCGTTTTCCCGCGGTGCAGATCCGGTGTAGCGTCCGCCCGCGCCTGCGGCTTCGTGCTGCGGAACACGTCATCGAATGGGAAAGCCGAAGAACATGGTCCCCCCGCCACGAAAGGCGGCGAGGAGTCACGAGGAGCTGCCGCGTCACGCCGACTGGCAGAGTCCCCGGGTCGTACAGATCCTCGACGCGGCCTCGCGCTGCTTCGCCCGCGAGGGGCTCGCGAACACCTCGGTGCAGCAGATCGCCGTTGAGGCGGGCCTCACCAAGTCGATGATTCACTACTACTTCGAGAGCAAGCAGGTCCTCATCTTGGAGCTGCAGGCTTTCGTGCACGAGCGCTACTTCCGACGCGTGCAACAGAAGCTCGAGCAGCTGGCTGCGGCCGCGCTCCCCACCGACCAACGTCTGCAGGAGACGCTGTGGGAGGTGTTTGACGCTGTCAGCGACAAGCAGTTCCTGCGGCTTCAGCTCGAGCTCATGGCCGAGGCGGGCCGCGACCCGTACATGAAGAGCCGTATGAAGCTCGCGCAGGACAGGGCTCGGAGCTTCATCGAGAGCGGCGCCGAACAGGTCGTGGATCCCTCGGGGGCTACGGCGTTTCGTTTGCCGCCTTCGCTCGCGTTCTTGCTCTCGTCGGTGATCCTCGGCATCCGGGTCCAGGAGTTCGTCGATGGCGACGAGGAGCTCGCACGCCGTGCGTACGGAAGCTTCGTCGCGATGATGAGCGGCACGATCCTGCAAGCGCATGAATCCGGCGGCACGTTCTCGCCAGCCCGCGCGGACGTCGGCGCGGTGGATGGCGACGAGCCGACCAACGTCGGTTGAGCACACCTTGGCGAACTGGTTCATCGGGTTTCCGTTGCGCCCCGACCGTTGGTTCGATGCGGTCCTCGCCGACGTCCCGCCTTCGCTCCAGCGGTCGCACCCGGAGGACCTTCACGTGACGGTCGCGTTTCTCGGAGCGGTTGGCGAGGCGAAGGCGCGAGCCGCATGGGCCACCCTCGACGGTTGGGCGGCCACGCCGCTCGATGCGGTGCTCGGCCCGGTGAAGCCGTTCGGGAATGTTTCCCGTCCGAGCGCGCTCGCCGTCGTGTTGGCCGGTGGCAACGAGGCGGTGTCTCGTTTGGTCGGAGAGCTCCGCGGTCCGATGTTCGCGGCGGCGAACGTGCCGAGCGACCCGCGTGCCCCGCTGCCTCATGTGACCGTCGCCCGCCCGCGTCGGCGGGCGTCGGCCGCCGAGCGCCAGCGCGCGGTCGCGTGGGCGGCGAGCGTCGCGGCGCCGCTTGCACCCGTTCGTTTCGACCAGGTCGCCTTGTACACGTGGAGCGACGACCGCCGCGAGCGGCAGTTTCGCGTCGTCACGTCGCGGACGTTCTGGTGACGTTCCGCCCGTCGATGTGCGGCAAAAGAAAGATCAACGCCATCGACGGGAGCGTCACGACGAAGGTGAAACCAAAATAGCGGACGAACCCGAGCGCCTGGGCCAGGTAGCCGCTCGCCATGCCGGCGATGGTGAAGCCGATGCTCATCAGGGCCGTTACGATCGCCATGTGCGACGCCCGATGGGCGGGGTCACAGCAGCGCATCAAAAACACGGTGAACACGGCGGTGCCTAGACCCTCACCGATGTGCTCGATGCTGATGACGGCGGTGACGGTGACAATGCCCACCACGCCGGTGGCCGCCCATTTTGCGAGCATGACGTACAGAAGGTGAAGCCCGTTCTGAAGGATGACGAAGGGCCAAATCCAACGGCGCAACCCATGCCGCGAAATGAGGTAGCCACCGAGCAGCGTACCGACGAAGGAGGCCATGACGCCGAACGTGCCGTTGGCAATGCCGTACTGTTCGAGCGAGAGGTGAACGTGGTCGCGCAAGAACGGCCACTTCATCTTTTGAAGGAACGACTCGCCCGTCCGGAAAAGAATCACGAAGGCGAGGATCACGCCGGAACGCGGCTGTGCGAGAAAACCGCTGAAGGCCGCGCGGTAGGGAGACTCGTCTGCTCGGCGAACGTGTGCGCGGCGGCCACGGAACGTCAGCAGCACGAGCGTGACGCCGAGGGCGAGCGCAATCCAGCCTTCGAGGGGGACCCGGCCAAGCGACGGCGAGAGCGCGGCGTGGAGCGCGGCGAGGGGATGTGCGGCACGCTCGAGGGCGGCCGCAAACGCAACCACGAGGAGGGCAACGAGTGTCCGAGGGCGGGCGATGCTCGTCGCGAGCTCGCCCCACGCGCGCTTTGGACGTTCGTTGCGGGGCAACACGGCTGCATGCACGAACGTGAGCCCCGCCATGAGCGCCGCGAGCGCGAGCAGGCCGAGTCGCCAGCCCAAAAACCCCGCGAGCACCACCGCTGGCCCTCGAACGAGGAGGCTCGCGAGTTTGTACGCGAGCTGCCGGAGACCGACAAATCGCGACTGAGCGGCGTCGTCGAGCGCTTCGAGGTAGAAGCCGTCGATGGTGACGTCGTGGGTCGCCGACAAGACCGCGAGGACGAGAAATCCGGCGGCAAGTGCTCCAAGGGGCATCCCGCCCGACGCCGCAAGGGCGGTAAAGACGAGGACGCACGACAGCGCGATTTCGATCCCAAGGAGCCACCGGCGCTTGGTCTCGTAATGATCGACGAGTGGCGCCCACAGAAACTTGATGTTCCACGGCAGGTGCAAGAGCGACGTCATCCCTACGGCGCCGAGGCTCGCTCCAAGGCTCGCGAACACGAGCTCCGCGAGGTTGTTGACGATGGCGTAAGGGTAGCCTTCGGCGAAGTAGGTGCTTGCGACCCAAACGCGAGCGCGGTCGGGTTTTGCTTCGATCCGTGCGGCGACGTCGTTGGGAGCGGACACCGCGGCACCATACCGAGGAGGATCCTCCCACGGCCAGGTTTTGTGCCGATCACATGAGCAAGCGCGCGATCGCAAGGACGAGCGCCGCGAGCACCGCACCCCAGAGCCATATGCTCGCGGTCGCCGTTGCGGGTTCGAGCGACAGAGGCCCGCTACCCTCGTCGGTGGGGCGCGGCTCGTCGAACGTGCTGTCGCGCACGGTGGCCGGATCGACGAGGGCTTCTTCGATGAAACCACCGAGCGATTCTCGCGCACGGGCGTAGGCGACCTCGAACCGGATCCCCATTCCGTGGGGCTCCTGGCCGGTCAAGCTCTCGCGTTGCCGGCGCACGACGCCGATCATGCGGAGCGGCTCCGTCGCCGACCCGCCGGGAACATGCAGCCGCAGGTAAATCCTCGAGCCCTCGGGTGCGATCGTGTCCGTCTCGAGGAACAGGCCGCCTTCGCTGACGTCGTTCGTCGTCCCGACGCCGGTGGTTGCGCCGAAGTGAAACTCGACGCGAATCTTCGCGCGGGCGCGCGGGTGTTGCCTCGCTTCGATGCTCACTGGCCGGCGCGTGCTCCGAGGCCGAGCCTACCACGTTCGGTCGTTGCGCGACGTACGCGGGTGGTTGCGCATCGGGGATTCACTCGCTACCTTCGGCGCATGTCCAATTCGACTGGCCCAGCCGACGCCGGCGCTCCCGCGACGCCCTCCTCCGAATCCACCCCACGCACCATCGCGTGCGTGAAGTTCGGCAAACCGATGGAGGGCCTCGCCAAGCCGCCGCTCAAAGGGGACCTCGGACAGCGCATCTTCGACAACGTCTCGAAAGAGGCGTGGCGTATGTGGCTCGAGCACTCGAAGATGCTGATCAACGAGTACCGGCTCGACCTGATGAGCGAGAGCGGTCAGCGCGTCTGGATGACGGAGCTCGAGAAGTACTTCTGGGGCGAGGGCTCACAGCTTCCCCCCGACTTCAAGCCGTCGGCGGCGGGTGGCCACTCGCACGGTCACTCGCACGGCTGAGTTCCTCCTCAGATAAAAAAACGCCTCGGTACGGTGTGCACCGTGCCGAGACGTCCTTCGTTCTACGCGGCGAGCAACGTTCTTGTCGCGCACGTGAGGCGAGCGGAAGCGGTCAGTGGCCGCTGAAGGCCGACTCGACCTCCGCGAAGACGGCGCGTGCGCGGGTGAGCCCGAGCTCGGCGATCGCCCTCCGGAGCTGTGTCTCTTGCGACGTCGTGCCTCCGGTCGAAAACTCGGTGCCGCTCTTGCGAGGACGGCCCGGGCCGCGCTTGCTCGAGGTGATTCCACCGTTCGTCACCGTGATGGTCGTGGAGCCGTTCTTCGGCTTCTTGGAGCCCGATGAACGGAGATTGTAGACGTGCCCCTCGGTGATCTTGAGGCCCTGCTTCGCGGCTTCGGCGACAACCTCTTTGGCCGGCATGCTGCTAGGCATCGAACGGATGAATGCGGCCTTCGCGCCGAACTGAGTATTCGTGGTGGAGCTGCGCTTCTTGGGCACGGGAACCTCTTCGGGTACGGATGGATCGTCAGGGGCGCTAGGTGCGAACTCGTGAGTCCGCACCTCAACGATTGAAACTTCGTTTAGCAAACTGCACCGACTTAAGAGTTGATTTCAGGCAACGTTTTGTAAATAAATCCCGCAATCGGACTCTGGCTAGTGTCCGGTCGCCGGAAATCGCCCACTGCAGCTCCGCGAGTCGCTCTTCGATCGGGCCGAGTGTCCAGCAGGCCTCTATGGGTAAGTCGAGGAGGGTAGGCGTCGCCCCTTCGACCGGAAGATCGTTCAACTCGCAGATGTCGCGGCGCTCGACGCCTTCTTCGTCGTCGAGCCACCGCAGCGGCAGCCCCTGCGTGCGGCACACGTAAGGTCGGCTCGCATAAATACGGCATGCCCCGGTTTCATCGAGGAAGGCGCACGCTCCTTCGGCGTGGGGCTGTCCGTGCTCGAGGAGCTCGCGGTACGCCTGCCGAATCGGCGCGGCTTCGGCTTCGAAGACGGTGATGTCGTCGATGCAACAGCCGGCGCAGCCTTGGCGACAGTGAAGTCGACCCGCGTTCTGCGCTTCGACTTCGCTCGCGCGGAGGTCGATGTCGCGGTGAATGGTTTGAATGTCGTCACTCACGTTGCGTTCCATAGGGGTACGCGCGGGCGATCCAAATGCAACGTGTTTTCGTGGGGCACTCGGCGGAGTGCCGGTGACCTCAGTCGCCCTTGGTGACGCTGACGCCATCGGGGCCGAGGCTCACGGGGGCGCCGAAGCTCTTCAGCACGAGCCTTTCGTGATGAGGGCCCGTCACGACGTCGCGTTGTACCATCCCAACCTTCGGACAGTAGACTGCGGTGACCGAGAAAGGTGCATCCCCGCCGCGGCTCTCGAAGGTTTCCACGCACCCGCTGTAACTCCCTGCTGGGACGGTCGCGGTCGCGTCGAGGCGTCGGATCTCGATGGTACTCTGGTGACCACCGCGGAAGCGCCGGCCGACTTCGAGCGGAGTTTGCAGCAGGTAGCTCTGCCCATCGTCGTTCGTCGTGAGGATCCCGTCGCTCGTGTACTCGAAGGCGTTGCCGCCGCCGGGGAGCAGCCACGCGCCGTGGCGATCGTCGGTACGCTCGACTTTCACGGGGAGCAGACCTTTCTCTCCGGCGTCGGTTTCGAACTCGTATTGATAGACCTGGCCTCCGATGAGCGGGAGGTAACGCTCGAGTGGCGTTCCGGAGGAGAGTGGGGGACGAACCGACTCGAGCGTCGCCGCCGACGTCACAGGGGGAGCCGCCGGTGCGCAACCAACGGCGCTGGCGAGGGAAACGAGGCCGACGGCGGTGAGCTTCATGGGACGAGTGTAGAGCGTCGCGCCCGGTGGGCAAGCGTAGGATGCCGCGCCGCGCGTTCTGCGCTCAGGCCCTCAGGTGGAGCGGCTGAGCATGAGGGCTTGCGCCTGACGTTCCGCGCAGCTCGGCGAGGATTTCTCCCGGCATCGGAAACCAGCGCAGCTCTTCGAAATCGCCGGATGCCGAGGGGTCCGAGATGTCGGCGTCACGAGACGAGCCGGCATCGAGCAGGGCGCGGGCTTCCTCGAGGTACTGTGACAGGACCCATTCCGGCTCGCGTGAGTGCTTCGAGCGGTACTCGAGCTTGCCGGCTGCGTAGCGAAGGTCGCTGAGGCGCATCGCAGGTTTTGGACGCGTTTTACGGTTTTTCCAGATGCCCGTGGAAGGGTCGAAGTCGTAATCCGGAAGCAGGCGGTAGCCCTTTTCTGCGACCAGGTGCACGGCCTCCAAGATGAACTCGAAGACCGGCTCGGAGATGAAGTAATTGAAGTTGACTCGGACCCATCCTGGCTTGATTCCTTCGCAGCCGCGCACGATCTCGCGTTCGAATTCGCGCGACGTCTCGAGGTCGATCCCGAGCAAGCGATGACCGTAAGGACCCGCGCACGAACAGCCCGCGCGCGCTTGGATGCCGAGCAAGTCGTTCAGCAGCGCGGCGACGAAATTGTGATGCAGGTAGCGATCCCCGTGCTTGATGACGAACGAGACGATGGAAAGGCGCCAGGCGTTTCGGTTGCCTAGGATTTGAAGGTTGGGGTTCTTTTCCCAGCTCGCGATCGCACGCTCGATGAAGTGATGCTCGCGCTCGCGGATGGCGTCGGTGCCAACTTGCTCCTTCAGCTGGAAGACGAGTCCCGCTCGGATCGATTCGAGGATGGCGGGCGTTCCCCCCTCTTCGCGGTGTTCGACGTCGTCGAGGTAGCGGTGCTCTTTGGGGTTCACATAGGCGACCGTGCCCCCGCCCGGCACGGCGGGGACCGCGTTCTTGAAGAGGTGTTTCTTCGCCACGAGGATGCCAGGGGTCCCGGGACCGCCGATGAACTTGTGGGGCGAGAGAAAAACCGCATCCTTGTAGAGGAGATGACCGTCCTCGCGGTCGTCGGTCATGTTCATCTCGATCTTCACGTACGGACCTGCGGCCGCGAAGTCCCAGAACGAGAGGGCGCCGTGCCGATGCAACAGTGCGGAGACGGCGCGCGTGTTCGTGCCGATCCCCGTGACGTTCGAGGCAGCCGAGAAGCTCCCGATCTTGAGCGGTCGCGCCGCGTAGCGGAGAAGTTCCACCTCGAGCTGCGCGAGATCGATCTTGCCGTCTTGCCCCTCGCTGATGGTGACCACGTCGCAAATCGACTCACGCCACGGCAGTTCGTTGGAGTGATGCTCGTAAGGGCCGATGAACACGACGGGGCGCTCGTCGGCGGGGATCTGGGCCGACAGGTTGTAGCGGGCATCGAGGTTGCGCGGCAGACGCAGGTTCATGACGTCGATCAAACGGTTGATCGCGCCCGTCGCACCGGAGCCGCAGAAGATCACGGCGTCCGAGTCGTTTGCGCCGACCGACTCCCTCACAATCCGCCGCGCATCCTCGCGAAAGCGCGTCGTCTGCATGCCCGTTCCCGACTGCTCGGTATGGGTGTTGGCGTAGAGCGGCATCACCTCATCGCGGATGAAGTCCTCGATGAAAGCCAACGAACGCCCGGAGGCGGTGTAGTCCGCGTAGGTCACCCGGCGCGGCCCGTAGGGACCTTCGAGCACCTGGTCGTCCCCGATGACGCTGTTGCGAATCGTCTCGATAAGGCGCGCCGACTGCTCGTTCATCGTGCCTTTGGTTATAGCGCTGTCCCGGCGTGCTGCGCGAGTCTCGCGATCAACCCCGAAACGGCGGGCGGCGATGGGCCCAGGGCCGCGCGGCTTCGAGCTGAGCGGCCAGGCGCAGGAGCGTCGCCTCCTCGCCGGCACGTCCGACGAAGTGTGCCCCGACCGGAAGGCCGCCCTCGGTCCAGTAGAGCGGTACGCTCATCGCCGGTTGGCCGGTAATGTTCGCGAGCGGGGTGAACGGAACGTAGGAGGCTGCCCGCATGCTGGCGGCGTTGGGATCCGCGTCCGGACCAAGCTCGCCGAGGGGTAGCGGAACATCACCGAGGGTGGGCGTGAGCAGGACGTCGTAGCGGCTCATGAAGGCGGCGACGCCGCGCGTCACCTGTTGGAGATACGCGATTGCCATCAAATACTGGTAGCCGTGAACCTGGCGCCCCATCTCGAGGTACATTCGCGTGAGCGGCTCGAGCTCGTCGTCGCCGGGTTTTCTGCCGAGCAGCATCGCGTAGGACTCGACCGTCATCGCGACGCCGCTCGTCCATACGGCCATGAAGGACTGCATCAGCATGAAGCCGTCGAGCTTCGGCGCAGCAACGGTCACCTCGTGCCCGAGTTCGCGGCACAGCTTCGCGGCGTCTTCTGCCGCAGCAATGCACTCGGGCGCCACCTCTGTGCCAAGGGAACTCTCGACCATCAGCGCGATGCGGAGCGTCCCTGGCTCGGCGCCGACCTCTTCGCGAAAGGGCCGTTTTTTTGCGGGCGCGACGTACGGGCCGCCAGGATCAGGGCCGTCGATGGCGTCGAGCAGCGCCGCGCTGTCGCGGACGCTCCGAGTCACCGCATGCTCGCACACGAGTCCGCTCATGACGTCCCCCATCTTGGGGCCAACGGGCGTGCGCGCACGGGTCGGCTTGAGCCCGAACAGACCGCAGCAGGACGCGGGAATGCGAATCGAGCCGCCGCCGTCGTTGGCGTGCGCCATCGGGACGAACCCCGCGGCGACCGCCGCCGCGCTCCCTCCGCTGGAGCCCCCAGGAGATCGCGTGAGATCCCAAGGATTTTTGCAAGCACCGAGCCGCCGTGACTCGGTGGTCGGTACGATCCCAAACTCGGGCGTGTTGGTCTTGCCGAGGATCACGAGTCCGGCTTGCTCGAACCTTTCGACGAGCTCTCCTCGGTACTTCGGGACAAACTCCGAGAGAAACGCGGAGCCACCGGTGAAGCGCACGCCGTCGTAGGCCGGCCCGAGGTCCTTCAGCAGGAACGGCACGCCGCGGAAGGGACCGTCGGGCAGCGGCCCATCGGCGCGGCGCCGCGCAGCCTCGAACATCGGCGTAACGACCGCGTTCAGCGACGGGTTTTGCGCCTCGATCCGCGCGATCGCGGCATCGACGAGCTCGCGCGGCGAGACCGCTCGCGTCCGTACGAGCTCGGCGAGTCCCGTCGCATCGAGATGTTCGAGGGAATCCGACATCGCGCAAGGTTAGCCGAGAACCTTCGCCCTCGGTGGATTCTGGTCTTGCCGCGGGGGAAGAAAGGGGACACACGCGCGCCATGCGTCACTTTCTCTCCACGGCGGATTGGTCCCGGGCGGAGCTGCAGGCCATGCTCGACGACGCCCGTGCGTTGAAGGCCGGTCTGCGAGGAAACGAGCTCGAAGGCAAGACCATCGGCCTCTTGTTTTTCAACCCGTCGCTGCGCACGCGCACCTCGTTCGAGATCGGCGCGCGGCAGCTCGGCGGCGCCGCGGTCATCCTTGAGCCGGGCAAGGGCGCGTGGCCCATCGCGTTCGAGCCCGGCGTGGTGATGGACGGCGACGAGGAAGAGCACATCTCCGAGGTCGCGCGCGTCCTCTCCCGCTATTGCGACCTCATCGGCGTGCGCGCCTTCCCGAAGTTTCAGGACTGGTCGAAGGATCGCGAAGATCGCGTCGTTCGATCGGTGGCGGCCTACGCGACGGTGCCCGTGATCAACCTCGAGACGATCACCCACCCTTGCCAGGAGCTGGCGCTGATGCTCGCGCTTCAGGAGAAGTTTGGCGGGCAGGTCGACGGAAAGAAGTTCGTCCTCACCTGGACCTACCACCCGAAGCCCCTCAACACCGCCGTGGCGAACTCGGCGCTCATGATCGCGGCGAAATTCGGCATGGACGTGACGCTGCTCTGTCCCAACGAGGAGTACCTCCTCGACCCGCGCTACATGGACGAAGCCCGCTCGGCGGCCGCCGCCAACGGTCGCACGATCAAGGTTTCCCACGACATCGACGAGGCCTACCGCGGCGCGAACATGGTCTACGCGAAGAGCTGGGGGGCCATTCCTTACTTTGGTCGCTGGCAGGACGAGCAGCCGATGCGCGCCACGCTCAAGCACTTCATCGTCGACGAGGAAAAGATGAAGAAGACCGACGACGCCTTCTTCTCGCACTGCCTTCCCGTGCGTCGAAACGTCAAGGTGACCGATGCCGTACTCGACTCGCCAGCGTGCATCGCGATCGACGAGGCCGAGAATCGACTCCACGTGCAGAAGGCGATCATGCGCCGAATGATGAGGCCATGAGCATCACGCGCGACACCCTGGCCAAGCTGCTCACGAACCTCGGGAGCAAGAAGGAGGTCGAGCAGTACCTCAAGCAGTATTGCAGCGTCGATTCGCAGCGATTCGCGCTGATCAAGGTGGGAGGCAGCGCGCTCGACGAGCAGATCGACACCGTGGGGTCTTCGGTCGCCTTCCTCCATCAGGTGGGCCTCACGCCGATCGTCGTTCACGGTGCGGCGGCGCACGTCGACCGAGCGCTCGCGGATGCGGGCATCAAGACCCCACGAATCGACGAGATTCGCTGCGTCTCCCCGGACGCATTCGACATCGTGCGGCGCGTGCTTCAACGGGAGAATCTGGCGCTCGTCGATGCGCTCGCCGCGAACGGATGCGATGCGCGACCGATTGTCGGCGATGTCTTCGAGGTCGAGCCTATCGACGTCAACCGCTACGGCCTACGCGGGCGGGTCGTCGGGGTCGACGACACCTCGATCCTGGCCGCGATTCGCGCGGGAAAGCTGCCCGTCATCACGTGCCTCGGCTCGACGAGGCACGGTCAGTTGCTGAGCATCAGCTCCGACGAAGCGGCGACCGCGCTCGCCGTGCGCTTCGAGCCGCACAAGATCATCTTCCTCACCTCGACGGGCGGTCTGTTCGACGAGGAGCAACAGGTCATCTCGGCCATCAACCTCACCGAGGACTACGAGCGCTTGATGGCGCAACCATGGGTGAGCGGCGGCATGCGCCGCAAGCTCCGGCACATCGACGCGCTGCTCGAGAAGTTGCCGCACACGACGGTGTCCATTACGGCGCCGGAGAAGCTCGCCCGCGAGCTCTTCACCCATCGCGGAGCCGGAACGCTCGTTTCGCGCGGCGAGCGGGTGAACACGTACGAGAGCTTCGATGCCCTCGACCGCGAGAAGCTGCAGAACCTGCTCGAGTCGTGCTTCGGTCGCCGCCTGACGCCGGGCTACTTCGAACGAAAGCAGTGCCACCGCGTCTACGTGACCGAAGATTACCGCGGCGCGGCGATCCTCACGCGCGAGGCCGGGCTTGTCTACTTGGACAAGTTTGCCGTCACGAGGAAGGCTCAGGGCGAGGGCCTCGGCGGCTCGGTGTGGCAGTGCATGCGGCGCGAAAACCCGAAGATCTTCTGGCG
>Ga0114972_10002607_pt1 | contig 13573 bp, 11 predicted proteins | sample M_140807_EF_Meta_FD_87354 | JGI IMG/M metagenome (GOLD analysis project Ga0114972, IMG submission 87354) | Freshwater microbial communities from Lake Montjoie, Canada to study carbon cycling - M_140807_EF_MetaG | ecosystem: Environmental > Aquatic > Freshwater > Lake | place: Lake Montjoie... | reverse complement strand
TGCGGGCGCTGGAGGCGGGCGAGGTGCTCCTGGCCGAGGGGACACCGGCCGACGCCGTCTATCTCCTCGCCCTGGGCAGCGTCGAGATCGTCAAGCACGACCCCGCTCGCGGGGGAATCTCTCTGGGCAGCATGGGCGCTGGGGCCGTCGTCGGGGAGATGGCCGTGGTGCTGCGTCAACCACGCACGGCCACGGCGCGGGCGGTCGAGCCCACAGTCGCACTGCGCCTCGAAATCGGCGCGCTAGAGCGCTGCGCCGCGCTGTCTCCGGTGCTGGCTGCCGCGTTATCGAGCTTCGCGCGGCAGCGGATCGTCGAACAGCTTCTGGTCACGTCGGCGCTCTTTCGAGACCTGGGCGCAGACGCCCGCGCCGCGCTCGCCGAGGCGTTCACGTCACGCGACATCCCCGCGGGCGCCACCATCACTCGACAGGGGGCGCAAGGCCGCGCGCTCCGGGTAGTACTGCAGGGCGAGGTCGAGGTCTGGCGCGCCGAGCCCGCGGACGCGCAGCCCCAGCGCGTCGCGACCTTGGGGCCGGGGCAGGTCTTCGGCGAGATCGCGCTCCTGACCGACCAGCCCGCGACGGCCACGGTGGTCTCGCCCGCGGGCGTGACCGCGCTCGAGCTCCAGCGCGAGGCGCTCGACGTCTTGTGCGACCGCCACCCCGACATCGCCGAGGCGCTGTGCGACACCGCGGAGTCGCGCCTCGCCGAGAACCGCTTCATTTTTCAAGACGACGACTTCTTCGAGGACGCTGAATGACGCTGCGCGTGTATGACACCCTCTCGGGCGAAAAGCGCCCCTTCGAGACGCTCGAGCCCGGCAAGGTCCGGATGTACGTGTGCGGCGTCACCCCTTACGACCGCTGCCACGTCGGGCACGCCCGCAGCGCGCTGACGTACGACATCGTCTTTCGGTACCTGCGTTTTTCGGGGCTCGAGGTCACGTACGTCCGCAACTTCACGGACGTCGACGACAAGATCATCAAGCGCGCGAACGAGCGTGGCGTTGAGGCGACCGTCCTCGCGCAGGAGAACATCGACGCCTTCTACGCGGACATGGACGCGCTGCGCGTGGCGCGGCCCGACCAAGAGCCGCGCGTCAGCACGTCGATGCCGCAGATCATCGCGCTCGTCGAGCGGCTCGTCGAGCGCGGCATGGCGTACGAGGCCGAGGGCGATGTCTACTACGCCGTCGAGAAGTTCGCGGACTACGGCAAGCTCGGCAAGCGGACCCTCGACGACATGGTCGCCGGTGCGCGGGTCGAGGTGAGCGCGCGCAAGCGTCACCCGATGGACTTCGCGCTCTGGAAGGCAGCGAAGCCGGGCGAGCCCGCGTGGGAGAGCCCCTGGGGCCCGGGGCGCCCTGGCTGGCACATCGAATGCTCGGCGATGGGGATGCACGCCCACGGCGAGTGCATGGACCTGCACGGCGGCGGGCAGGACCTGATCTTCCCGCACCACGAGAACGAGATCGCGCAGTCCGAGGGCGCCACGGGCAAGCCCTTCGTGCGCCACTGGGTGCACAACGGCTTCGTGAATGTCGACAACGAGAAGATGTCGAAATCACTCGGCAATTTCTTCACGATCGCCGATGTCCGCGCGCGCTACACGCCGCAGACCATTCGGCTCTTTATGCTGTCGACGCACTACCGCAGCCCGATCAACTTCTCGGACGCGGCGCTCGACGAGTGCGCGGCGCGCATCGCCTACTTCTACGAGACGCTCCGCAAGCTTGAGGTCTTCCTCGACCAGCGCACCGAGCCCGCGAGCGGCCCACTGCCGGGCGAGGCGTTCCTGCGTGAGTTCGACGCGCAGTTCGTCGAGGCGATGGACGATGACTTCAACACGGTTAAGGTGCTCGGCACGCTCGCCGAGGCCTTCAAGCTGCTCAACGAGCACCTGACCACGCGCAAGGCGAAGGCGCTCCCCGCAGCGGTCGCCGCCGCCCGCGGGCTGTACGAGAAGCTCATTCGAATCGACGGCGTGCTGCAGCTCTTCTCGGAGTCGCCGGCGGACTACTTGGAGCGACACCGCGCGCTCGCTGCCGCCCGCCGTGACCTGGATCTGGCGTGGGTGGCGGGCCGCATCGCCGACCGCCTCGTGGCGCGCAGCGACAAGGACTGGGCCGAGGCCGACCGCGTGCGCGACGCGCTGCTCGCCGCGGGCGTCGTCTTGATGGACGGCCCGAACGGCACCGAGTGGTCCGTTCAGGACACCCGAAACGCCCCCGAGAGCCCCTAAAGTCAGACAGGCGCCGATGACCGCGTTCCAGCTCGTCACCGAATACCAACCGCAGGGTGACCAGCCGGCGGCCATCGAGGCGCTCGTCGAGGGCGTGCACACCGGCGTGCACCACCAAGTGCTCCTCGGCGTCACGGGCTCGGGCAAGACGTTCACGATGGCGAACGTCATCATGCAGACGCAGCGGCCGACGCTCGTGCTCGCCCACAACAAGACGCTCGCGGCGCAGCTCTATGGCGAGTTTAAGGCGCTGTTTCCGAACAACGCCGTCGAGTACTTCGTCAGCTACTACGACTACTACCAGCCCGAGGCCTACGTCCCCGCGTCCGACACCTTCATCGAGAAGGACTCGAGCGTGAACGAGGAGATCGACCGCATGCGCCACTCGGCCACGCGGTCGCTGCTTGAGCGTCGAGACGTCATCATCGTGGCCAGCGTGTCGTGCATCTACGGCCTCGGCAGCGCAGAGGCCTACTACGACCAACTCCTGCACCTCGAGGTCGGACAGCGCATCGATCGCGACGCCGTGATGGCGCGGCTCGTGGATATCCAATACGAGCGCAACGACTTGGATTTCCACCGCGGCACCTTTCGGGTGCGCGGCGACACGGTCGAAGTCTTCCCGGTACACGAAGAGGAGAAGGCGCTCCGGATCGAGTTCTTCGGGGACGAGGTCGAGGCTCTCACGGAGATTGACCCGCTGAGGGGCCGCAAGCTCCAAGCGCTCGACCGCATCGCCGTCTACCCGGGCAGCCACTACGTGGTCGGCCCGCGTCGGCTGGACGTCGCGATCGCGCAGATCCGTGACGAGCTCCAGCAGCGGCTCGCCGAGCTGCAGGGGAGTGGGCGCCTGCTCGAGGCGCAGCGGCTCGAGCAGCGCACGATGTTCGACCTCGAGCAGCTCGAGCAGCTCGGGTACTGCAACGGCATCGAGAACTACTCACGGTTCCTGACGGGCCGCGCGCCGGGTGAGCCGCCGCCGTGCCTGCTCGACTACTTCGCCAAGGACTGGCTGCTCATCGTCGACGAGAGCCACGTGAGCATCCCGCAGGTCGGCGGCATGTACCGCGGCGACCGGAGCCGCAAGGAGACGCTCGTCGAGTACGGCTTTCGCCTGCCGACCGCGATGGACAACCGACCCCTCAAGTTCGAGGAGTTCGAGCGGATCGTGAACCAGGCGATCTACGTCTCGGCGACGCCTGCGAACTGGGAGCTCGAGCAGGCCAAGGGCGTCGTGGTCGAGCAGATCATTCGGCCGACGGGGCTGATCGACCCCGTGGTTGACGTGCGCCCGGCGGGTAACCAGGTCGACGACCTGCTGCATGAGGCGCGCGTGACCATTGAGCGGGGCATGCGCGTGCTCGTCACGACGCTGACCAAGCGCATGGCCGAGGACCTGACCGACTACTTTCGCGACCTGGGCGTGCGCGTGCGCTACCTGCACGCAGACGTCGAGACGATCGAGCGCACGGCCATCCTGCGCGACCTGCGCTTGGGAGAGTTCGACGTGCTCGTCGGCATCAACCTGCTGCGCGAGGGGCTCGACCTGCCCGAGGTCGGCCTCGTCGGCGTGCTCGATGCGGACAAAGAGGGCTTTCTCCGGAACCGAACGTCTCTGATTCAGACGATCGGCCGGGCGGCGCGCAACGTCGAGGGGCGCGTGATCCTGTATGCCGACCGGATGACGGACTCGATGAGGGCCGCGATCGACGAGACGGAGCGTCGCCGTCGAATCCAGTCGGCCTACAACGAGAAGCACGGCATCACGCCGCGCACGGTCAAGAAGTCGATCACCGACCTAGAGCAGACGGCCGGCGCGCTCGCAGAGAGTGGCGCCAAGGCCAACGCACCGGCGGTGGACTTCGAGACGCTGGCGGACCGCAAGGACCTCGAGGCGCGCATCGACACGACGCGCGGCCAGATGCAGGCGGCCGCCAAGGCCATGGACTTCGAGAAGGCCGCCGCGCTCCGCGACCAGATGCGGGCCTTGGAGCGCGTGCTCCTCGCGCTCGGATAGGCGGGCGCGTGCCGTTCGATCCGGAGCGCGACCTCGAGCGGATCGCCACCGCGCCGGGCGTCTACCTGATGCGCGACGCCGCGGGGACGATCTTCTATGTCGGCAAGGCCGCCAACCTGCGGGTGCGCCTGCGGCAGTATTTCGGCGCGACGAGCGACCGCCGCTTCTTCGTCTCGCTCCTCGGGCGCCTGCTCGATGACGTCGAGGTCATCCTCACGTCAAACGAAAAGGAAGCCCTGATCCTGGAGAACGAGCTCGTCAAGAAGCACCAGCCGCGCTTCAACGTCGAGCTCAAAGACGATAAGAGTTTCCTGCACTTACGCATCGACGACCGGGTCGATTGGCCGCGCATCGACGTCGTCCGGCGGCCGCGCAAGGACAGCGCGAAGTACTTCGGGCCGTACCACTCCGCGAGCAAGATTCGAGAGACGCTCAAGCTCGTCGAGCGCCACTTTCACCTGCGCAACTGCGACGACCTGACGTTCAAGAACCGCTCGCGGCCGTGCTTGCAGCACCAGATCGGGCGCTGCCCCGCGCCGTGCGTGCTGCCGGTCGATCGCGAGGCCTACCTGCAGGGCGTCCGCGACGTGTCGTTGTTTCTGCAGGGGCGTCGGGGCGAGCTGATCGAGCAACTGCGCGCTCAAATGAACGCCGCCGCCGAGGCGCTCGAGTTCGAGGTCGCCGCGCGCCGACGCGACCAGCTCATGGCGATCGAGGGGAGCCTCGAGAAGCAGCAGGTCATCCAGGGCGCCGCCGTCGACCAGGACATCATCGGCCTGCACCGGCAGGGGAGCCACGTCGAGGTCGCGTTGCTCACGGTGCGGCGCGGGCGCATGACCGGCTCGCGCACCTTCGCGCTCGCGGAGCAAGAGGTCGAGGACGCCGAGGTGCTCGGGAGCTTCTTGAACCTGTACTACCACGCGGGCAACGACGTGCCCGACGAGGTGGTCGTGCCGCTCGTGCCGGACGCCGAGGCCGCGCTCGCCGAGCGTCTGACGGAGCTGGCGGGCCGGCGCGTGCTCGTGCGCGTCCCTCAGCGCGGCACAACGCGGCGGCTCGTGGAGATGGCGATCAAGAACGCCGAGCAGGCCTTCTTTCAGGCGCGTCGGGCGGACGCGGTCACGAACGCCGCACTCGTCAAGCTCAAGAACCGCCTGCGTCTGTCGAACCTGCCCTTTCGCATCGAGTGCTACGACATCGCGCTCTTTCAGGGCGAGTCGCCGGTGGCGTCGCGCGTGGTCTTCGAGGGGGGCGTGCCCAAGCGCGCGGACTACCGCCACTACAAGATCCGCGAGGTCGAGGGGACGGACGACTTCGCCATGATGCGCGAGGTCCTGATGCGGCGCTTGAAGCGCGGCCTCGACGAGGGCGACCTGCCGCACCTGATTGTGGTCGACGGTGGCCGCGGGCAGCTCGGCGTCGCCACGGCGGTGCTGAGCGATCTGGGCATCGACGGCCTCGACGTGGTGGGTCTCGCCAAGTCGCGCGTGCTCGACGATGGGCGCGCGGACGTCGGCGCCCCCGCGCGCTCGCCCGAGCGGGTCTTCTTGCCCGGCCGCAAGGACCCCGTCGTGCTCCTGTCGAACACAGACGAGCTTCACGTCCTGACCCACCTGCGCGACGAGGCGCACCGCTTCGCCAACACCTTTCACCGACAAGTCCGCGACAAGAAGACGCTGCGCTCGACCCTCGAGGATGTGCCGGGCGTAGGGCCGGCCCGCGCCAAGGCGCTCCTCAAGGCATTTGGCAGCGCGCGACGGGTCGCGCAGGCGAGCGTCGCCGAGATCGCCGCAGTGCCCGGCTTCGGCGAGGCTTTGGCTGTCGAGGTCAAAGCAAAGTTAGGTTACTCTCCTCAGCCGTGAGCGAAGAGCAAGACGAGCGCGAGCCTGAAGGACTTGGCATGGGCATCGTCCGACGGCGGACCCGCGCCGGGGCGCCTGAGGCCGCGCCTGCAGAGACACCGCCGTCGCGATGGGCGACGTCGCGCACGCCCGCGCCCCACCTGGGCATGCAGCGCACGCCCTCGGCACGCTTCGCAGGGCCGTCCGTGGCGCAGCCGAGCACCCCCGCGGAGAGCACCGCAGGCGCACCTCCGCTTGACCTGCGCGCGCTCGCCGCGGCGCACGAGGCGCGTGCGCAGGCGGGGCTCGACTCGACAGGGGTCGGGCGGTGGGCGGGCACCACGGGCATCGCGCTCGTCCTTGTGCTCGCATCTGCGTGGGCGCTCCTGCCCGTCTGGCGCGACGCTCAACGCGGCGCGCAGGTCAGCGCCGCAGAGGCTGTCCTGACTACGGAGCACGCCCGGCTGGTCGGCGAGGACAAGCTCGTCGAGCGGCTCGCGCAGGGGGACGCGCCCGCCGCGCGCGCGGCGATTGAGGCGGCCCAAGCGCGGGTCGCGCAAGCGCTCGCGCCGCTCGGGTTGACGATCGAGCCCGCCTCGCTCCGAGCGCGCGCGCTCGACAACGGCCGCGCGATCGGCCTCTCGCTCGACTTCACGGACGCGTCAGGCGAGCCGGTGACGGTCACCGCCGGCGGAGGACGACCTGCGGACCGACCCCCCTCGACCTTCGTCGATGCGCTCTCGTCGCGCGCCGGCGAGGTCGCGGCGATCTACGGCTTGACCATCGCTCTGGTCGGCGCGGCGTGGGGTGCCGGCTGGCTCAGGCGGCGACGCGCGCGCTGAGCTCGAGGGTCCTCAGTGTTGCGTGGCGGGCGCGGGTGCCCCTGACGTGGGCGCGGGTGCGGTCACGCCGCCCGCTCCTGCCTTCTTGGCCTTCTCGATGGCCTCCCACTCGTCGTGGAACTTCTTGCCCTTCTCGGTGAGCTTCTCGAACTTCGTCTGTGGCTGGTGGCAGTCGTTGCAGAACATTTTCTTTTCGACCGACAGCGCCCACATGTGCTTGGCGTCCTCGCCGAGCTTCGTGAACTTGTCGCGGCCGTCGTGGCAGTCCTGACAGGTCACGCCATTCTCGGCGGACAGCGCCATCATCTGCTGCGCCAGCTCCTTGTTGTCGGTGTACCCCTCAAAGTCCTCGGTGTGGCAGTACTTGCAGGGGCGCTTGAGCGCGCGGCTCGCCTCTTTCATCTGCGCCTTGCGCGTGTCCTCGTCCGACGCAGTGAACCACTTCTCGGCCCGGGCGTGCCAGTCGACGCCGGGGAGCTGAACCGGCTTGGTGGGCTCATCGGCCGAGGCGAGCATGACGCAGGCGGCGGCGAGGGCGAATCCGGCGAGCAAGGGGCGAATCATGTGAGCTCCTCAGTTCAAGCTTGAATCGTTGCGAACGCTACGACAGCGGGGGCGTGGCAGTAAACACGGGAGTGGGCTAAGGTCCCACCGGAGGCGCTGGCATGCGGATACTCGCCATCATGGACCCGGTCGAGCAGGCCAACGTCCACAAGGACACCTCGATCGGTTTCGTCTTGGCCGCGCAGCGCCGCGGTCACGACGTGTTCTACGCCGAGCAGCGCGCGCTCTACGCGCGGCCGGGCGGCCAGACCGCGGTCCGTTGCGCCTCGCTGACCGTACAAGTCGACGCGGCGCCACACTTCATCGTCGGCGAGGCCGTCGACGAGCCGCTCTCGGCGTTTCACACCGTCTGGATGCGCAAGGATCCGCCGGTCGACCGAGACTACCTGCACGCGACGCAGCTCCTCGACCACGCGGGCGAGGGCGTCCTGGTGCTCAATCGGCCGAGCGGTCTGCGCGACGCGAACGAGAAGCTCTGGGCGCTCCAGTTCCCCCAGTTCACCCCCGAGACGCTCGTGACCCGCGAGCCGGAGCGCGTGCGTGCCTGGCTCGCTGAAGCGCCGTTTCCCTTGGTCGTGAAGCCGGTCGATGGTCATGGGGGCCGTGGCGTCTTTCTGCTCAACAAAGACGACCGAAACGTGCCGAGTATTCTCGAGACCCTCACTGAAGACGGCCGCCGCTGGGTCATGGCCCAGCGCTACCTGCCGGCCGCGCGCGAGGGCGACAAGCGCATCATCCTGCTCGATGGCGAGCCGAGGGGCGCCATCCTGCGCGTCCCCCGTGCGGATGAGAACCGGGGCAACATTCACGTGGGCGGCTCGGTCGTCGCGACCACGCTGACCGCGCGGGAGCGCGAGATTTGCGCCGTCGTCGGCGCGCGCTGCAAGGCGGCGGGGCTCGTCTTCGTTGGCCTTGACGTGATCGGGGACCACTTGACTGAAGTCAACGTGACGAGCCCGACCGGCATCCGCGAGATCCTCGCTCTGGGCGGGCATGACATCGCCGACGAGTATGTGCAGTGGTGCGAGCGCAACGTTCGCACCTGACGCTCGCCCTCGGCCTCGTTCTCGCTGCGCTCTTGGCGTGGCCCGGGAGCGCCGCCGCGGCCGGGCGGTGGTTTGCGTGGCTCGACCGCGTGCCCACGGCGCTTGAGGCGCAGGGCGTCGAGCGCTGGGCGGTCCGTGGGGTGCGGCCGCAGTCGCGCGCCTCGGCAGGCTTCTTGGGCCAAGAGCCCGGCTTCGTTCACCTCGTGACCATCGAGTCGCTCTTTCGCGCCGAGGCGCAGGCGGGCGTGGACGCGCTCCAAGCGCAGGGGCTCACCCAGGCGGGGCTGCAGTACTTTTCGGACGCAGTGCCTGCGGCGTTGCGGACGGTCCTGCCCGGTGCGGAGCCGGCCTTCGCTGTCGAGGTTGACCTCGACGGCGTCGCGCCCGCGGAGCATGTCGCCCTTGTCCGCGACGACAGCGGCGACCGGCTGGTCGTGATTCGGGCGCACGTCGACGGCAGCATGAACGTTCAGGCGCAGCACGCGGTCGGCTTGCGCGGCCTGCCGCGCGTGACCGAGGGCGACCGCGCAGATGTCTGGCCGCTGGACGGCACCGGCCGCAAGGCGATTGTCTACCGCGCGGCGTTCCTCACGCCAGAACAGCAGAGCCTCTGGTCCTTCGTCTTCGTCTTCGACGCCCGAGACACGGCCGCCGCACCGCGCACGTTCTTTGTGCCCGGCGCCCGCGCGCCTGTGTCGGTTCAGGTCGACTTTCGGGCCACGGCCGAGGGGTTCGGGTGGCAGGTCTCCGCCGGGTCACTCGGGGGACGCCACGCCCAGTCTGCCACTTTTCTCTGGAACGGCGAGACCTTCGCCTCACCGACGGAGCGACTGCCATGAGCGCGCTGTGGGCCCCGGTCATCCTCGCGTACACCACGATCAACCTGCCGACGGACCCGCCTCGCGCCGCGCGCTGGTCGAGCGACTTCATCGTGCGCTACCACATCAACGCGCCCGTCCCCGCGGGGCTCACGGCCGAGCGCTTCGGCGCTGCTGTAGACGCCGCGTTCACGACGTGGGAGCGCCCGTGCTCGACGCTGCGCTTTGAGCGCTTGGTCGGGGGGCGCGACCTGCCCGCGCCCGCGGCGGACGGCCAAAACACGCTGCGCTTCGAGCTGCAGGCGATCCCGCCCGAGGTCGACCCCGCGCACACCATCGCGTTCACGTCGATTCAGGGCGTGCTGTGCACCGGCACGCTGACCGAGGTCGACATGGTGTTCAACGCCGTGCGGTTCGGCTGGTCCGACGCGCTCGACGCGGGGGACGCGCGCGACATCGAGACGATCACGCTGCACGAGGCGGGGCACCTGCTCGGCCTCGACCACTCGGCGCAGAACTCCGCCGTGATGTTCGCGCAGAACGTCGAGCGCGTTCGGCGCGCGCTCACGCAGGATGACCTGGACGGCCTGTGCGCGCAGTACCCGGCGGACGCCGGCCAGGGCTGCGCGAGGGACGCCGACTGCGCGCGCGGGCAGGTCTGCGCGATCGCGCCGGACAGCGCGCTCAGCGTCGCGCCGCGCTGCATCGATCCTGTGGGGCGCGCCGGGGCGGGCGAGGCCTGCGCGTTCCCCGCGGACGCCTGCGCGAGCGGCTGCGCGAATAACCTGTGCCGCGGTGACGGCGTCTGCTCGGCGCTCTGCGTGGACAACGCCGACTGCCCGCGCGGGGAGACATGCTTCCCCGCGGCCTTCGACGGCGGGCTGGTCGTCGACCTGTGCCAGCCCTTTACCCTGTGCGAGGCCGATGCCACGGCCTGCCCGGACGGGGAGGTCTGCGTCGGCTTTCCCCACCCGACCGAGCCGCGCTTCGCGCGCGCCTGCGCCCCCCAGAACGGCGACGCCCCGGACGGTGCGGCCTGTCGCTCGCCCGAGACGTGCGCGGGCGGCGTGTGCCAGTCGGGCCGATGCACGCGGGTCTGCGACGACGACGCCCAATGTGGGTTCCCGCGGGAGTGTCTGGCGACCCGTCAGCCGTTGGGCGGCGGGCGCACGGCCGAGCTGACGCTCTGCGCGACCCCGGAGGACCGCTGCAACCGGGACAGCGACTGCCCCGAGGGCCGCCGGTGCGCGTACGCGGCGATCGGCGGCGTCGAGCTGCCGCTCTGCTTGCGGCGCGATGGCGCGGACGGGGGCGCGGCCTGCGACTCAGACGAAGCGTGCGCGAGCCGAGTCTGCTTGGACGGCACGTGCTCGGCCACCTGTCAAGACGATGACGACTGCCCGCTCGACCGCCTGTGCGAGATCGTACCGGTCCGCGAGGACGAAGCGCGGGTCTGCGTCGTCGACCGGCGTCCGGACGTGGCGGACGCGTCTGCGGCTCCCGTGGACGCGTCTGTCGCGCCCGCGGACGCCGCGGTGACGCCCGAGGACGCCACCACGCCAGCCGCAGACGCAGCGATTGTTCAAGACGCCGCAGCGTCCGCGGATGCCGCGCAGACGCGCGACGCGACACGGCCAGCCGCCGACGCCGCCGAGACCGACCCCGATGCCGCCGAGACCGACCCCGATGCCGAGCTCGTTGGGCCGGGCGCGGCCCGGACCCGGTCGAGCGGTGGTGGGTGCGCGGTCGCCCACAATTCGACCGTGCCCGTGTCCGTTTGGGCAGCGCTCTCCGTGCTTGGGGCGTTATATCGGGGCGCTCGGCGCGCCCGCCGCGCGCCCCCCACCGACCGGAGACACTCATGAAGAAGGTCCTCTTCTTTCACGGCCTCGAGAGCACGCCCAGCGGCAACAAGGCGACTTGGCTCAAGGACAACTACGGCGCCCTGACCCCCGCGCTGCCGACCAAGAAGGGCCTCGCCGCCAGCGTCACGGCCGCGCGCAAGGCCATCGCCAAGTTCCAGCCCGACCTGGTCGTCGGAAGCTCGTTCGGGGGGGCCGTCGCGCTCACCCTGCTGAACGACGGCACGCTCAACGTCCCAATGGTCCTGATCGCTCCGGCGGCGCGCAAGCTCGAAGCCCCGAATACGCTGCCCGCAGACGCCCGCGTCGTGGTCCTGCACGGCGAGAACGACGAGACCGTGCCCCTCGACGACTCGCGGGCCCTCATCGAGACCGGCGGCGACGGCGCGCTCCTGCACATCGTGCGCGGCCCCCAGGGGGACCACCGGCTCAACTGCATTCTCGAGAACGGCCTGCTGGAGCGGGCGATTGAGCACCTCGGCGGCTGATGCTGCGATGTAAGACGGCTGGACTTCGAGCGTCTAAGCCGTCATACCCGCTCAGTTGAGGCCGAGTCGGGGACCTGCGAGGCGGCGATCGCACTGTGGTACTTCGATCCGGCGAGGGCCACCTGCGCCGAGTTCATCTACGGCGGCTGCGACGGCAACGCGAACAACTTTGAGACGCGCGAGGCCTGCGAGGTCGCTTGCGGGCCTGCTGGCCCTCCGCCGCCCCCGCCGTGCGCCGCGGATGCGGATGCGGACGGTCTGTGCGATGAGGTCGACTTGGAGTGCAACGTGGACGGCGGGCCTGCGCTGTGCGAACTGGACCCGGCCGAGTGCCCTGCGGGGTCTGTCGCCGAGGTGTTCGGCGGCTGCTATACGCTGCGCTGTGTGGCTTGGGCCGACTGCGGTCGGGTCGAGCCGCCCGTCGACGCCTGCACGCTGCCCCCGGAGTCCGGAGAGTGCGATGCGGCGTTTCCGCGTTGGTACTTCGACGCGGCGACGGGCGAGTGCGCCGAGTTCCTTTGGGGGGGCTGCGGCGGCAACGCCAACAACTTCGAGACGCGTGAGGCGTGCCAGGCGACGTGCGGGGCCGCTGTCCCGCCGCCCCCGCCGCCGTGCGCAGACGCCGACGCCGACGGCCTATGTGACGACGTCGACAACGCATGCAATCCCGACGGCACGCCGCTGATGTGTCGGCGCGCAGCCCCCCCATGCCCCGGGGGCACCGTGCCCGAGGTCCGAGATGGCTGCTACACAGACGTCTGCCTCGACTGGAGCTCGTGCTTCATGGCGACCCCCATCGCGCCATGTGGCGGGTTCGCGGGACTCGTCTGCCTCGAGGGGCTTGTCTGCGAGGACCTGCCCGACGATGGATGCGACCCCGCGACTGGAGGGGCCGATTGCCCGGGGCGCTGCGTCAGCCCTCGTTGATAGGCAGCCAGCAGAAGTCGCTCGTCAACCGCCAAGCCAGCTGTCTCCCGGCCGCCTTCTTCCCTTTGCCCCGACGCCGATATGGACGCTCAGTGCGACGACACAGGCGGCGAGCGTCGGCGGAAGACAACTACAAGTCGTTGGGGCCGGATGTTGGGCTGCAGGCCGGCGACATATTTATCGTTGCCAAAGTTAGGATAGGCCGTCTCCATCTCAAGGTATGATGTCACGATCTCCCAGCCCGCTGCGCCTCGTCTATCGAGGTCCGCAACGCTGGGTGTGATGGTCGAGAACTTCATCGCTTCTTCGCCCATCCTGTCGTTCCCTTCAGACGAAAAATAGACGATGTCGTACTCGTAACGGACATTCTGCTCGGCCTTCATCAATTCGACGATTGCCTTCGTCTGCTCGATTTGCTTCGCCTGGTTGAGGAGCAACCCCAAGATGCAGGCCACGACAGCGCCGACTAGTACGACGCCGAAAACAATGACACTCGGACTTGGACCGGTCTTCGGCGATTTTGTCATTTCGGACTGCCCAGTTTTGGCGTCTGAAGGTTTCGCTGGTCCCACACCCGGCTGACAAGACGTACAGATGTTTTCGTTGCCCAATGTTTGCGAAAATTCGCAACCGCATTGTGTGCAGACTGCATTTGCCATGATATGCACCTTGCTGATGTCCTTAGCTCCTGCGTCTCTTACCAGAGCGTGAACTTGCCTGACAAGGTCGTAGGTGCTGGGCCTTTGGGTCCGCAGCCTTCGACCGATTGCTTACGCTGCTCGATGTCGCTCGCCAGCCCCGGACTGGATGTCGGCTCTAGCCCGCTTGGGCACGGAGCCGAACTGCAGGAACATCGAGTTCGGGAGCGCCGCCCGAGACGAGCCGCTTCGTGGAGCGCTCCAGCGTTCGGATGCTTGCGCTCGAGG
>Ga0114972_10002606_pt1 | contig 13574 bp, 14 predicted proteins | sample M_140807_EF_Meta_FD_87354 | JGI IMG/M metagenome (GOLD analysis project Ga0114972, IMG submission 87354) | Freshwater microbial communities from Lake Montjoie, Canada to study carbon cycling - M_140807_EF_MetaG | ecosystem: Environmental > Aquatic > Freshwater > Lake | place: Lake Montjoie... | reverse complement strand
TCCCGCCGTGGCATCTATTCCGGCGGCTTCGGCTATTTCGGCTGTGATGGCGGCATGGACACCTGCATCGGCCTGCGCACCGCGCTGGTGAAGGATGGTGTGCTCTATGCCCAGGCCGGCGCCGGCGTGGTGGCCGATAGCGACCCCGAGGCGGAATACGAGGAAACCCGGGCCAAGGCCCGCGCCCTGTTCCGCGCCGCCGAGGAAGCCGTGCGCTTCGCTGCCATCAGGCGGTGATGCGCCACGGCTCGGGAGGAATGCCTCCCCGGCCACCCCAGTAATTCAACGACAGCGGCCGGATCATGGCAGCAGGCAGGTCGCCGGCAATTGGCCATTGGGGTCGAGAAGGGCCGCCAAAATGGCGGCATTATCGGGGGCTGTCGCCGCTGCGGCGCTGGCCGGCGCCATCCCCGGCAGCACCATGATGGCCGCCATCATGCCCTTATCCTCATGCTCCAAAATATGGCAGTGCACGGGGTAGAGCCCCGCCTGCTCCGGCGCGAAGAAGGGGATGTAGAGGGTGGTGGTGCCCTCCACCCGCGCCCCTGCCGCATCGGGCAGGCTGTATGGCGCGACGGGCAGGCTGTCATGCCAAGCCAATTGGCGCGCTGCATCGGTGCTGAACAGCCCGGCCAAGGTCTGGGTAGGGTCGGTGATGGCTCCGGTGGCGGCGAGCGCCTCCGGCGCGCCCGGGTCGCCGGGGCGGGCCAGACGAAACCGGCCCTGATGCAAATGCAGATTGTGCAATTCGGGGCTGGCATTGGCCACAACCCAAACCTCTGGGCGGCCCAGAACGGGGCAGATCAGATGTTGCGGCGCCGCGTGCTGGCCGGCAGCACTGCCATGCGGCTCCCAGGCCTCGGGGTCCCAGCCGCGACCTATCGGGCCGCTAGCCTCGGGGAAGAGCGCCATGAAATCCTGGCCATGCTGGTTCAGCACGCGCATGCCCATCTGGAAGCGTTCGGTCTCGTCACTGCCGGTCTTGCTGAAGGTAACGCGGCGGTGCCAACGATGCACCACGCTGTCGGGCGGCAATATGGAACAGCCAGGCATGCTGCGGGCAGCAACCGGCGCGGCGCCAACGGCAGAACCCGCGGCCAGCCGCGGCGGCATGGCAGCAGGCCAGCGCAGCGCCGGCCCGGCCTCCTGCACGGGCAGCACCACCCGGGCGAGATCGACCGCGGGCCAGACATCACCGGCCACCTCACCCGGCGGCCCAGCGGGTTCGGCGCGCTCTGCCGCAGTTTCGGTGGCAGGTTCCGGCTCGGCCTTGGTCACTGGCTCGCGGCTGGCGGCCAGGCCGGCGCTGCGCAAAGTCAGGCTGAGCGGCGCACGGCGCGCGTTTCGATTTTCCAGCAAAATTTCCGCCCGCGCGCCGGGCATCAGCAGCAACTGCTCCGCCAGCACGCCCGGCCCCTGCGGTGCGGCCTCACCCGCCACAACGCCATCGGCGGCCAACACCCGCAGCCGCTCCCCGCCCAATTGCACCACATAACTGACCGAGGCCGAGAGATTGGCCACCCGCAGCAGCGTCGCCCGGCCAGGGCGCAGGGTGATATCGGGCATCCATTGGCCATTGACGGTGAAAAGCCAAAGAGCCTGCCCGTTCGCGCTGCGGGGGGGCGCGCAGAAGCCTGGCCCCACCACGCTGCCCGGCGGTGCCACATCCGGCGTGGCGCCAGCAAAAACGCCGCAGAGCGTGGCGTCCCACAGCGTGGCATCCTCACCCTCGCCAGTGCCGAATACTGCGGGAATGGCCGCGCCATCCGTCACCCCGCCCGGCAGGCGGGCCGGGCCTGGGCGACACGCACGACCATCCTCCAGACGGCCACCGGCCGGGCAGTCGGGCACCGTCAACTGAATGTCGCGCAGCGCCAAATGCCGCACATCCGTGATCGGCCGCAGCGCCGGGGGCAGAGTGGCGCGGGGGTCGCCCACCGTGATCATCCCGGCCATGCCCGCCGTCACCTGATCGCGCGAGGTGCCATGCACATGGGCGTGGAACCAGGCCATGCCGGGTGGGTAGGGAATGCGGGAGGCCGGGCTGTCCACCACCGCACCGGGCAGGGTGGCGGGCAAGGCTATACGATAATCGGCGCGTGGCATGGCTTGCTGCCCCTCCAGCCTGCCGCCCAGGGCGAAAAGCGAAAAATCCCCCAGGTCACAGGGTGGCGCATTGCGGGCGGCGGTGTAGAGGCCATGGGTGTGCAGGTTCACCGCATTGCGGGCGCGGGCGGCCGCCTCGCCCTCGCTCTCCGCCACCGCGGCCGAGCCATCGATCAGCCCATTGCGCAGCGTAATCCTGGTGGCGGCACCCGGGTCCATGCGCAGCAGATAGGGCGCGTAGCGATCCGCCCCCGGCGCACCCTGGCCATAGCCGGACAAAGCAACGGAATAGGGGCCAACATCAGGGCGATCGCTCTGCCGCAGCACGAGCCCATAGGCGCGGCCAGCGCCGCAACCAGCGGCTGGTTGTTCACTGGCCAGCAATGGCCTCGGCTCGCGCAGTTCAGCCGCGGCGACGGCATGGGCAGCCACGCATACAAAAAACAAAGCGGCTCGAAACATCATCACCCCCATGCGTTGGTCTGCAATTGGGTGCTCCGGCCGCAGTGTCCAGCTCAGGCCCGGCCGCCGCGCTCCACCTGTGCCTTGAACTCGCTGAAGGACATGCCGCCGGTCACGAGTCGGGCACCAAAGACGAAGCTCGGCGTTGCGCGAATTTGGAAGCTATTCTGTGCCGCCATCCGGGCCTCGAGAATGCCCCGGCTCAGCGCCTCATCGGCGATGGTACGGTCAAAATCTGCCCGGTTCATACCGGCCAGCGCGGCCAGGGCTGCCAGCTCCTCGATCTGCCGGCCTTGCGCGAAGGCCCAGCGATTTTGCGTCTGAAACAGGGTTGTGACGAAGGCCTCGTAGCGCAGCGCCGGCAAAGCGCGGGCCACCATGGCGGCGCGCAGGCCGATATCATCGAGCGGGAAATCAACGAAGACCATGCGGATGCGCCCGGTCTCCACCAATTCGCGCTTCACCTGCGGCCAAGTGCCGGTGTGGAAGGCGGCGCAATGGCTGCAAGTCAGTGAAAAGAACTCGCTCACCACCAGCGGCGCCTCAGCCGGGCCGACGGAACGCTCGGCGAGCCGCGGGTCAGGATTGGTCTGCGCCAGGGCAACGGGGCTGGCCAGCAGCGAAAGGCCAAGGATGCGGCGGGTGACAGGCATGGAGATCTTCCTTCGCAGAGCCATCAGGGTGCCTTTCGATAGACGCCCTGGGCCAGCTTGGCCAGCGCCTCGCGCAATGGGCCCTCGGGCATGCTGTCGAGTTTCGCCGCCATGGGCGCGGGCAGTGCCACTGGGGTCGCGGGCGGCTTTGGAGGCGGCGGCGCTGCCGTCTTAGCCTGCAGGAATCGCAATTTCGTCACCGCCACCCGGCCCAGCCCGGCATTGATGCGCGCCATCACCTGCGGCGCCAGCATGGTGAGTTCCATGGCGACAGGCCCGGCGCAAGCAATTGTGAGCGTACCCCGATCCAGCGCCCGTGGCGTGGTGCGTGAGGCCAGGCCAGGCCCCACCAGGTTTTCCCACTCCGCCATCACCTGCGCAGCGCCAGGATGCAGCCGGCGCAAGACCGGGCGGGTGAGCGGCGCCATCAGGCTGCCCAATGGCCGGGGTGCCCCATAGCCCTTTCGGGCCTCTGCCGTGTATCCAGGCTTGGTGTCAGCCACGCATCCCCCCGCAGCCCTGCTGCTCGATTGGTACGCCCGCCAGAAAAGAACCCTGCCATGGCGGGGCGAGGCTGACCCATACCGCATTTGGCTATCCGAGGTCATGCTGCAACAGACGACAGTGGCAGCGGTGGGGCCACGCTATGTCCGATTTCTGGCGCGCTTCCCCGATGTCGCGGCGCTGGCGGCGGCGGAATGGGAGGATGTGGCGGCAGAATGGGCCGGCCTGGGCTATTATGCCCGGGCGCGGAACCTGCATGCCGCAGCGCGGGCTGTGGCCGCCGCGGGCGGTTTCCCGCGCCATGCCGAGGGGCTGCGGGCGCTGCCCGGCATCGGCGCCTATACCGCAGCCGCCATCGCCGCCATTGCCTATGGCGAGCCCCTGGTGCCGGCGGACGGCAATGTGGAGCGCGTGGCTGCGCGGCTCTTCGCCCTCACCCAGCCGCTGCCCGGCGCCAAGGCAGAACTGGCCCGGCTGGCACAGGGTTTCATGGCGCAGCCTGCCGCCGCCGCAGCTCCGGGTGATTTCGCGCAGGCGCTGTTCGACCTCGGGGCCACCATCTGCACCCCGAAAAACCCAGCCTGCGCCCTCTGCCCCTGGATGGCAGGCTGCGCCGCGCGCCAGCAGGGCATTGCCGCCGAATTGCCGCGCAAGGCGCCCAAGCGGGCGCGCGGACTGCTGCACGGCACCCATTTCCTGCTGCGCGACGCCATGGGCCGGGTGGGCGTGCGCAGCCGCCCAGCCAGCGGATTATTCGGCGGCATGCTGGAACTGCCTGGCACGCCCTGGCGCGACAGCCCCTGGCCCGAGGCCGAGGCGATGGCCCATGCCCCCCTTGTAGGCGTGAACTGGCGAAGGGTGGAGGGCGAGGCCAGCCACCAGCTCACCCATCGCGACCTTGTGCTGCGGCTTTATGCCGGGCAGGCCCGTGCGCTGCCGGACAACCTCGCCCCGCTCGGCGCCGAGCGCGACCTGCCCAGCGCCATGCGCAAGCTACTGAGGCTGGGCGGATGAGCCATGCGCCCACATCATGGGCGATACCGGGCAGGCTGTGGCATGAGGGAGTGATGGGCTTTTCACCCAAACCAAAGCGCCCGGCCGGCAAGCCGCCCAGCGAGGCCCGGCTGCGCGAGGCTGCGATCGTGCATCTGGCAAAATTCGCTTCGACCGAGGCCGGGCTCACGCGCGTGCTGGCCAATAGGGTCCGCCGCTGGGCCCGCGCCGCCGAGGCCGAAGGCCAGGATACCGAGGCCGGCCTGATCGAGGGGCTGGCGGCCGCACACCGTGTGGCCGCCGCCATGGTAACGGCTGGTGCGGTGGATGATGCGGGCTTCGCCGCCGCAAGGGCCCGACGGCTGGCACGCTCCGGCCGCTCCCGCCGCGCCATGGCAGCCCATCTCGCCGCCAAAGGGATTGATCCCGAACACGCCCAGGCCGCCATCGCCGAAGCCCCTGCCGAGGCCGATGCCGCGCTGGCGCTGTGCCGCAAGCGCCGCATCGGCCCCTTTGCCCGCGAGGCGGCGGACCCGGCGCTGCGGCTGAAATGGCTGGGCGTGCTGGCCCGCGCCGGGTTTTCCCGCGATGTGGCCGAGGCCGCGCTGGAGGCCGACCCCGACGAGGCCGAAGCGCGGCTGATCGCGCTGAAGCAATGAGCGCCTCCTCACCCGTCACCTTCACCTGGGCCGGCTTTCAAGATGGCTTGCGGCTGGTGCTGCCCCTGCTGCCTAGCTTCGCGCCCTTTGGCATGGTGGTGGGCGTGCTCTCGGCCGGCGAGGGGCTGTCGCTGCTTGAGGCGGGGCTAATGAGCGCCATGGTTTTCGCCGGCACCTCGCAACTGGTGGCGCTCGGGGCCTGGGGTTCGCCCGTGCCGATTCTGGCGGTGACCCTCGCGGTCTTCGTGATCAATATGCGCATGGCGCCGATGTCCGCCGCCCTCGCGCCCTGGTTCAACGGGCTACGGGGCTGGCGGCTCTGGGCCAGCCTGTTCACCGTGACGGATCACTCCTTCGCCCTATCGATCAATGAAATGCGCCGCGGCAAGCGTGATGCGGCGCTGCTGCTGGGGCTTGGGGTGCCCAGTTGGCTATCTTGGGTCGCCATGGTCTGCCTGGGGCATGTGCTGGCCGGGGTGGTGACGCTGCGGCCGGGCCATCCGCTGCTCTTTGCCGGGCTGGCCACGATGTGTGCGCTGCTGGTCACGCTCTGGCGGGGGCGGGGCGATATGCTGCCCTGGGGGGTGGCCGGGGCGGCGGGGCTGGCGGTGCAGGCCATTGGGCTGGGCCAGCCTTGGCCGGTGCTGGCCGGAGCGCTGATCGGCAGCGCCGCCGGCGCCTGGCGTGACCGGTCCCGCGCATGAGCCTGCGGCCCGATGTCCTGCTGGCCTTCTTCTGCATGGCGCTGGCCACCTATGCCGCCCGCGCCGGCGGTTATGCCGTGCTGCGTCTGTGGCGGCCGCCGCGCTTCGTTGAGGCGATGCTGACCCATATGCCAGGCTGTATTTTTGTCAGTTTTATCCTGCCCTCGGTAGTGGCCGGTGGCCCTTGGCATGTGCTGGCAGCCGGCGTGGCGGTGGTGATGATGGTCTTCACCCGGATGCTGACCGCCTCGCTTCTGGCCGCGGTGGCATCACTTTGGATAGTGCTTGGTTGACGGCGGACTCCTCAAGGATTCATGGTGCCTTGGCGAATCGGAGCATGGGCCTTGGGCGTGGAGTTGGAGTTGCCGCTGGATGCGGTGCTGGTGGGCGATTGCGTGGCGGCGCTGCGGCGCCTGCCGCCCGCCTCGGTCCACGCCATCTTCGCCGACCCGCCCTATAACCTGCAACTGAAGGGTGACCTGCACCGGCCGGACCATTCGCTGGTCGATGCGGTGGATGATGCCTGGGACCAATTCGCCGATTTCGCCGCCTATGACGCCTTCACCCGCGAGTGGCTGAGCGAGTGCCGCCGAGTGCTGCGGCGCGATGGCACGATCTGGGTGATGGGGGCCTATCACAATGTCTTTCGCCTGGGCGTGGCCTTGCAGGATCTGGGCTTTTGGGTGCTGAACGACGTGGTCTGGCGCAAGGCCAACCCGATGCCGAATTTCCGCGGCCGCCGCTTCACCAATGCGCATGAAACTCTGATCTGGGCGGCGCGCGGCCCGGAGAGCAAGCACCGCTTCAACTACCAGCAGATGAAGGCCCTCAACGATGATGTGCAAATGCGCAGCGACTGGTTCATCCCGCTCTGCACCGGCCATGAGCGCCTGCGCGATGCCGAAGGCCGCAAGCTGCACCCCACCCAGAAACCCGAAGCGCTGCTGCACCGGGTTATCCTGGCCTGCACCGCGCCAGGCGAGGTGATCCTGGACCCTTTTCTCGGCAGCGGGACCACGGCTGCGGTGGCCCGCCGCCTGGGCCGGCATTTCATCGGCATCGAGCGCGACCCAGGCTATGCCGAGGCCGCGCGGGTGCGGGTCTCCACCATCGAACCGCTCAGCGAAAGTGCAGCCCTGGTGGCGCCCACCAAGCGCGAACAACCCCGCCTGCCCTTCGGCTCGCTGGTCGCCAATGCCACGATCCCGCCCGGCAGCGTCCTGACCGACCGGCAGCGCCGGTGGCGAGCAATTGTCGGCGCCGATGGCTCGCTCAGCTGCGGCCGGGTGCAGGGCAGCATCCATGCCGTGGGCGCGGCCGTGCAGGAGGCGCCCTCCTGCAATGGCTGGGTATTCTGGCATGTCGAGCAGCAGGATGGTGGCCTGCGGCTGCTCGACCTCTACAGGGCGGAGGCGCTGGCGGCGTCATGAAGCATCACGGCCAGAGGAGGGGGCGGCAGCGATGAGCCACTTGCGGATGGAAAACCAATGGCTGCCAGGCGCGGTGGGCGACATCGCGGCACTGCATGGCCGGCATTATGCCCAGAGCCATGGCATGGGCGTGGGCTTTGAGGGCCGGGTGGCGGGCGCGCTCGGCGCGTTCCTGGAGAATGTGGATGCACGTAGCCTATTCCGCTGCGTGGTGGATGATCAGGACCGGGTGCTGGGCAGCGTCGTTATCGATGGCAGCCAGACGCCCCTCGCCCAACTCCGTTGGTTCATCCTAGACCCATCTCTGCGCGGCCAGGGCTGGGGAAGGCGGCTGATCCAGGCCGCCATGGCGCATGCCCAGCTTTTCCCGGGCGTCTATCTCTACACCATGGATGGGCTGGATGCGGCGATCCATCTCTACCGCGCCTTTGGCTTCAGCGAGACTGCGCGGGTGGCCGATGCGCAATGGAACACCCCCATCACCAATATCCGGATGGAATGGCACCGGCCTTAGCAGTCCAGTCGACTATCGCAAGAAATAGCCCCGGGGCACCACAAAGGTCAGGTTCAGGCCGAATTCCCAGACCGCCCGCTGCGGGCCGCCCGTCATCGCATAATGCGTAATAAGGCCGCCAATCTGCAATGCGCGGTCATCACTGAAAGTGAGGACACGGCTCAGGGTGAGGGAGACAGGAACGGTCCAGCGCGCGCGCCCCGTCCCCTCCCAGTCGTAATCTGCCTCGCCATTGACGCCAGCGTTCCAGCCATCGCCCAGGCCCGCGGAAAATTGGCTGCGCAACGAGGTCAAGGTGGTGCGGGTTTGGCCGTTGGGGCCGCCCAGTGTCCATCGCTGGTTCAGTCCCAGGAAGGCGGAGTTCACGTCATCCTGATAGCCGACTCCGACGATGGGCCCCGCGACCCAATTGCGCGCGCCGAGGCCCGCGCGTGTCGCGGAGGGCAGGAATGTGACCACACCCGCACCGACAAACACATTATCGCGCGGCGGTGCAACAAGAACGGCAGCGACATTCGCGTCACCCAGCCCTCGATACTCAGCAGAATTTTGTATAATGGTCGTCGGCATAACAGTGTTGGTAACGATTGCCCATGATTGCGGCAGCGCAAAGGGCTTGGTTAAGGTAACTTCATTGACCAAACCCTGGCGGCCCAGCCCCTGGCCGGCGGCCATCCTGACCTCGGTGCTCAGGGACGTCACGCTCGCCAGCGGGTTGGCCAGCGCGCGGGCCAGTGCATTCGGTTCCTGGGGCGCCTGCTGCGCGGCGGCGGCACCTGCCAGCACCAATCCACAGCACAGAGCTGCCATCCACAACCCAAAAAACTGTATGTTAAGCCGCATCAGCGAGTCCAGGCACTGATGATCAAGCCTCGGCAGCCAGGAAAGGGTTTTGTCGACGCTCTGTGCCAAAGTCACTGCCCGGACCATGGCCGCAGATGAATTGCATATCATCGCCCAGCGGCAGCAATTTTTCATGGATCGCGGAGATCAGCGCTGCGTGGTCACCATAGGGGAAATCGGTGCGGCCAATGCTGCCGCGAAACAACACATCGCCCACAATGGCCAACCGCAGCGCTTCGTTGACGAACACCACATGGCCAGGCGCATGCCCGGGGCAATGCAGCACGGCGAAACTCTCGGCGCCGATCTGCACCACCTCACCCTCCTCCAACCAGCGGTCGGGCACCAGGTCCCGCGCTGGCGGCAGGCCATAGGCGGCGGCCTGCTTGGAGAGATTATCGAGCAGCATCTTATCGGCCAGATGCGGCCCTTCCACCGGCGCGCCGGTCGCCTCACGCAGTTCATCCGCGCCACCGGCATGGTCCATATGGCCATGGGTGATCAGGATGCGCTTGAGCGTGACGCCCTGCTGCTTCAGCACATCGAGGATGCGCGGCACATCGCCGCCAGGGTCCACCACCACCCCCTCCATGGTCGCGTCATCCCAGAGCAGCGCACAATTCTGCTCGAAGGGCGTGACGGGAATGATGGCCGCGCGCAGTGCCATGGGCTTACTTCCAGGACGCCATGAAGAAGCGCGGCATTTCGTCGCGCCAGGTCTGGAAGTTCAACTGCTTTGAATAGCCATAGGTGGTGACATAGGTGTGCAGCGGCAGCCAATAGGCCTGCTCGGTGGAGCGGCGGATGGCCGCCGAATAGGCCGCGCGGCGGACATTCTCATCAACACTGGAACCACCCTCGACCAGCAGGCGGTCGATCTCCGGGTCACGGCTATAGTCATTGCCGCCGCCGCCACCCAGCATGACCGGGAAGATGGCCGAGACATCGTTGATCGAGTAGCTGCCCCAACTGCCCAAATCGAGCGGGTTGCGCCCTTCCCAGGCACGCGCCGTGGCGGCAGCCACCTGCATCTGGCTGAGCCTGGCGCGAATCCCCACCGCCTGCAGATAGGCCTGCACCGATGAACCCCATTGCGGCAGGATATAGCTCACCATCTCGGTGTCGAAGCCGTTCGGGAAGCCAGCCTCGGCCAGCAGAGCGCGGGCACGGGCGGGGTCGTAGTTATAGGTGACGGCGGCATCGGCATCGCAGCCGAATTGGCTGGGGTAGCAGGGCGCAGTCGGCACCCGGCTGCCCCCCTGCACCAGCGAGGTGGCGATGGTCTGCCGGTCGATCGCATGCCAAATTGCGCGGCGCACCAACACATTGGTCAGCGGGTTGCCAGCGCCCGAACGGCCGGCGGCATCGATGGAGAGGTAGCCGATGCGCATGCTCTCCTGCCGTGCTGTCTCCAAGGTAGGGACACGGGCCAGATTGGCCATCTGGTCGGGGTTGATGGCCCAGATCCAATCGGCGCGGCCGCTGAGCAATTCGGTCAACTCGGTCGCCGCATCAGGCACGAAGCGCACGACCAGCTTGCGGATCGCGGGGCGGCCCTTGGGGCTGCCGGCATAATAATTCTCAAAACGCTCGAACTCGACCATGGCGCCCGGATTCTGCGCGGTGACCCGATAGGGCCCCGCCCCCACCGGCTGGCGGGCATAGACATCGGCGCCCACCCGCTCACGATAGGCCTTGGGGTAGATCGGTGTGACGAAGGCGAAATATTCCAGCGCCGCCGGGGTGGGGCGCTTGAGGTGCACCCGCACCGAGAGGTCGCCAGTCTTCTCCGCCCGCTCGATCCAGGCATGGTTCGAGGGGGTGGCGGTCCGCGCCTCGGGGCTGCTCACCAAGTTGAGCGTGTAGACCACGTCATCGGCCGAAAACGCATCGCCATTGTGGAAGGTCACGCCGGCGCGCAGGGTAAAATCGATGGTGGTGGCGTTCACCCAGTTCCAGGCGGTTGCCAGCAGCGGCTTCATCGTGAAATCGGTGGGATCGCGATGGATCAGCCCATCCCAGGCCTGGTGGGCGAGCACCAGCCCGGTGCGCAGGCTGTTGTAATACGGGTCAATATTCGGCACGCCATCGCGGAAGACGATGCGCAGCGTGTCCTGCGCGCGCTGCGCCGAGGCGCTGCCAGCGGCAAGAATGGCGGGGGTAACCAGGGCGGTCCGGCGGGCGATACGCATGGGGCAATTCCTTGAGACGTGCGGGCGACACGGTAAGGGCGGCTTGTGGCCCCGCGCAAGCGTGCCAGTCTATGGGGGTGACGCATTCTCAAGCCCTGCCCGCCTCCGCTGCCGCCACCATGCTGGCGCTCTGCCTCGCCTGGGGGCTGAACATGGTGGCGATGAAGCTCGGCACGGCGGGCATTTCGCCAGCATTGCAAGGCGCCATGCGCTCGGCCGGCGCGGCCCTGTTGTGTTGGCTGTGGTGCTGGCTGCGCGGGGTACCATTGGCGCCCCTGCTGGGGGCATCGCTGCTGCCGGGCCTCGCTGTGGGCGTGATCTTCGGGCTGGAGTTCGGCGCGATCTTCATCGGTGCGGGCATGACCTCGGCATCACGCGCTGTGCTGTTTTTATATGCAGCGCCGTTCTTCGTCGCCATCGGCGCCCATATCTTCGTGCCGGGCGACAGGATGACGGCGCGGGCCGCATCGGGCCTGCTGGTCGCCTTTGCCGGGCTGGCGGTGGGGCTGCTGGATGGGCTGCAGGCCGAGGGTTCGGTGGCGGGGGACCTGCTTTGCCTGGTCGGCGCAATAGGCTGGGCCTGCACCACGGTGGTCATCAAGGCCACGCGGCTGCGCCATGCGCCGGCGGAATACGCCATGCTGTATCAACTGGCGGTGAGCGTGCCGGTGCTGCTGGCCCTCTCCCTATTGCTGGTCGAGCCAGGCATTTTCGCCCCCACGCCTTTGATATGGGCCAGCATGGCCTATCAGACGGTGGTGGTCGCCTTTGCCAGCTATGTCGCCTGGTTCTGGCTGGTAAAGCGCTATGCCGCCTCGCGGCTTTCCGCCTTCAGCTTCCTTACGCCGCTCTTTGGTGCGCTGGCGGGCTGGGCGTTTCTCGGCGATCAATTGGGCCCGCTCTTTCTTGTGGCGCTGGGGCTGGTGAGTGCGGGCATCCTGCTGGTGAATTCCGGGCCGCGCTGAAAGCGCAGTGTTTTCTTGTTCATGGCGAAATCCGGCGCAGCAACCACAATCAGTTGCCTCAATCTTGGTCATTTCCGTTTCAAATCAGCAAGAATCTCTTCGGACCTCCCAGCATTCTAAATCCACTGAAATTAAAATGGCGATTGCGAAGGCGGGCCGCGGACGGCACGTCGGCATCTCGAAGGACCGTTGAGAATGAAGACCCTCCATTTTGGTCGCCGCAGCGCGCTTGCGGCGGGCACCGCGCTGGCCCTGCCTGCCGTCCACTCCGCCTCCGCCCAGGCCGCGCCCATCAAGGTGGGCGTGCTGCACTCCCTGACCGGCACGATGGCGATTTCCGAAACCGCGCTGCGCGACACCGTGCTGATGATGGTTGAGCAGCAAAATGCCGCCGGCGGCATCCTGGGCCGTCGCCTCGAGGCCGTGGTGGTTGACCCCGCCTCCAACTGGCCGCTCTTCGCCGAAAAGGCGCGCGAATTGCTGGCGGTGGCGAAGGTGGACGTGACCTTTGGCTGCTGGACCTCGGTGAGCCGCAAATCGGTGCTGCCGGTGTTTGAAGAACTGAACGGTTTGCTGTTCTACCCGGTGCAGTATGAGGGTGAGGAGCAGTCGCGCAACGTGTTCTACACCGGCGCCGCGCCCAACCAGCAGGCCATCCCGGCCGTGGAATACCTGATGTCGGCCGATGGTGGCGGCGCGCGCCGCATTGCGCTGCTGGGCACCGATTATGTCTATCCCCGCACCACCAACCGCATTCTGCGCGGCTTCCTGAACAGCAAGGGCATCAACGATGCCAACATCATGGAAGAATACACCCCCTTCGGTCACAGCGACTGGCAGGGCATTGTCGCGCGGGTGAAGGCCTTCGCCGCCCAGGGCGTGAAGACGGCCATCGTCTCCACCATCAATGGCGACGCGAATGTTCCGTTCTACCGCGAATTGGGCAACCAGGGCATCAAGGCCGAGGATATCCCCTCCGTCGCCTTCTCGGTCGGCGAAGAAGAGCTGGCCGGCATCGATACCCGCCCGCTGGTTGGCCATCTGGCCGCCTGGAACTACTTCATGTCGGTCCGTTCGCCGGCGAACACCCAGTTCGTCAGCGGCTGGCACCGCTTCATCGGCAATAACCGCCGCGTGACCAATGACCCGATGGAAGCCACGCTGGTCGGCTTCAAGATGTGGGCCCAGGCCGTGACCGCCGCCCGCACCACCGCGGTCGATCCGGTGCGCGAAGCGATGTATGGCCAGAAGGTCGCCGCACCCTGCGGCTATGAGCTGGAAATGCACCGCAATCACCACCTGTCCAAGCCGGTCATGATCGGTGAAGTGCAGGCCGATGGTCAGTTCAACATCGTCTGGCGCACCCAGGGTCCGATCGTGGCCGAGAACTGGAGCCCCTTCATCCCCGAGAATGCGAACCGCCGCCGTTGAACCCACTTCGCGTCTTGTGTCTCCTCTGCGCCATGGCGACTTCCGCCATGGCGCAGACCAATTTTGAGACCCTTCTTCCTCGCCTGGGCGAAAGCTTCGGTGCCACTGCCGAAGCCGC
>Ga0114972_10002605_pt1 | contig 13576 bp, 9 predicted proteins | sample M_140807_EF_Meta_FD_87354 | JGI IMG/M metagenome (GOLD analysis project Ga0114972, IMG submission 87354) | Freshwater microbial communities from Lake Montjoie, Canada to study carbon cycling - M_140807_EF_MetaG | ecosystem: Environmental > Aquatic > Freshwater > Lake | place: Lake Montjoie... | reverse complement strand
TGGCCAGGGACGCCGTTCGAAACTCGGCAGCTTGCCCAGCAGAAATGGCTGGATCGATGTCGGCAAGTTGCTGGAGCAAGCTGTTCATGGTTCGGCGTAGCTTTTCTTTCACTCATTTTAAGCGCACGGCCAATTCCTGTCAACCTACAGATGACGGGTTTTTGAACTGTTACGGGCGGTGCAGACCCGGCCCAGGATCAAGGCCAAGGTGTCGCGGTCTTAATTCCTGTCGACTAGCTACTTTCACCAACGCCGCAGTTTGTGCAGGCTGGGAATGGGCTTTGACGCTCGCTGGCCGGCCCGGCGAGATGCCTAGCGAGCCGCCAAAGCCGGCACACCGATGGCCACAGATAACTTGGCGTAGACATCCAGATATTGCGCAACGGAACTGATCAGCTGTAAACGGCTCTGATGCACGTCGGCACGAGCCTGCAGTTCATCTGCTGATGTGTTGAGCTTGTACTGGGTCCGCAGCTTCATATCCGAAGCGATTGAAACCACAGCCCGATAATCGTTCAAGTTGAGAGCGATCTGTTGCTTTAACAATGCCAACTGGCGATGCAGCGAGCGTACGTTAACAATCACTTGGCTTCTGGTATCAGCTACTTGAGAACTTAGGGAGTCCGCCTGGCGGCGATAGGAGATGGCTTGGTTGCGATAGATATGACCATTAAAAATATTCCAAGAGACAGATAGGCCGGCATAATTAGCCAAAGACCCGGAATATGCCCCGGAGGGTTGGGAGGGTGGCGCGTAATTCTGACTTCCCCATGTATATTGGTATGTGCTATAGCCCAATAGGCCAATGGTAGGCAAATCTTCGGCCTTCTGGATATTGGCATTGTCCACAGCGATCCCAGCCTGCAATTGCAGTTGCTGCAAGTTGGGGGAGGCCGCAAGGCTTCGGCTGATCGTTTCATCCAGGCTGTAGGGCCAGTCCTGAACCGGAAACTGATCGAGGGGCAGCGCGGCGATCAAGCCGTTGATGTTCAGGCGTGCATCTGTCTCGGCACCGGCACTATTGGGTAGAGAATTCAGCAAGGCTTGCTGTAGTTGAATCGCCGCATTCGATTGGTTTGTCTTCACTTGAACGATCTGTGCTTGGACCGCAAGGAGATTTCTATATTGCTGCAGCTTGTTTAGACGGGGATCAAGGCCAACATTGACGCGGCGACTGCTATCATTAAAGAGCTGATTTTGTAGGGTAAGAAGGTCATTCAATTCGCCAAGTTTGATGCCAGTCAGTAGATAAAGAGCCATATTCTGTGCCATCATGTCTTTACGATTTAGGATGGTCTGTGCGGCCTGGGAGCGGGCCAAGGCCACCTGCTTGCGCGCTGCAGCAATCTGGGGGTAGCGGCCAGGATCAAGAAAATTCCACTGCAGCGTTAAAACAGGATAGGCTTGGGTATAGGTGGAAGTGGATTGTTGGACGGGCGTCAGCTTGGAACTCGAGCGACGATTGGGATCAGGCGTTGAACTACCATTGAACGGATTGAAGGCTTTACCAGCTGTGGCCGGCGAAGACGAGTTGGTTGGAGAACCTGAGTAATTCTGAACGGCATTGATGTTGGTGAACAGCAACGAGCTGTTGGACATCGATAGGGTAGGCCACCAGTTTCCCTTGGCGGATTTGAGGGCGTAGGTAGCCGACTCAATCAGTTGCTGTTGTGAGATGACCTGGTTGTCCTTGCTGATGGCCTGTTCTACGAACTGCCCAACCTGCTCGAAGCTAAAAGCTGGTATCTTTTGGAGCCTGGGTAAGCCGGTGCTCCCAGCCTCAGGGATGGGGCTGCAAAAATTGAATGGAGGCAGCGGGCTGGAAACCGTCGATCTGATGCGGACGGGTCGACATTGAAGCCGTTCGCTGTATTGCAGGTCAAAAACCTGGGGTTGCAGCTCGTTGGCCATGGCCGCAGGCAGCTGCGGCAGCAGCAGCAAGCCAAGCAGCGCAGGTCTGGAGGTGATCATGATTCCACCTCAATGCTTCCGTCGCTGTTGATCGAAATCACTCGATCAAACAACGTCAATCCACTGCGGCGGTGCAGTGTGCTGAGATGCAGCTGGCAGTGGTCATTGATCATGCTGATAGCCTGAAGATGCATCTCCTCAGGTAGATGACAGGTGGGCTCGTCGCTGAGCACGATGGCATAGTCACCGAGCAGCACGCGGGCAATCTTGAATAGCTGCAACTGACCCAGCGACAGATCGCGTGAGTACTCACTGACGGGGGTCTTCCAGCGCAGGGGCAGGGTGTCGAGCACTGACGAAAGAGCTGCCTGCTCCGCCACCTCATCGAGCTGATCGATGCTAGCTGCACCCTGCGGGTCAAGTACATCGCGCAGGGTGGAGCCGAATAGACGGACATCTTGACTCATCACAAGAGTTCTGACGGCAGTGAGCCCCCCTTGAATCAACGTACCGCTTGTGTCCAAGAGATTCACCTCCCCTTGCTTAGGGGTGAGGTTGCCGGCCAACAACCGCAACAGCGTCGATTTGCCGCAACCCGACGGACCGACGATTGCCACCCGGCTTGGACAGGTGAGATTGAGATTGATGGGATGGGGGAATGGGGCATCAAGGTCCGGTGCCACGTAGATCAGATCCTTGATCACCAGTTGGCCCAATCGCTCCTGTTTCAATGTCGTTAGCTTGGGTCTGAAGTCGCTGACATCCCGAAGGGGGTTGGGCGTCCAATAGGTGGGCAAGGTTTGAATGATCGACACTAGATCCTGGCCGATTTGATCAAGAGAACCACTGATTGTGCCAACTGCGAAATAGATCACCAGCAGGGAACCAACCGATTGCTGTGACTGGCTGCTGGGCGATGTAAGGGAGTTGTAGTACTGGAGAAAAATAAAGCTGTAGAGCACGGCACTTGAGATGCTTCCGACAATGCCTGCGGAGGCACCGTAGAGCCCAGACTTCACCATGCTGTCAGCAATCGCCTGGCGCGAACGCTTGAACCTGGTGATAAAGATATTCTGTGTACCCAATAGTGAGATGGCTCGAATCTGCTTGACTACATCAAAAATGATGGCCTCCAGGCGCGCCTGCTGACCCATAATGCGGACGTAGAGATTGCTGCTCACCAACGTCACCAACAGGGTGATCGCGGTGGGGATCAGCAATACCAGAAACAGCTGCACGGCCCCGAGGGGATCGCTGAATGCACCGATCACCACAAGGTTGACTACCAGCGAGAGGATGGCCAGCGGAATCGACACCAGAAGCGACTGCAGGGAGCTGAGGAAGGAACCTGCCACCTGCATCGAAATTCGCCAGCTACCCACATCCCGTTGCGGTAGTGCCTGGGGTGAGGCGCTGAGAAAGCGCAGGGCCACGGCCGTGCGCGTAGCCAGTTCCACCTGGTTGTCGAACTGGGTCTGATAGAGCTGGCTGACGGCACTGATCACCTGGCTGGATAACTGCATGGCGATCGTGGCTACACCAATAAGGAGAATGGCGGGAATTTTTGCTTCTGGGATATAATTGTCAAACAGTGGTTGCTGTAGCAATTCCGGCAGAACCGACAGCAGAACCATAGGAACACCTAGAATCAGAAGCATCACAAAAACCGACTTGCGCCCCTTAGTGAACAAACTCACGAACTGGAGTTTGGACAACTTCTGTTGGGGTAGCTTCTCTGAAGCAAGATAGACCGTGGCTTCATCCAGTTGATCGATTCCTTGAGTACCTGCAGTAAACCAGACCGCTGGTAGGAAACGTCCCTCCTTCTCCGCGAAGCAGATCGGCGATAGATCCTGAAGTTGGTTGACATTCAGTGCCGAGGGTTCTACTGGATTGAGACTGATGTAGTCGCCCAGAAACCCAATTAATCCTGATGCGCTAAGTTGGGTGTTGGCGCCCATAGACTCCAGAGACTCCTCCAGCTCGATGCCGTTTAAGGGAGCCTGCCTGAGCCAGTGCCTGCGAATCCAGTCCGCGAAATCGGGAGGTTCCAGCCATTGGTTGACCCCATCGGCTGTGCTGCGGGATCTGGTCATGGTGCCAGCCTGCCAGCGGGCAGGAACGATTGTGTGTCGATTCGCGGCAGACCGTTGAGGGCAGCACTGCTTCCATGTTGCACAATCAACACATTGATCCCCAACGTTTTGAAACCTTCCAAGATCACCTGATGCAGAGCTTCTGGCAAACTTGCCAGGGCCTCATCAAGCATTAAGAGCATGGGGTGGATCATCGCTGCACGCACCAGGGCGATCATCACGGCCTGGCCGGTGCTCACTGAGTTGTCATCCTGAAGATAGCGCTGCAGTTGTTGCCTGAAGATCGACTGATCCTGCAGCCCCAGCTGTTGAATAACATCCAGATAGGCAACCCCATCGGGGGCTACTCCGAGATGGATATTTTGATACACTGAACCGCTCGTGATCGTAGGCGAACGATCGACTAATTGAATTAGTCGGTTGCGATCTGGCTGAGGAAGATCCGAAACCCTGTGGCCGAACAGGCAAACTTCGCCGGAGCTGGGTGTGGCGAAACCCAGCAGCAGATTGAGAAAAGTGGTCTTACCTGTGCCCGTGTTGCCATCGAGATGGATGCACCAGGAACTACCCGATCGGGAGCGAATCGTGAGCGAAAGATCCTCGATAATATTGGCTGCATAGGCGGAGTGCCGATAGCAGACCTCGGAGAAACGAATCGCGGCTGGCTCAGAGGGGACAGCAGCCTCCTCTGACCCCGAATCGTCATCGGAGCCAGCGGCACTGACGAATTGAGGCGGAGGCGTGTACAACTCATTGGCCGCCCTGAGCGTCATGCGGGAATTTTGAATCGATTCGATGATCTGCGATAACGAACGAATCGGCTGCAGTGCCGTGCCGATGATCACATTGATTGCAGCATAGGTACCCGTGGTGAGATGGCCCTGCACGATCAGAATGCTCGACAGCACCAGAAGTGATGCATTCAGGAGTTGATCCACCAAGGAAAGGAAGAACTCATTGACAGTCTCTGTTTGCTCGATCCTGAAGTTGGCGCTCATGAGAGCGAGATAGCCGGATGTGAGCTGCCTGATGATTGAAGCATCACTTTGCTCGAGGATGATTTGATCCTTGCCGGAAATGAGGTTGTACTCAGCCGTGGCCGCAGCTGCCTGTCCTTCCCTGGCTAGGTAATTATTTTGAATATTGAGACCATAAAACTTTAAGCCGACTGTTATAAAGCCGATTATCGCCAACAAAGCCACCAATGCCAATGGCCAGCTGACAATGGTGACGGCGACAAAAAAGATACTGAGATTGAGCAAACCACTGAAGCTGGCAACTACAGCGGACTGAAAGCCAAGCAGGGATTCGTCTACCTGATTGAAACGTGCAGAGATTAGGCCAGAAGTCTTGTTGATAAAGAAGCTATATGGAGCATCAAAAAGGGAGCCGAAGACATTGAGGTTCCACTTGAGGATTGAGTCCTGCACCTGTTTCATCAGCATGTATTGCATCAGCAGCTGCGCGATGGCAATCGCTATACCGAGCACGAGCGTGAAGATCACTAGCCCCTTGGTCCAGTTGACCTCGCCCTCTTCGACGATGTACGTCATGAACACATCTTGGGACGCTGCATTCACCAGGGTCAGCACCGACACCACAATCGCCAGCAGGATCACGGCAGACGTCAGAATGCTGCCCACTGGCAGGATGGCGTTCAGTCCCTGAACGGGCAGGCTGGCTAGGGCTGGAGCATCATTACGGCGTTTGATTTGCCGGAAGCTGATCGACATCTCCGAGTAATAGTGATCGAATGCCTGCTGATCGAGCACTAGGGCTCCATCGGCTGGGTCGGCGATCCAGTACCTGCCGTTGGCGATGCGCCAGAGCACGCTGAAGTGTTCACCTCGGACGAAAAGCACGCATGGCAAGGACAGGCTGGAATCCATGGCGCCCGTCCTGGGCACAGCCCTGAGACCGCGATCGGAGGAGAACCGGCAAAGTTCCCCCACTGTCATGCCACCCCGAGTGGATCCGTAGGCGCGTCGCAACAGTTCCAGTTCGCTGGGCATGCCAAGGGAGGCCAGCACCATGCTCAGGGAGGCTAGCCCGCATTCGGTTTCATCGTTCTGGATCACCAGCGCGAAAGGGGGCATCCCCATGATCCCCTTCAACAGACGCACCAGGGGGGTGAACAAGCTGCCCATCACAGCCCTCGCAGAAACGGGAGTACCAGGCTGATCGGCCTGACGGTGTCGGAGACAATCTTGGCCGTGGCCGTACTGCCGGCTCTCGTGCCCCAGGGCGGTTCCTTGCCCAGAGTCCAGACCGGCTGGCCGTTCTTACCCTGCTCCACCTCCACATCAACCAGGAAGGGCAGGTTCAATTCACCTCCGCTGTTGAAACTAGCGAGCAAACTCTGCACCGTGACAGTGGATCCGAAGGCTTTCATCAACTCGCCCTGGGAGGCCGGAGCTTTGGCCAGTTTGGCCACTCTGGCGCGGATGTAGCCGAAACGAACCGAGGGCGTGGCCGTGGGCGATAGCAGTACCTCGTCGCCGACATTGATTCGCTGAAAGTCGTTGGATCCCACCAGAAGGATGGCCCTGAGCGGGCCTTCGTTGGGCATGATCGTCATCAATGGATCGCCGGGATTGGCGAAGTTTCCGACAGTCACCTCAAAGCCCACGACGGTTCCATTAATCGGTGAGCGGATGAACAGGGCCTGGTTCACCGTTTCATTGAGGCCCTGTAGGCCGGCGACAAGCCCTGCATTTTGCTGCACCAGATTGATCGCATTGCCAGCATTCTGCTGACGTACCTGTTGATAGGCGGCCTTGCCGTTGTCCACCGCCTGGGCAAGCTGTAGCAATTGATCCTTGAGGTTACTCAGTTCGTCAAAGGTGGATGCCAAGTCTGCGGCCGAAGCGATGCCAGACTTATAAATGGATTGCACACCCTTGTAGGTTTTTTCCTGCTGACTGATTCGACGCTGCAACGCCGGTGCTTGGTTAGCGTAGGCGAGCTCGGCCTGACGCAGGAGACGGAGATTGGTGGCTTCAAGCTGCTTTCCGGCTGACACACTGGTTCCAGTCAGAGGTATGTTTGCTTGCAACTGCTGACGGGTTGAGCGAATCTGAATCTGCTGCTGTGATGTGTCCAGGCTCATCAACACAGCGCCCGCCTTGACCTCATCATTCAAGCGAACATTTTGAGTTTTAATGACGCCTTGTTGGTTGCTATTGACCAAAAAAAGGTGATCGCCACGGATGATCATGCCCGTGCCCGTCACCTCGGTGCGCAGATTCCCCAAGAAACCCCAGATCAGCACCCCACCCGTGAGTGATGCGAGGGCCAGGACGACCACATTAAGTGGATGGTCACGCAACGAACGCAATAACCCGACTCCACCGCTTTCTCGAGGCAAGCCTTTCATCCCCCTGCAAGATTGGTTCATTAGCTTACTTCATACAGAAAACCTTGACGGGACTGCTGGGGCAACATCTGCTGGTCGCCATGAACAGAGCAACCCAGACAGCGGCCGCTGTCGCTGCTCCGAAGGATCCCACGCGCTGGCGAGTTGCGGATGTCTCAGCTCGCGAGCGCCAACCGGCCGAAGGGGATTGCATCAACCCCCGATCTCGTACCAGCTGCAGCGGCAAGGATGGCAACGGGTGGGCGGTCATCGTTGCTGGTGGTGCACCCAGGTGAATGCATCACTCACTTGGTTTCCAAACCCATTTGACCGCCATTGTCAACCTACATCTGTAGGGTCTTCCCATCGGGACGGGCTGCTTCTGCCCAGACTGTCCAAGCATGACCAACCCAACCATGACCAGACGGCAGAGCAGGGAGCAGCAGAAGCAGGGGGCCCAGCGCCTAGGCCTGCACTTCAGTAACATGGTCACCTAATCTGCATGGACCGTATCCACAACGGCCAGGCTGGTACCCAGGCACCACGGCACCATGATCAGCGATGAGCGCTCTGAGCTCAGCCGGCTCAGCTCCGATCCCCTACGAACAACAGTTCGTCTTTGCCTCTAAAGTGGTTTCTGCAAAGTCCTTAGACCTTTCCACAAAATGGGCGCCCCATTCCCGCAACGGGACGAATGACTTGACAATTCAATCAGCTTGTTTCAGTCTAGAAAAACCAGGGGTATATGCATTTTAGCAATGACAGCTCGTCATTCCAATCTATTCAGCCTTTGTACAGGCTTTAAGTTACTGGATTTTACTCCCGTACAGGATCGCGTCCACACTAGCAGCACCTGCCCAAGCCTTCGATTCCATGGTTAAAATGGAAGCGTGAATTGGTGTTCACCTTGCCCTTCGCACCGGCAGAATGCAATCACACCCAACCCAACTTCGCCGCCGATGACATCCTCCTTTACGACTCCTGAAGAGAGTGCCGAGCAAAATGCGCTTTCCGATGCTTTTCTAGCCTGCATTCAGCAGGAGGCGGAAACGATTCAAGCTGAATTCGATTCCATCACTCCCATGGTTGCCCAGGCCCGCGCTCTGCTGTGGCTCGATACCCTGGCCAGGCTGCATGAGGCCGGGCTGGAGGAGGCGATCAAAGCGAACGACCCCACCCAGGCCAGCGCCTGGACCCGCGATCTGGCTCTGTACGAAGTGGTGATCTCCCTGATCCGTAACATCCAGCCGATGGACCTGGGCGCCGAAGATCAGCCGGATTCCACGGATGACAAGAACGTCTCTGTGTCATTCAGCTGACGTGCTCCTCCCCTGAACGGCGCTGATTCAAGCTCAGCCTCAGTTCAGGCACTACGCCGTTAGCTTTGCCCTAGTTCAGCTTTCTGCCCCGTTGGCCGCCAGCGACGGCTCTGGCCACTGGGGCGGCAAGGCCAGAAGCAGTAGCCATCACCAAGAACACAGCAGGCCAACAGTGCCGAGCCCATTCGGGAGGCCATTTCTGTTTGCGGTTGTATTCGGTGCTGGAGAATGCTTCCCAGGGTGAGATGTAGGCACCATCGATGGCGCTGGTCTCGTTGCGGTCAGGCAGAGCCGCTGGATCCAAAACAGCGGCTTGCCTATCCCATCAGGCTGGCACCACTGGGCGATGGCAATCCCAAAGAAGGGATCGATCACGCCCGCCTGCTGCTAGCTCTGCAGCGGTGAATTGGCCTCGGTGCTGTCGACCTTGATCAACGGCACAGTGCTGAAGGGATTGACAGCGGCACTGCTCGGTGGGGCGGCGAGGCCGGTGGAGAACACATCCAGCAGCAGGGCGTAGATGCCACTGCCACTGCTGGTTTTGGGTAAGGCCAGGGCAGTGCCGCCCAGGCTGATTGTGAAACTGTTGGCCACCATGTTGGCGTCGTTGACAATTTGGATGCTGCTGGAGTAAGGCACGGATCAATGGGGCCTGGAGGGCCCTGGAAATCTTTAGCCAATGGGCATTCCTTCGGGGCCTTGGTCTACCTGTGTCTGTCGGGTTGTGCCGCGTCCTGGCCCCAGCAGCCCAAGGGCGTAGGCCCGGCTCACCAGTTGGGTGCGGTTGGCGGCCTTCAACTTGCGGCAGAGACTGCCTACGTAATCCCGCACCGTCGTCGCAGCGATCTCGCACTCCAGGGCGATCTGCTTGTTGGTGAGCCCCCGCACCAGCCCCTCCAGCACCTGCCGCTCGCGCCCGCTCAGATCAATGTCCTGCGAGGCCATCAGCCGCTGCTGCAGGCTTGGATCGAGGTAGCTTAGCCCGCGCCGCAACGTCTGCAGGGCCCTGATCACCGTGCCGCTGCCGAAGCTGTGCACATGCACAATCGCCTGGGCCTGGATCTCCACCAGAGATTCCGGCGTCAGCCAGTCGTCGTTCTGCACCAGAAACAGAATCAGCAGGCCGGCGTGGCGCCGCCTCAGGCGCCGCATCAGCTCGAGTCCGTGGTCGCGTTCCAACGAATCCACCAGTATCACCAGCGGCGGCCGTCCCTGCTGCTTCACCTCCTCGTTCACCAGATCCTCCACCTCCTTGGCGGTGATGCCGCAACCCTTCAAGTTCGGCTGGCGCGTTGCCAGCGCCAGGCGCGCCGCTAGGTGGGCCTCCAACCACGATCCGGTGCCCACCACCAGCGACCAGCTGCCCAGCAGTCCGTTCACCAGCCGCGTCCGCCGGATGAAGTCCTTGCTGCGGGGTACAAAGCGCGCCTTCGGACCTATGTTTTCCATTAAAAGGACCCCGTCGGCTTCGACAATTATCTGCTTGAGCTGTTCAAACCGTTACCGCTGCGTCGATTTTTATAATTTAGGTACGCTAGTCACAAGTCTTGCTGGTTTTCACCAATCTAGAGAGGCCGCACCAGCCTCAATCCCTGTTGTCACCATGTCCGTGTCCGCTGAGCAGGAACTCTCCAGCCTGTTTGACCAGTTCGATCTGAATTCTGATGGCGAGATCACCCCGGAGGAGGTGGAGCAGGTGCTGATGGTTTTCCAGGGAATCCTGGTTCCCGAGGCTGCCGCCGCGCTGCGCACCTTAGTCCATACCAAGGGAGTGGTGAGCCGGGCGGCGTTTTTGCACTGGGCCCAGCAACAACCGGGTCTCCAAAGCGATCAGATCCTCCAGTATCTGTTTTTGCTGATCGACAGCGATGACAGCGGTTGGTTCAGCCGCGATGAGCTCGCGGTGCTGCTCAGCCTGTTGCCGCCAGCGAACGACGCCAGCAGCCCCAGCGTTGATGGGCTGCTGCAGCGGCTGGACCGGGACAGCAATGGTCAGATCAGCCGCGCTGAATTTCTGGCCCTGGTCCGAAACGAAAACGGATTGCAGCTTTCGCTCGCCGACCTGAAGCGGCTGAAGAAGACCCTTGTGCAGCTCACCAGCACGGCCCGTCTCGATGCCGTGGGGCTGGTGGAGGTGGATTGCGATCTGGGGGCGGGGACGGCGGGAGCTGGGGCGGGGATTGCCTTGCTCAAGGGCGCTGTGCAGCGGCATCAGGATCTACGTCGACTCAGCAGGGGCTTGATTGCGGAGATCGAAGCCCAGCGGCCTACCAGCACCCGCGCTACTGCCCGCCGCTCCGATGTCGGCGCCGGTTCGGCGACACCCCATGCGCGCCATATCGAGGCGATCAGCCAGGTGATGGCCGATGCCGCCGGCCTGGTGGCCGCCACCTTGAACCAAGGGCTGTTTCCGATCGTGTTGGCCGGCGACCACTCGACTGCCGCATCCACCATCGCCGGGATTCGCCGCGCCCATCCCAGCGAGCGATTGGGGGTGATCTGGATCGATGCCCATGCCGACATTCACTCCCCGTTCACCACCCCCTCGGGGAACATGCACGGCATGCCCCTCGGGATTGCAACCGCCCACGACAACCTGGCGGCGGCAATCCATGATCCCGATGAGCTCACACGGCAGCGCTGGCGGCAGCTGCAGGAGCTGGGTGGATGCCAGGGACCTGCCCTCAAACTTTCGGACCTGATCTATATCGCCGTTCGTGACACCGAGCCGGCTGAGGATGCAACGCTGGCCGCCCATGCCATCCCGGTCATCGGCACCGAAGAGGTGCGGCGTGAAGGACCCGAAGCCGCCGCCCGCCGCTGCCTTGACTACCTCACCGAGGTGGATCGGATCTACGTGAGCTTCGATGTGGATGCCCTGGATTCCACCATCTGCAAGGGCACCGGCACCCCTGTGCCAGGGGGGCTATGGGCTGATGAGGCCGAGGCGATCCTGCGCTATCTGCTGGCTGATCCACGGGTGTGTTGCTGGGAGATCTGTGAGATCAATCCCCATCTCGATACGATCAATACCCTGGCGGAAGTATCCCTGGGGATCTTTAATGGGGGCCTTGAGGCTCTCGCCGAGCGCCTCAAGGCTCCTGCGGTCGGCCTTGCCGGCTGAATCCTCCTCCGGCTCGACGACCAGCAAGGGGCAGGTCACCATCCCCAAAGCCCTGCGCTAGCAGATCGGCTTGGCCTGTGGCAGTTGCGTCTGTTTCGAGCTGGTGGGGGACCCCATTGAGCTGCGTGCCCTCCAGCTGCAGCAGCCTCTGCCCCCAAGGGGTTCGGCCTGCTCAAGAGCCAGCGCCCCGTTGGTCCCGGTCGACTTGTCCAGCTGCAAAGCCGCAGCGGCATGGCGACGTGCGCCGCAGCCGGCGTCGAACAGCAGCAGCGGCAATCGAACACGCTCCCCGTTCAGGGTCGCGCTTCTTCCATCAAAATGAACAACGGTCTAATAATCTGGCGGAGTCAGCACCCTGCAATCACCCACCGTTCTCACCACCCTGCTGATCCTGTTGGTGGGGCTGGCCCTGGCCCGGCTAACTACGGGGAAGCTGGCCGGCTGGGCGGTGCCAGCGATCGTGGTGGAGCTGTTGATCGGCTTTGGGCTGGGCAACAGTGTGCTGCCCTTCGCCGCCATCAAACCGCTCAGCGGCCTCACGGAACTGGGGGTGTTGGCGCTGTTCTTCCAGGTGGGCCTGGAGGTGCGCGGCGATCTGCTCGTCTCCCGGCGCGGCACGATCCTGCGGCTGGTGGCCCTGAGCTGCTTGGCGCCGCTACTGGGCTATTGGCCGCTGACACTCGGCTTCAGCATGGCCCCGGCCACAGCCCTGCTCTGCCTGGCCTGCGTCGCCGCCACGGGCACGGGGGTTACCCTGCGATTACTGGCCCAACGGGGTGCCCTTCACACCCCCTCAGGTCGGTTGCTAGTTGGGGTTTCAGTCCTGGACGATCTGCCCGCCATCGGACTACTGAGCCTCTCGGTGGCCCTCGGGGGCAACGCGAACAGTGGTCCTGGATGGCCCGGGCTGGTCCTGGGTCTGGGGGCTGCCGGAGGCAGTTTTGTGTTGGCAGGCCTGTGGCGCCAACGGGGGGGGCCAGGCCCCAGCAGTCCCCTGACAGTACTGATCCTGCTGATCGCATCGGCCTGGATTGGCGAAGTGAGCGGCCTCACCTCCCTGCTGGGAGCCCTGTGGGGCGGCGTGCTGTTCAACCGCCTCAACCCTGAGGGGCAAGGGCTGGGGGGCCTGCTGACGGTGCTCTCGGAGGTGTTCCTGCCGCTCTATTTCATCAGCGTGGGAATGCGCATTCAGGTAGGCACCCTGCTGCAGAGCCAGGCCTGGGGGCTGGCTCTGTTTCTGCTGGTGCTGGCGGTGGTGTCCAAATTGCTCTGCGGCTTAGGGGTCAGCGCCAACGATCGGCGCGCCGGCATCGACCGCTGGCAGGTGATTTACGGGCTGATGCCCCGCGGTTTACCGGGGTTGGTGTTCGCCAGCACGGCCCTGGCGGCGGGGGTGATCAATGCGGTGCAGTTTTCAGCCCTGGTGCTGATGGTGAGTTGCACCACCGTGGTGGGGCTGCTGCTGTTGGAACGGCGGCTGCAGGCGCAGCAGCAAAACCCCAGCGCCGACGCCGTGGGTTGAACGCTTCAGGGGAATCCGAAACCGCCCGGGATTACGGGCCAGGGCCAAGCAGCTCATTCCAGACAGCACCAGAATCGACGGTAGTCAAACGGTTAAATCTCCCCATCAGGCAGCTGCACCACAACCCTGGCCCCCCGCCAGGGCCGTTGCTGGCGCTGATGCTCCCTCCGTGGGCTGCGCTGATCAGCCGGCAGAGATAAAGCCCCAGGCCGGTGCCGCGGGCGTCGTTACAAGTCTGTGAGAAGCGTT
>Ga0114972_10002604_pt1 | contig 13578 bp, 12 predicted proteins | sample M_140807_EF_Meta_FD_87354 | JGI IMG/M metagenome (GOLD analysis project Ga0114972, IMG submission 87354) | Freshwater microbial communities from Lake Montjoie, Canada to study carbon cycling - M_140807_EF_MetaG | ecosystem: Environmental > Aquatic > Freshwater > Lake | place: Lake Montjoie... | reverse complement strand
TCTGAGGCATTTATTTATATCGGTATGACTCGCTTGATGTTACGACGACTAGCATGAGTACAAATGTACTACGCTATCTGTGACCCTTTTCAAACGTCCTCTTACGGTAAAGAAGATCCTTGAGTGCCTGCTTGTCATTCTTCTCTCTAAGCTCATCCGTTGTTAGCGATAGATAATTCGCTAAAGCATTTATGTATTGCGATTTTAGACGCTCTCGCTCTTCGTTGTTCGCTTGTTCTTCTAGTTCTTTTTTCACTTGTTCTTTTAGTTTTGAGTCATTCGTGAGGCTTGCTAAAATCATTAAACTATGAGTAATTTCGGCAATATCATTAGAATTTAGAGGTTGAATCAAAAACTTGTCAATTGCACCAGAAAAATCACCTTCATCAGGACTTGTTTTTGAGTTATAAATGTTAATTTTTTCTCTAGCTAACGTTGTTAAATATGTATAACATTGAGCTAAATCATTCAAACTGGGCGCTATTTTTGTTGCATCTTTAAAAGAGATGAGACTATCGGATAAATACCCACTTACTGAATCCTTATCTCCAATATCCACCTTCAGCAATTTTAGGAGTCCCCTGATAATCTTAATTTCTCCTAGCTGCTTCTTGTCACTATCACGAAGATTTTCTGTGTTCTTTATTTTATCTTTAAAATCAGATTTCTGATCTTTATCAGTTTGCTGACCCGCTTTTTTTTCTTGTGTTTGGTCATTTTCATGTGTTTGGACATTCTTATTTACTTGTGTTTGGATATTTTCATTTATCCTTACTTCGGCTACATCCAAAGCTCTTTCGGCTTCCTCAAGCTTTGTTTCTCTCTCAACATCCTGCTTGAATTTATATTTTTGCTCTTCTTGTTGATATATCTTGTCTTGGCTCTCAGACTTATTTGTTGGCTTTTCCCACATGGTTTTATCAAATACCTGGATAACAAGTATTTTGGCAAAGCGAATTGCAGATGCGGAATCACCTTGATCAAAGGCACTCTTATAAAATTTCTGAGCATTAGGAAGATCTGATAGGAATTCATAAGTATTCCCTAGAGCGACATAAATCTTGGGATCGTCAGGCAAAAAGTTGAGTGCTCTCTCATATTGATCCTTAGCTGATTCCCACCTTAATTTTTTTTCATACATCTGCCCTTGTCGGTAGTAATGGGCACCAACTAAAGGCAAATTTTGAGTCCCCCCATAAGTAAGAGCGCAAAAACCAGCAGACATAACAAATGTCGCTTCTGCATGAAGATTTTTGGGGATTTTCAGGTTCGTGAGTACATCCTCCGCTAATTTATGTCCCTTGTCTGTTAATGCTCCACCCACAAATGCAACGACCACTCCGCTTTGTACAACCGTAGTAAAAGCTCCAAACCAATCGAATCCACCTTTAGAGAAAGCTCTGGCGGTGATGATGATATTGCTACTAGCAACAGCTAGAACTACTACGGTGAAAACATTCCATAGCCAGTCTTGTGTTGACCACCAGGGATCAATTTGCTTAACTTCAAGGAACCACCACCAATGGGATGCAGAAGGTTTCAAGCTGTTATGGGCTTTAATCAAATTTTCGTTTTGAGCAATTACATTAGACCTATCCTTAAGAAATTGATCTAGGTGAATGAGATCTGATGAATAAGAACTAATTTCTTCAAAAGATGGTTTTTCTTCCAGCCTTTCTTGAACCGCATCACGGGCATGAAGTAGTTTTAGAACTTGCGAAAAATTTGGGTTTTTCTCAGACGCTATTGGATCTTTCTCGCGAGGATGGAATATGTTCTGGATTGATGCAAACAACTGCCCCAAGCGATTTTGACGCTCTGGTAATTGTGAATCTTGAGGTTGAGGGAGGGATTCCTCTTCTTGCTCAGACGCTTCCATCTCCTGTAATGCTTTTTTAACCGCTTCTTTTCCAAATACTTCACCCAATGCCTCTTGATACTTCTGGACTGCTTCTTGTAAAGGGTTGAGTGGGTTATTAGAGTTATTCATCAGCCGTTACCTGGATAAGTAATTGGAAAAAATTAATTTCAGAAAAGCATGGCGATCATCGATAACTTTCGGGAACACCACGACAAAAATAGTGCGATCGCCGATCTTGTAAAGACATGATAACTGTGTTTTTGCCTAATTGTCGAGTTACTGCGATCGCTTTTCTTTTTAATCAGTGCGATCGCGGTTTTAAAGTTTAATCAAGGTTGAGAGTTTTTGCGAAAACGTGCTGTAAACTCAGGATATTTTTCTAAATCTTCAACAGAATCTACTGGAGGCATTTCAATCCAATTTCCTTCTCGATGTAATCTGTCTATATAAGCATAGAAGGCTTCTTTGTCATCTCTGTTAGAAAGCGTATAATCTCGCAGTTCTTTTTGACTCATTTCTTGAAATTTGGGTTGACTCATGCAATGTACCTCCAATTTCCGTTTGGATAGATCTCAATAATATTTTCCTCTCCTGCAAGGAAAAAAATATTTCCTGTGCGCTCATCTAGACGAACAATGTTAATAGGTAAATAAAGTCTAGTAAACCAACAACACAGGACATAGCATCTTGTTTTTTGCTCTGACGTAGCTATAATTATAACTCCTTTTTTGGTTAATTTGAAAGATGATATCAATTATAAAATAGGCGTGCTAAAAATGGTAGAGATATGATAACTGTGTTTTTGGCTAATTGTCGAGTTACTATGATCGCTTTCTCTGATGAAGTGCGATCGCGTTTTTTGATTTTTTGAAAAAGACTCAATAAGTGTTTTCTCTTACAAAATCTCTGATTAGATTTTAATCCAAGGTTTTACATTGTCCTTGAAAACGCAACAAATGATCACACAAAACGATCGCAACCATTGCTTCTACCATTGGAACCGCACGAGGAAGAACACAGGGATCGTGACGACCTTTCGCCGCAAGCGTGGTTTCTTCTCCTGCATTACTCACCGTATTTTGTTCCTTTCCGATAGTTGCAGTCGGTTTAAAAGCCGCTCGAATAATAATATTTTCACCATTACTAATGCCCCCTTGAACACCGCCTGAACGGTTGGTTCGAGTCCGCAATTTACCCGTTTCATCTAAATAAAATTCATCATTGTGTTCACTGCCTGTTAATAGCGTTCCCCCAAAACCAGAGCCAATTTCAAAACCTTTACTCGCAGGGAGAGACATGACTGCCTTGGCTAATTCGGCCTCTAATTTATCGAAAACAGGTTCCCCCAATCCCATTGGCACATTTCTTGCGACACATTCCACCACACCGCCAATGGAGTCTTTATTTCGTCGGATTTGATCAATCAGATCAATCATTTTTTCGGCACAATCAGCATCAGGACAACGCACAATATTACTTTCAACTTGTTCTAAGGTGACAGTATTCGGATCAACAATTCCTTCAAGATTTTGAATGCGTTTGACATAGCCAATAATCTCGACCCCCGCTACTTGATAAAGGATTTTTTTTGCGATCGCACCTGCGGCGACTCGACCAATGGTTTCCCTCGCAGAAGAACGACCGCCCCCTTTCCAATTGCGGATTCCGTACTTGGCATCGTAGGTTGCATCGGCATGGGAAGGACGATATTTCACCGCCATTTCATCGTAATCCTGGGAGCGAGCATCCTGATTTCTGACCAAAATCGCGATCGGAGTTCCCAGGGTTTTTCCTTCAAAAACTCCCGACAAAATTTCGCAAGTATCACTTTCTTTGCGCGGTGTGGTGATTTTGCTTTGTCCAGGACGGCGACGGTCTAAATCGACTTGTATTTCAGCTTCAGAGATTTCCAAACGGGGCGGACACCCATCAATGATGACCCCGACACCTCCACCATGAGATTCTCCAAAGGTTGTAATCCGAAATAAATGCCCAAAGCTGTTTCCCATAACGATAAATTGCTAGTTTCCTGTCAAGCGGCTTATTTTATCCTAAACCTGATTGGGGTTTTTATCTTTAAAACTCGCTCTTGCTAATGTTGGTTTTGTAAGGCGATCGCTCGTGAAAAGTAACACAGAGTTTTAGAATAGTTACTTGATTCTAAAAAATTTGGAGAAGACTTTATGACCGCATTATCAGAACAGGTTGCCATTGTAACGGGAGCTTCACGGGGAATTGGACGGGCCACCGCGATCGCTCTGGCCGCAACAGGAGTCAAGGTCGTGGTGAACTATGCCCAATCTAGTGGGGCCGCCGAGGAAGTTGTTCGGGAAATTGAAAAAAATGGCGGAAACGCGATCGCCCTCAAGGCCGATGTTTCTAAAACTGAAGAAGTGGATAGCCTAATCGAGCAGACCCTTAAAACCTTTGGCAGAATTGATATTTTAGTCAATAATGCTGGAATTACCCGTGATACTTTACTTTTACGGATGAAATTAGAAGATTGGCAAGCCGTGATTGACCTGAATCTGACAGGCGTTTTTCTTTGCACGAAAGCCGTTTCCAAAGTGATGCTCAAACAAAAAAGCGGACGGGTGATTAATATAACCTCTGTGGCGGGATTAATGGGTAATCCAGGCCAAGCAAACTATGGTGCGGCAAAAGCAGGGGTTATTGGCTTTAGCAAAACCGTTGCCAAGGAATTAGCCGTTCGGGGAATCACCGTTAACGCCGTCGCACCAGGCTTTATTGCCACCGACATGACCAACGACCTCAAAGCCGACGAAATCCTCAAATATATTCCCCTCGCCCGTTACGGTCAGCCCGAAGAAGTGGCAGGAATGATTCGCTTTTTAGCCACCGATCCCGCCGCCGCCTATATTACAGGTCAAGTCTTTAATGTCGATGGTGGCATGGTGATGGCCTAATGAATCAATCTGATTGGCAACGACGACTGTTCACAGTTCCCCAACGATTTCATCTCGCTACCGAAAAGCTAGATCTTCCCGTTCTTTGGTGGTCTGCTTGTGTAGGGATGATGACTGGCTTGATTGGGGGCTTTTTTCAACAATTAATTAACCAAATTGTCTCTCAACGGGAACTATTTGCCCAATCTCTCCAGAGTTCTCCCTGGCTTTATTGGACAATTCCCAGCTTATTGACGGCGGCAATGGTAACATCAAGTTTTTGGCTAATGCGAAAATTTGCCCCTGAGACCAGTGGCGGGGGAATTTCCCAAATTGAAGGATATTGTGACGGATTGCTGCCTTTGAATTGGAAACGGGTTCTACCGATTAAGTTCTTTGGGGGAATTTTATCCCTCGGTGCGGGAATGGTCGGCGGCTTTGAAGGGCCAACGATTCAGCTTGGGGGAAGTATCGGGCAGATGATCGGGCAATGGTTTCGGGCAAACCAAGAACAGGTGAGGATTCTCGTTGCCGCAGGAGCAGGAGCGGGCTTGACAACGGCATTTAATGCACCATTAGCGGGAATTATCTTCGTTTCTGAGGAAATGAACCCTTCTTTTACGGTTTGGCCGTTGGCCTATCGTTCCGTCATGATTGCAAGTACCTTTGCCACGATGGTTGCAGGTCTATTGCGAGGACAGGGAGCGGCGATTAATCTGACTAAATTTGAGCCAGTCCCGTTGGAATCTTTGGGATTATTCGTGATTTTGGGAATTTTCTTCGGTATCATTGGCTATTTATTTAATCGCTTGTTTTTTCAGTGTCTAGATTGGTTTGCTCGTTTACGCGGCCCTGCTAATTGCTTGATTGGGTTATGGGTGGGCATTATTATCGGGCTTTTGACGTTGGCTCCGATTCCCATCACAGGGACGGGAGATAATGCGATTTTATGGGCTTTTAATAGTGATTCCCCCATTTATCTCTTGATTTTCGTTTTTGTCGCTCGTTTTGCATTAACGCTCTTTTGTTGTGGGACAGGCGCGATCGGAGGCATATTTCAACCGATGTTGGCGATCGCAACGGTAGCGAGTTTGGGATTTGCGAGGGAAATTCACTATTTTTTTCCTGAACAATTACCTGAGCCTTCGGTAATGGCGATCGCGGGCATGGGTGCATTGGTTGCGGCAACCGTTAGGGCCCCCTTAACGGCTATTTTATTGACTATTGAAATGAGTAATAATTACCTGGTTATTTTGCCTTTATTAATCACTTGTTTAGTTGCTACAATGGTCGCCCATGCTTTAGGAGGAGAACCGCTTTATAGTGTTTTACTGAAAAGATTATGTGAGAAACAAGCAGGTCAATTACCGACGGATTCTATCGAAAAGTAAAAAACATTGACCATTGTTTTATTGTAATAAAGATTGACAGTAATATAGTTGATAGTCATAGCCATTAATCCCTGGCAATGATGCTTTATCAACAATGCAATTCGGCAGTCGTTTTGTATTAACGCTTTTTTTTGTGGGACAGACGTGATCGCCGTTCAAATTCCTAAACATAAAACGCGATCGCCCTTTAATTTCTCTACCAATAAAAAGCGATCGCACATTTAACTTTTAACACCAGAATTGTTTCAAAGCCCCCCAGAATTGGCGATGGACTAAGTCTGTCGAAGTCGGGATTTAGGGGGCATTACTTTTGTAAAGGCTTGGCAAATTTCTGTTTCGCCCAAAGTCCAAAGCCAAAAAGAACCGTGCTACCAATAACAGGGATGGCATCCGTTTCCCAGGGAACAGCAACAGACGCGTTATCAACCGAGAAAGCATCGACAGCAGTTTGACTGTTGGTAAAAATAACTGAGTTAAAATTAGCTGTTCCCACAATGCCGAAGAAACCGTTTTGACCACCGATTTGACTATTGATAAGAAAATCTTGGTCGCCTGTGCCATCAAAATTTCCCACCAGAGCCAACCGATTCGTACCAGCACCGATAAAGTCTGCACCAAAGGCAAAGGTAGGATTAGGTAACGTCCAAGTAATGGCACTAGAAGCTGTATTCCCTGGGCCTGCTTGGGTTGCATTATTATAAACACCACCAGACACACTATTGTTATTAAAGGAATTAGGAAGGGTTATATCAGAAGAATTCGTAGAAATAATGCCTGAATCGAGAGTAATCGATTGTGCCGAGCTAATATTGTTACTAAAGGTATCGATTATAGAACCAGTCCATCCTGGGCGAGTATTTGAAATTGTGTTTTCCCATAAAGTACGATTAGTGAAAACCTGCACGGCACTGGCGGAAGACACGCCACTCAAGAAAAAAGTTGTAGCACTAGCAACTATAGTAAGAGGTTTGAGAGAATTTAAGGACATTTTTTTGATGGCTTTCTTGAACATCGAATCGTTTAAACTTGACCCCTAGTGTAAATTAATCTTGTCGTTTTGTGGATAATTTAGATATTTTTTCATACCGTTTAACTCCCATACATAAAAAGCGATCGCCTTTAAAAAATTTTAATTATTTAATGAGTTTGTCGTATTCTGCGTGTGTGCTAATCCAAAACCAAGAAATACCAGATTCCACTTCAATTCCCACCGCTCGATAACTTGAACCTACTCGAACAGACCAATATTGACCACTAAGTTTTTTAAAATGTAACGAGGGATGAGCAGGATTTATTTTGAGAAGTTGATAGGATTGATCTGCTATTTTCTGAATATTTTCAGGGAGCGCATTGTAACATTGCCAGAAGCGTCGGGTTGTGTAGTGCATCAGATAATTTGGCAATGGCCAGCCCGAAACTCAGCTAAAGCTTCTTGAGCAAAATCATTTAACCGACCGTTAGCAATATCCTGTTCTATTTGTCGATCCCAATGTTGATAGTCTAAATCTATAAACCATTGTTTTAATGCTTCAAAGTCTTGGTCAGATAAACTAAGAATAGCGGTTTCGATTTGCTCTAGTTTTGACATAAGCAGAAGTAATTTTATTTACAGTTTAATCCTAGCAAACAGATCGCAGTTCAACCTCTTAAACATAAAAAGCGATCGCCTTTTAAATTTTTAACCTCAGAATTATCTCAAAGTCCCCCAGTATTGGGGGATTTAGGGGGCTTTCCTCCCAGAATTGGTGGATTTAGGGAGCTATCCCAAATCATCATCAAACATCTATTTTTCTTGGGTCATCAGAGCCGCCACACTGGGCAGAGAAAAATCTCGTACCGCATTCATCGCTACCGTAAATAACTGTTGAGGCTTAAATTCATCCTTAATTAAAATCCAAAGGCGTTGCACTTCGGCGGTGTGTAAACGCTCATCTTCCGTCAGAGCCAACAGCAATTGTCGTCTTAGATAACTTCCTTCCCCAGAAAAAAGATACTGAAATCCTAATTGAGCCGTTGGTAAAAGATCAAACTGCTTATCCGATTGGGCGATCGCGATCATATTTTCCAAACGTTGCCACTGGAATTTACCATCTTTGAATAAAACATCCAACAATTGTCGGCGTAATTGGGGAGATTCACCCGTGAGTAAACGTTTAGCAACAAAAGGATAGGCTACTTCCACAATTTTAAAATTAGCATCTAAACTCAGAGCTAATCCTTCCTGGGTAACGAGGGAACGAATAATCAGGGCAAATTTCGCGGGAACTCGGAAGGGATATTGGTACATCAATTCCGAAAATTCATCAGTGATGGTTTTGAAATTAAAATCTTTAACACTTTGTCCGATCGCATTACCCAAAACTTTTTCTAAGGCAGGAATAATCGGTTGAATATTGGTTTCAGGGGCCAGAAATCCCAAACGCACAAAGTCATCGGCGAGGGCATTGTAATCTTGATTAATCAGTTGAACAATGGAACTGGCAATGGTTTCCTTAGTAAAGGTTTCCAGTTGATCCATCATGCCAAAGTCAATGTATGCCATGCGTCCATCAAGGGTTGCAAACAAGTTGCCAGGATGGGGATCGGCGTGGAAAAAACCATGTTCTAAGAGTTGTCGCAAACCAGAAGTTACCCCAATACGGATGACTTCATTGGGATCAATACCTGCCGCCCGAATGCTCTCGGTATCGGTGAGCTTAAAACCGTTAATCCATTCCAAGGTCAACACATGGCGATCGCTGTATTGCCAATAGATAACGGGAACCTTTACTTCTGGATCATTGTGAAAGTTTTCGGCAAATTTTTCGGCATTATGGCCTTCATGGATATAATCAATTTCTTCAAATAATTTAACGCCAAATTCATCAATAATCAGGGTTAAATCGTGACCTAAGTTCAACGGTAACAAGCGACCGAAACTTTGAGCCGCCCACCGCATCAGATAGAGATCCAGACTTAAAACAGACCGTAAACCAGGGCGCTGAACTTTCACTGCGACTTCTTCCCCCGTATGGAGAACCGCCCGATAAACCTGCCCTAAACTGGCGGCGGCGACGGGATGGGGGGAAATTTCTCGATAGGCTTGATCGACTCTCAACTTTAATTCTTTTTCAATAATGCTGAATGCCAACTCGTTATCAAAGGGCGGAAGTTGGTCTTGGAGTTTAATTAATTCAACTAAAAAATCTTTACGAATCAGGTCAGGGCGGGTGGAGAGAGCTTGTCCAACTTTAATAAAAGTGGGGCCTAAACGGGTCAAAATTTCTCGTAGTTCGGCGGCGCGTTTTAATTTATTTTTTTCAACTTCGTTTTGCCATTTATCCCACTGGAGATGGAAGAAAAAGGTAATAAAAGACCAAAAAACGTGAATAGTCCGCGAAACGACTTGCCAAGGACGATGACGGTAATACAGGGCGATCGCGTCTGGGTCGTAGTGAACAAATCCTTGGACATCCAAACCTGATTGAGAGGGACGGGGTTGTTGTTGTTTCACTGGTTATTTAAGTTTGTTTAAGCGGGAGGAATATTAAATTTGAGTATAAAAAACTATACTTTTCTTAACATGATAACACGAAGAAAACACGCCATGAGTATAATTGCTGGGAGTTCTGGGCGATCGGGTTCTCAATAAATATTTACATTGGCTTGGGGCGAGCGGGCAAATCGGCGATCGCATCCTTATATTGTCATGCTATGCTCAAATGCTATGCGTACTGACACCATTTTTTATCAATTATTTCTCACTTTTCATTCTCTTCTATTTGAATTGCTAGGAGAGCCTATTGAAAATGCCGATTACTATCAATTTACGTCAGCAGAAATTAAAGAAAAAGCCTTCCGTTTTGATGGAATTTTTCTGCCTGATCGAGAGGATCAGCCAATTTATTTTGTTGAGGTACAATTTCAAAATAAACCTGATTTTTATTGGGAATTCATCGCTGAAATTAACCTTTATCTGAATCAATATAGACCCGTTCAGGACTGGAAAGCCGTCGCCTTATTTGCCCAACGTCGCTTTGGAGTAGAAGCCTTAACCCTTTATCAGCAAGAACTACTGGAGAATGGTCGCATTATTCCTATTTATCTAGATGAGTTACCATCAGGGTCAATTGGGTTGGGTCTGATTCAGTTAATCCTTGCTCAAGAATCCCAAGCTCCCACCTTAGTCCAACAATTATTACAACGTACCAAAACAGAAATTCCTAATCCATTAGTCGCACGCGATATCATAGATTTATTGGAGACAGTATTAGTCTCAAAATTTGCCAAATTAAACCGAGAGGAGATTCAAGCGATGTTTTTAATCACTGATATTAAGCAAACACGGGTTTATCAAGAGGCTAAACAGGAGGGCAGACAGGAGGGCAGACAGGAGGGCAGACAGGAGGGCAGACAGGAGGGCAGACAGGAAGGGAAACAAGAAGGGGAGGTACAATTACTATTTCGCCAGTTGTCTAAACGATTTGGGCCGATCGGCGATCGCCGTATTCAAATTATCAATAGTCTTGAGCTTGAGCAGTTAGATGAGTTGGGGGAAGCGTTGTTAGATTTTACAGATTCTATGGAATTAGATATTTGGTTACAGTCTCGCGTTTCAAATTGATGATCTTTACTTTCACTAATTTTCCTGGCAATATTGATTAGTCTGAGTTACTAAAACTTGCTCTTGTTTTCCAATTTGTTTAACCTGATCCTGTGCTAACTTAGCCGTAGGAATATCCTTCGTTTCTAATGCCTTGACAAAACTCCGAGTTGTTAAGGCATTACCCTGATAGACTTCTGCTAAACCTTGTTGATATTCTGTTAATTCGGGATCTTTTAGCTCCATCTTTTTAAGTTGTTCCGACGCTTGTTCAAAGGCATCTGCCACTTGTAACACCGTCTTAATGTCTTTAGTTTCTCGGTTTTTGGCACTTTCTTCTGCCATTCTTTTTGTGATCAGAAAAATCTTTTGGCATTGAGCCGTTTTAGTTTCAGCACAACTCCCTAATAAAACCGCGATCGCGGGAATGAGACAGAATAAAGAGATGTATCGTTTGTGATGACTATTCATATTACCGATCAATTTTTATTTTAAATTAGTAGTCTTGTTCTGATTGGGTAAACGCAAATCAGGGGTATTTCTCGGCGATAAAATTTGATTTAAGGCGCGTAACTGCTCAACAGTTCCCAAACAAATCAAAGAATCACCTTCCAATAAAAGCGTATCTCCCATCGGCCCCACGATTAAATCACGATCTGCGCGGCGAATCGCTAAAACCAAGGCTCCCGACTGCGATCGCAATCTGGCCTCACTCAGGGTTTGACCGATATAACTACAGCTTTCGGCTTCAATGCGGAATTCTTCCATATAAAAAGAGCGATCGGCTCCCGTTAAAATGCCATCCACGAAATCCACCACCTGGGGCCTTAATGCGGCGGCGGCTAGGCGTTTTCCCCCCGTAATGTAGGGAGAAACCACTTCATCGGCTCCTGCTCGTCGTAATTTTTTGACCGCTTCTTCCGTACTGGCTCTCGCGATCGCGCGAATTTGAGGATTAAGGGTTTTGGCCGACAGCACCGTATAGAGATTTTCCGCATCCGAGGTGAGGGCCGCCACAATACAGATCGCCTGGTCAATTTTCGCCATTAATAAAAATTCATCCAGGGTCGCATCTCCCACGATCACTTGATAACCGAGATTTTTGGCTCTTTCTACTTGGGCCGCATCGGAATCAATAATCACAAAATTAATGCCTTCCGTTTGAAATTCCGCCGCAATTTGACAGCCCGTCCGCCCATAACCGCACAAAATATAATGATTAGTCAATTTTTCTAACACTCGTCGATCCTGCCTCTGTTGAATGCTTTGTTGAAAATATCCCTGAATAAATGCTTCTGTAAAGCGATTGACCATATAACCAATCGTCACTACCCCCATAAAAATTAAGACAATGGTAAATAGACGCGCTCTAGCATCTAGGGGATGAATTTCCCCAAAACCGACCGTGGCCAAGGTACTGGTGGTCATATAGGCCGAATCCACCCAAGTCCATTTTTCTACAAAACGAAACCAGAATGTTCCGAGAACAAATACCCCGATAAAGGCAACAATTCCCCCCAAAAACTCTTGATGAAAACGACGGATTTGCTGGTCTCTGGTATTTAGCATTGGAATTAATGTCTTGGTCTCATGAAAATTCGTCCCGAAAGGGTATGACTCGCTTTAAGATCAGGGTATAGTTTTTAGATCGAAATGAACAACTTTTTGCCTAAATTCTGGATACAATTTTCCAAAATCTATACCGCAACTTCAATCAGGAGTTAATTGTGAGTCCAACAACGCTGCTTGATCATCCTGGGGTTTCCCCTGAATCTACCGCTTCTCGTTCTTTTAATCAAGAGGAGTTTAATACCTATGTCATGAATACCTATGGACGGTTTCCCATCGCGATCGCCAAAGGAGAAGGTTGTCGTCTTTGGGATACAACGGGTAAAGAGTATCTAGATTTTGTGGCTGGTATTGCAACCTGTACCCTCGGTCACGGCCATCCTGCCCTCGCCAAAACGGTCTCAGAGCAAATTCATAAATTGCACCACGTTTCCAATCTTTATTACGTTCCTGAGCAGGGAGAACTCGCCAAGTGGATTGTTGAACATTCCTGTGCCGATCGCGTCTTTTTCTGTAATTCGGGAGCCGAGGCCAACGAAGCCGCCATTAAATTAGTTCGTAAATATGCCCATACTGTCCTAGATTTTTTAGAAAAACCCGTTATTTTAACCGCCCACGCCAGTTTTCATGGTCGGACATTAGCAACCCTAACCGCAACGGGACAACCTAAATATCAAAAACATTTTGATCCCCTGATGCCAGGCTTTGCCTATGTTCCCTATAACGATATTAGTGCGATCGAAAATGCTGTCACTGATCTGGATGAAGGAAATCGTCGTGTTGCGGCCATTATGCTAGAACCCTTACAGGGAGAAGGCGGCGTTCGTCCAGGGAATGTGGAATATTTTCAACAGCTACGTCAACTCTGTGATCAGAATGACATTTTACTGGTCTTTGATGAAGTGCAAGTGGGAGTAGGTCGGACAGGCAAACTCTGGGGCTACGAAAATCTGGGCGTTGAACCCGATATTTTCACCAGTGCCAAGGGTCTAGCGGGCGGCGTTCCCATCGGAGCGATGATGTGCAAGAAATTCTGTGATGTCTTTGAACCTGGAAACCATGCCAGTACCTTTGGGGGAAATCCCTTAGTTTGTGCGGCGGGCTTAACGGTATTGAATACCATTGAACAGGATCACCTACTGGAAAATGTCTGCGAACGGGGTGAACAATTGCGATCGCGTCTCAAGGAATTGGCGACCAAATATAGTCCTTTATTCACCGATGTTCGGGGTTGGGGATTGATCAATGGCATGGAAATTAGTGCCGATA